>Ga0102592_1000191_pt1 | contig 149332 bp, 135 predicted proteins | sample AraplaCol_mMF_r2_FD_76861 | JGI IMG/M metagenome (GOLD analysis project Ga0102592, IMG submission 76861) | Arabidopsis root microbial communities from North Carolina, USA - plate scrape MF_Col_mMF_r2 (SPADES assembly) (version 2) | ecosystem: Host-associated > Plants > Roots > Endosphere...
GATCCTTCGGCACCAGGCTATCGAGCGTCACCATCTCAAGAGCCGTCTGGGTGGGGGCAGGTTTCTTCAACATGTCCCAATGAATCATAAACCCCTGGACGGTGCCAGGGGTTTGTCAGCAGTCTGAATGGGCCGGCAGAGCCGGCCCATCCACAATCAATTCTGCTCGACCGGCGCCGGTATCGCAGCCGGCGAACCCTGCCGTCCCAGCCGGTCGGCGACCAGCATCGACAGCATCATTTCCACCAGACCGTTTGCACCGCCCTTCTCGCCGCCGCCACCGCCGACCTGAATCTGCGGCACGAGCGGCAGCCTGCCGTTCTCGATCGCTTCGGCAAAGCGCATCAGCACCTGCGAATTGAGCTGGTAGTCCGGACCGCCGAAGGCAGCCACCTTCTTCTCGGTGGCTTCGGCTTCCGCCAGACCGATGGCGCGCACCTTCTGGGCATCGGCAAGACCGGTCGCCTTGATACGCTCTGCATCGGCAAGTGCGATCGCCTTGATCCGGTCGGCCTCACCAAGGCCGGCGAGCCGGACCTTTTCCGCTTCGGCCTTGGCGGTGACCTGAATGGTCTCGGCCTGCTGGCGGGTGCGGGCGAGCTGTGCCTTACCATCGTTCTCGCTGATCTCGATGGCGAGCGCCGACGTTGTGATCTTGGCCTGTTGCTCGGCCAGCGCTTCCTTCTCGCGCAGTGTCCGCTCCTGGACCGCCGCGGCTTCCTGCAGCTTGTAGGTCTCAACCTTTTCGACCGCGATCTGGCGTTCGCGCAACTGGATCAGGATCTGCTCGATGCTGTTCTGGCCATTGGCGGCGCGCGGCGTGCCGATCAGCACCTCCTGCAGTTCGAGACTGTAGGAGGCGAACTTCTCGCGCATTTCGTCGCCGGATTTGCGCTGGATTTCGCTGCGCTCCTGCAGCAGTTCGATCAGGGTCTTGGTCTGGGCGATATTCTTGAAATAGGCCGAGACCATCGGATCGAGTGTCTGCTCGACGAGCCGCTTGATATCGCCGAAGCGCTGCACCACCAGCGGCGCCTTCATATAGTCGATATGCACGACGACCGAGAGCGGCAGAACCGGTTCGAATGCGTCCCTGGTGATCAACGACACTTCCGAAAGGTTCTCATCAAGGCGATGTTCACCGAACTGTTCCTTGGTCCACTTGAGCACGAAGTTGGTCGTCGGCACGATAACGATGCCGCCTGCATAGGTGTTGAAGGCGTATTTGCCTGGCAGAAGCGGTGTCGACCAGACGCCGCGCGAACCCCGTTCGACCAGTTCGCCGTGCCTGTAGGACTGGCCGGATATGTCAGCGCTGCGGCGGCCGGTATAGGAGACGACCACACCCACGGTGCCGACGTCGATGATCGTCTTTTCCACGAGTTCGATGGTCGCGAAAATGCGATTGAGGAAGTAGCTGCCGTCGGCGAGAACCTGCAGCTGCCGGCCCCGATAGCCGCCGGCATTGAGGAATTTCTCGGGGTCCTGGAAATTGTTGTGAAAGTTCGGGTCCCTGGGATCATTGGCGACCGTCGGCGCAATGATCTCGCCGTCCGGCAGGGCCGGGCCATCATGGACGGTGACGATGCCGATCATGTCATCGGCGTCACGAATGACGACCGGCTCGAAACCATCCCGCTCCGCGATCATCTGCGACATTTCCGAAAACAGTTTCTGTTCGGAGGCGCCGAGCGCCACGGCATAGGTCGACTGCGCAGTGAGCACGATGAATTGCGCGAGATTGATGGCATAAGTGCCTTCGCGCAGGATCTTGCGCTGCGGACCCTTTTGGCCGCCCTTTTCCAAAAAGGCGCGCACGTCCTGGAAATCGCCAGCCTCGGTATTTGAGGCTAAGGTCTGGGTGGGCGGCAGCGGGTTGCCATCGCGGGCGAAGACATAGCCGATCTGGCCCTGCGGAATGGTCACCAAGTTGGCGCGATGCATCGAATATTGGAACGGCATGAAGAAATGCAGGCCGCCGCGCACGACTTCCGGCTGGAAACCTGCTTCGCCGTTCAGCGCGATGAAGCCATTGTCGACGGAGCCACGGAAGCTCCATAGCTTCTCGAGGATGCCGAGCCTGTCGTTCGGGATGTAGCGGATGACGCCGCTCCACCAGAACAGAATTGCCAATACGATGATGAAGGCGGCGAATTCGATCGCCCGCCATTCCATCGGACTCAGATATTGTACGGTATCCATATTTTCTCTCCTATGGGCGCATGGGTTCGTCCACCCGACGGCCGCCCGGTCGGTTGCTGGTTGATAAGACGGGGAGATTGCGCGCCTATGCGTACGACGCACGAAGTCGGTCGCGAACGCCTGGGCTGCTCATTGTCTGGGAAAATGACCGCGCGTCCCTGGTCCCCACCGAGGGACGGCGTGGTCGTGTGTGTCTCACATCGGAGTTGCCTTGATAGACATGACGACGAACGACGTAAGGATTGCGCCTATAGGTTTAAAGATGTGTGATGCGGAAATCGGACAAGTACTTCCAACGATTTCGATATTTCGAGCATTCAATTCTACTGAATTATGTCTTTTCGCTCGATTGTTTTGGCAAGCGTTACTTTGCCAGTCATTCGCGCAAGCCCGGACAGCGCGTCTGCTATCGAAGTTCGTGATCTTCCGATGGCCTCAGAGAACGGTCTCGAAAAGCGGGATCAAAGCCGCGCCAATTGCACCGGGGGCATCGACGATCTGAGCCACGGTAAGGCCGGGGACGTCACGCAGGACGCCATGTCGAGGCAGATTGTTGAACTCGGTCCGTTCGATGAGCATTCTTGCCAGTGAATGCGGAAGCTCGCCGCCAAGCACGATCAATGCCGGGTCGAAGACCGCGCAGATCGCATTGATGGCGCGATTGTGTGCCGGCGCCACGCGATCGACCCACTCCGCAACGCCGTCCCAATCCGCCAGCGCTTCGTTTTTCAAGTCCTTCAGCGTCAGGTCCACGCGCCCCTTGGCACGAAGATGTTGAAGCAGAAGGCTGAGGGCAGGGCGGTCGTCGTAATCCTGGCGCCCGAAGAGAACGGAGTATTCACCGGCATTGCCGAAACTGCCGCGAAACGGCATGCCTCCGCAGACGAGGCCGCCGCCATATCCGTGAAGATGGGCGATATAGGCGAAATCCGCGACATCGCGGCCGACACCGAAAATGGCTTCGGCCAAAGCGGCGGTTCTGGCCACATTGTCCGCCCAGACCGGTAGGCCTAGTTGCTTCCCAAGCAGAGGCGCCAGATCGATCAATGACCAATGGGCGAGCGGCAGAGGGCAGTTGAAGGCCGTTTCCAGCATGCGATGGCCACTGACTGCGAGGCCGACCCCGAGCACATCGCGCCGCTCGGCCCCGCGGCGGGCAAGAAGCTCTTCGACGGCGACATCAATCCGCTCCATCTCCAGGGTGAGCGAGGATCCCTCCTGCGGAATTTCCATGTTTTCCAAAGGCTCTCCGAAACCCATGAGGCAGAGGCCGATCGAGCCGACGTTCACGGAAATGCCGAGCGTCAAACACCAATCCTTGCAAAGTGTGAGTTCGGGGCTGGGCGGTCCCGGGCGACGGGTTTCCGATGTGGAAAAAACAATCATTCCCCGATCGTGAAGCTGCCGGACGATCCTGTGCAGCGATTGCTGGGTGAGATCGAGCGGCTCTGTCAGGTCGGAGCGTTCGATCCCCGGGGATTTCCAGATCAGCCGCAAAAGGTCCCGTTCATTGCGGGAAGCCACTCGCGCAGGTTGAAATTCCCGCAAGAAATGCGTCGCAACGTGGTCTAATGGAACGTACTTCATTTCTCGATCGTTTTGATTTACACTGCAGGTGTGAAACCTGCTTAGGGAGTGCTTTGCTTTCTGTCAAATCAAGGATCGATCCCCGACCTGTAGGTCCTGCTTATCTCATGGAGACTGGCCAATCCAGCCGAGATGAGGGCTTCGCAGGGACGAGGGGACCGGCCGAGTGCAGGATGGGAGAGGGCGGTTAGACCTGCGGGTTGTAGAAGGCAGAAAGAACCGAGCAACATGGTATGGTTGAGATCTCAGAGTTCGGCGCGCACTCGCGAGCGTGACTATGGCTTCGCACCGACGCACGAAGGCGACAACTTCGAGTCGATGGTGCAAGCCTTTACGGCAGGCTATGGCCCCTTTGGTGCAAAGCCGCAGGGCGATGATCGGGCCTTTGCCTGGGCAGCAGATTTGAGAACGAGTGGGACGCTGACCGCGGTTCATTCGGTTTTTCAGAGCTCCTGGAAAGTTCAAACGCTCGACGAGACCCCGCAACACCTTGCGTTCTACATTCCGCAGAGGGGATCCGTTCAAGTGACCGTTGGCAAAAGAACGGTCGAAGGTGTCGCGGGACGAATTCTCATGGTCAACAATCATGAGGTTGGCGATCGACTGGTCCAGGGTGACCCCCACTGTTCGGACGCGCTTTGCCTGGATTGGAAAGTGGTGAGGCGAACGCTTTTTTCGCTGCTGGAAACGCCGACCCTGGAGTCGCTTGACCTCGAGCCCGTCGTGGATCTCGCAACACCGTCCGGCCGGCTTATCGGCAACCTGGCGCAGACGATCGTGCAGGGCATGCGCAATTGCGGTCCGCTTCTGTCCTCGCCGCTTGCCGTATCGACGATGAGCGAAACGCTTGCTGATCTCGTGATCCGATTTGCCCAGCATCGCCTTTCCTGCCATTTTCAAAAAACGAAGGTGTCGGCGGTCGCTCCTTGGCATGTCCGGCGCGCCATCGACTATATGCACGCTAACATTGCTGAGCCTTTCACCATGTCGATGGTGGCGGATGAAGTCGGAATTTCGCTCCGCGCGCTACAAACGGGCTTCAAGACCTTCAGGGGAACGTCACCGGGCGCTTACCTACGCACGATCAGGCTGAAAGCCGTTCACGACCAGTTGCGTGATCCCTTTAACCAGCAAACGCTTCGCGACATCTGCACCACGTGGGGCTTCTTCCATGCTGGCAGGTTCTCTGCGATCTACCGCAGCGCTTTTGGGGAAAGCCCGAGGGATACGCGCTTGCGAGCTTCCTTCAGCTCCGCTGTAACGGCACACGCTCTCAGCGCGTCAATGTGATGCCGGCCGCGAATGCGTCCCATTTTTCACATAACACTGAAAAACTTCTGACATAACGAGGTTCCCAAGTCTCGACCGCGGGCCTTGAAGACCTTGGTCTTGACGGATGGGATGAAGATCGGGGGGACGACCTCTGCGCGCTCGGCTAAGCTCAGATCGTCAAATTCCTGCCACACGTCCTTCATTAATTCTTGCGCTGCCACCGTTCGAATGGAGATCCGATGCCCGCAATCGTGCGAAAGAAAGCTCACGGCGTTTCCACACGCGGAGAAGTCGTCGACGGCGCCGCGGATATTGGCGTTGCCTATCAGGTGTTCTCCGACGCGGTGGTAGAGGATGTCGTTGTCAAGAATTCTCCTCGTGGCTTCAAATTTCACAATGGCAAGAACCTTGTCGTGAGGCGCTGCGAGACCGAGAATGTGGTGGGCGACGGCATCTACTTGACGAAGACGTCGAACGTGCTGCTGGAGAATAACCGCGTCGGGGCGGCACCGGGAGAAGGCGCCGACTGCTGCCAGTTCGCCTATCAAAACAAGGACAACAATATCAGTTCCGATGTCGTCATCCGGGGCAATCTCTTCCTTCAGTCGCCGGACAGCACATCGAACAAGGGCGCCCTGGTCTGCGACAAAACTCAAAAATACCTCGTTGAATACAACTACATCGGTGGGAAGAATTTCTCTTTCTCGTCGGTCGGCGACGATGCCGTGGTGCGCAGCAACATCATGCGCGACGGCAGGATGAATGACTATTCTTTCGGCTACGGCATTGGCGACAAGGTCGATCACGCCGGGCATCATGTCTACGACAACTGGATCGAAAACAGCAATCGTGGCGTCAGCCTCAGCGGTTTCTCGGACCAAGGACTGGCTTTTCGCAAAGACGTCGACATCCACGACAATGTGATCAAGGAATGCGACATTGCGTTCTTCGCCAATCGGCCATGGTCGGGGAGTTTTCGGCGCAACATATTCCTGAGGTGCAAGCAGGACATCGTCCTGAGGGCAAAGGGCGAGGCAACTGCAGGAGAGGTCGAGGACAACTACGTCAACGACGGCAGTTTCCTGAGTGTCACCCCGCCGCCGCTTCGCTTCAAACCCGACGGAAAAGCATCCGTGGCCTCCGGGGAATGGACATCTGAACCCGACGAGATCCGCATCCAGTGGCGTAACAAGGGGATCGACATCCCCGGCGCCAATCGGCCCTCCATTGCGGTCGAGCCCGGAATGGAATTGTCATGCGTCCTGCTGGCGCGTAAGGAGCAGAATTGGATGATCGCGATCGCCGAGACCGCCTATGACCAGTTCATGCCACGCGCCTGGCAGGAGAAAATGCTGCCCTGGCAGAAGCGCTATCTCTCGATTTAAGTAATGTGGCCCGCGACCCGTCACCCGTCTTGGACGCCCGGAAGCCGTGGCGGCGGGCCGGGATCGAAGCTCGAAAACCATCCCGGCGGGCCATACTCATTTTGTGAGCTTTGAGGCAGGAAAAAGCCTGCGAATTTCGCATAGGAGACCATAAGGCCAAAAACGATTACGAGCCCAAAAGCGATGCGCGTTGCCCGCCTCACGTCTTCTTTTTTCATTGAGCGCTCCATATCCACGAGCTCTGCATCATCGCTGAAGAATTACAGAACCATTTGGTATGCAATTTTGTCAAGAAGGTGGCGGCTGCGAACTGTCGATCGCGCGGCGCCAGGTGAAACCTTCGCAGAACCTTGAATTGCTCCGGGGTCACGGCGGCGTCCGTCCGGGGGCTTCCCCGGAAAAGTATCGGGACCTGGAACCAAAGGCGGCCCCTTCCGTTGATTGCCATATCTCGGACCATGTCTGGAAAACGACCCGGCGGCAGGCGCATATGGCACGTCAGACATTTTGGAAAGGTTATCTCAAGCTTTCGCTCGTCACCGCGGCCGTGTCGCTGACACCGGCGACGACCGAAAGCAACAAGGTCCGTTTCCACGTCCTCAATCGCCAGACAAAGAACCGCGTCGAAAGCCGCTATGTCGACAGCGTCACCCATAAACCGGTCGCCGAACGAGACCAGGTGAAGGGTTATCCGCGCGGCGAGGACGACTATGTTCTTCTCGAAGACGAGGAAATCGAGGAGGTCGGGCTCGAAAGCACCCGCACCATCGACATCGACAGTTTCGTGCCGTGCGGTTCCATCGACTGGATCTGGTACGACAAGCCGCACTTTCTGGCGCCTGAGGACAAGGTCGGAGTGGAAGCTTTCTGCGTCATCCGTGAGGCCATGAAGGCGAACGACGTGGTCGGCATTGCCCGCCTGGTTCTCTATCGTCGGGAGCGCGCCGTGCTGCTGGAGCCACTGGGTAAAGGCATCATCCTCTGGACACTGCGGTTTGGCGACGAGGTGCGCGAACCGGTGGCCGAACTCGACAGCAAGGCGGAGGTCGACAGCCAGCTGCTGACGCTGATGAAACAACTGGTGAAGGAGGAAACGAAGGATTGGAGCCCTGAAATGGTGCAGGACCCGATCCAGAAACGCCTGAAGTCGATGATCCGCAGCAGGCAGAGGAGCTTGAAGAAGACCGCACCCGCTCAAAAACAGGCGCCGGTGAAATCGACCGGCAATGTCATCAATATCATGGATGCGTTGAAAAAGAGCCTCGCTGGGGAAGGTGGGGGGAAGCCGCGTTAAGGTCCCTAGCCTTTCCCCTTCTTCTTTTCCAACGGCTTCGCCGCCGCGAAGAACTCGTTCCAGGGATCTCTCGGCAAGGCAGTGAGCCGTGTCGGCGTATTGTCCACTGTGAAATGTGCCGGTCCGATATCGGCACTGAGCTCGCTCCATTCCAGCGGCATCGAGACCGCGGCTCCCGGCCTTGCCCGTGTCGAATAGGGTGCGACCGCCGTATTGCCGCGGCCATTGCGAAGATAATCAATAAAAATTCTGCCCCCTCGTTTGGCCTTCGTCGCCGTCGCAAGATAGCGGTCGGGATCATCGGCCGACATGCTGTCGGCAAGCCATTTAGCAAAGGCCTTCACCCCTACCCAGCTGGCCTTCGGGGTCAGCGGCGTCACCACATGCAACCCTTTGCCGCCCGTCGTCTTGACGAAGGCGGCGAGGCCTTCAGCTTCCAGCCGCTCCTTCAATTCGTAAGCGGCGGCGATCACATTCTCCCATTCCACGTCCTCGCCGGGGTCGAGATCCATGGTGATCATATCGGGCTTTTCCCAGTTGTCGGTCGTCGCCCCCCAAGGATGGATTTCCAGCACGGCCGATTGCACCAGCGCCACGACGCCGTCGTAATCGGTAATGCGCAGCAGCTTCTCTCCCTGCTTGTCCTTCGGGTCGATGATCTCCCCGATATGCGAGTTCATGCCCTTCCAGGCGTGTTTCTGGAAGAATCGCTGACGTCCGTTGATGCCGTCGGGCAGGCGCAGCAGTGCTAGAGGCCGGTTGACGACATAAGGCGCCATGAAGTGCCACACCTCGGCGTAATAGTTCGCCAGCCCCTCTTTGGTCACTCCCTCATCAGGCCAGTAGATACGGTCTGGATGGGTGAGCGCCACCGCCGATGTTGGCAGGCTGCGCGCCGTCGTCCTTTCCGTCTCGCGCGTCACCTCCTTCGCTGGCTTGTCCTCGCGCAGGCCGCGAAAGGCGGCATGGCGCAGATTGCCGTCGGCCGACCAGGCGCTGAATTCCACCTCGGCGACCAATTGCGGTTTCACGTAGATCAGCCCGCGCCGCTCCTCTGATGTCAGCTTGTCGTCGAACGATGTCTTGGTCTGCGTCAGCTGCATCAGTCTCTCGTAGAGCATCTGGGCCGTTGCCGCCGTGTAGCCGGTGCCGACGCGGCCGACATGCCTGAGCTTGCCCTTTTCGTAATAACCCATCGCCAGCGAGCCGATCGCATTCTTCATCGATGTCGACGGAACATAGCCGCCGATGACGAATTCCTGCCGATGCGAGCATTTCGATTTGATCCAATCGCCATTTCGCCCGGAGGTGTATTGGCTGTCGCGCTGCTTGGAAATCACGCCTTCGAGCCTGAGGCGGCAGGCATGGTCGAGCACCAATCCACCGCTTTCGTTGAAATGCACGCTATAGCGCAGCTTATCGTTATCGCGGGGCAGCAGCGTCTCGAGCAGATGCTTGCGATCGATGAGCGTCACGTTCAAGAGACTGTGCCCGTCGAGGTAAAGCAGATCGAAGGCGTAAAAGACGAAACGATCGTCGCGGCCCTCGCTCAGATCGTGCTGCAGCGCCGAGAAGTCCGAGGCGCCGGTATCGCGCTCGACGACGATTTCGCTGTCGATCACCGCCGATCGGACCGGTAGGGCTGCAAAGGCATCAACCACCTCCTTGCCGAATTTCACCGTCCAGTCGAGCCCGCTGCGGGTCAGCATCGTGATTGCGCCGTCCTCCACCCTGACCTGCAGGCGATAGCCGTCGAACTTGATCTCATGGATCCAGTGATCGCCGGCCGGCGGCTTTGGCTTCAGCTTGGCAAGGGCCGGCTCGATGAAATCGGGCATCGCGGCCTTGCGCGCACCTTTTGGCCAGTCACGTTCCCGGGGGGCTTGGATTTTCGTTTTTCGCGCCGGCTTGTCAGCGGAAGCCGCCTTGCCGTCCTTCGAGTTGGAATTCCAGGTCGCATTGGGGTGTTTTGCCACCTCTTTGAGCTGTCTGCCGGTCTTGGCCGATTCCGGCCGCTCCTTGAGGATGTCGCCATGATGACGGGCCTCGGCGTCATCTCCCTTGATCAGCAGCCAGTTCTCTCGTTTTTCGCCGGGCCGGCCGTGCATGCGCACCAGATGCCAGCGGCCTTTCAGCTTCTCGCCGTCGAGTTCGAATTCCATATGGCCTTTTTTATAGGCCTTGCGGGCATCGCCATGCGGCGTCCAGGTGCCGCGATCCCAGACGATGACAGTGCCGCCGCCATACTGTCCCTTGGGAATGATGCCCTCGAAATCCCCGTAGGAAAGCGGGTGATCCTCGACGTGCACGGCGAGCCGCTTGTCCTCCGGGTTGAGGCTCGGACCTTTCGTCACCGCCCAGCTCTTCAGCACGCCGTCCATCTCCAGCCGGAAATCGTAGTGCAGCCGGGTCGCATCATGCTTCTGGATGACAAAGCTGTTGCCGCTGCTGGTGCCTTTTCGTCCGCGCGGCTCGGGGGTCAGCTTGAAATTGCGCTTCGCCTGATAGGTTTCGAGGGCCATTTCAGCTTGCCTTCATCCCGCGGCTGTCGCTGCGCGCCGGCGTCTTCTTCGCAGGCGGCTTGCCGCCCATCTTCGCGCTCTGGCGCAGCGCCTCCATCAGGTCGACGACCTTGCGTTCCTGGAGCGGTTTCTTCTTCGGCAGTGCGCGGCCTTCGATCTTTGCCTTCACCAGCTCGACCAGGGCGGCCTCGTAGCGATCTTTGTATTCGCTGGGTTCGAAGCTGCCGTGCTTGGTCCCGATGATATGGCCTGCGAGTTCGAGCATCTCCTTGTCAAACTTGATGTCGGGAATATCCTTGAACACCGTATCGGCCGAGCGCACCTCGTAGTCGAAATTCAGCATCGTCGCGACGATGCAGTCGTCATGGGGGCGGATCAGCAGCGTCCGGTTACGTCGAAAAAGCACGGCTTCGGCAAGTGCTGCGACCTTGCCGTCGCGCATGCCCCTGGCGATCAGCGACAGCGCCTCCTCGTCATGCGCGTCGACGGGCGCGAGATAGTAAGGCCGATCGAAATAGAGCTTGTCGATGTCGTCGTAGGCGATGAAAGCCTTGATATTCAGCAGCTTGTCGCTTTCCGGCATGATTTCGGCGATCTCGTCGCCCTCGATGACGATGTACTCGCCATTCTCCAGCTGGTAGCCCTTGACCTGGTCGTCCCGCTCGACCGGTTTGCCGGTTTCGCTGTCGACGAATTGCCGCTCCACCCGATGGCCGGTTCTGCGGTTGATAATGTTGAAGGAGAGGCGGTCGGACGAGGAGACAGCGGTATAGAGCCCGACGGCGCAGGCAAGGTCGCCCACCCTCAGATGACCTTTCCAGCTTGCCCGAGCGGCCATCCCATCCTCCGTCGCAAATCAGAGCCGACTGTTGCTCTTGTCGGTTTCAAGCTCCTGGAATGCCCAGCCGCCGTCGGGCGCGGGATAGGCAAGCAACGCATCGCCGTCACCAATCTTCTGGCGCGAGGCAGCGTCCTTGGCGTGGACGATCGCTTCATCCGCGGTCGGATAGGTTTCCGAAAGCGTGTTGCCAAGTTTATAGGCCCAGCCATTGTCATGGGGCACGACCTGATACGTGATATCGGCCATTTCGGATCTCCTCTTTCAGTTCCGATTTGGTTTGCGTCTGGCATCGAGCGCGATGATCTTTTCCAGGGAGGCGATATCCTCGCTGGTGACGACAGGAACAGGATCGGCCGCGATCGCCTCCAGCACCTCCTGCGAGATGGCGCCGTTGCGGATTGCCCATTCCAGTGTCTCGCGAGTCTCCCGCTCAGCCTTCAGCTGCGCATAGAGCACGACGATCAGCCGATCGCGAGCATCCATCCGCCGGCGCTGGCGATCCATGCTGCGGACATCAGGCATCACAATACACCTTTGTCACTGATTTCGTTCAGGTGTAATCAACTGATGACGGATGGAAAGGTTCCGAATCCGATGGGCGCTCGCGTCTGTTGCGGCAACGGACGGAAATCACCATCTGCAGGGATATTCGTCAGAGGATTTCATCATGGCCGATCTCAAGGCTCGCCCCCGTCCGACCGGTGCCACCGCCGTTCTCGGCCGCACCGGCTTTCCGCACGTCACCTCCACCACGAAGGGCGAACTCGACATCGTCACCGCACCGTCGCATCCGGGTTTCAGCCCGCTCGATCTGCTCTATGCCTCGCTCTCGGCCTGCCTCGTGCTCAGCGCCCGCATTGCCGCCAGCCAGATGGGCATTCTCGACAGGATCAGCGAGATCACCGCCGACGTCACCGGCGAGAAGGCGACGGAGGGGCTTTCGCGTGTTGGGAAGTTCAATATCGCCTTCTCGATCAAGGGCGATATCGACGAGGAAACCCGCCGGAAAATCGTTCACGCCGCCGAAGACGAGATCTGCACCGTCAGCAACACCATCCGCGGCAATCCCGATTTCTCGACGACAATATCGGGATAGCGTTGAGATATCCATAATAATTATAGACAATTGGGGGCGGAGGATTGCGCGGGCAATGCCCGGCTTCTATGCTCGGAGCATCGAAAGCAATGATCCGGCCATGATGCAATCCAAGTCTATCTCGAATTCCAAGCGGCCCGTCGTCGCCATCATCGGCGGCGGCGTTTCCGGCGCGGGCGTTGCCTATCATCTTGCCAGTGCGAATTGCCGCGAGCACCCTGTCATCATGGTCTTCGAACCTCGCGCCGAACTCGGCCGCGGCCTTGCATATGACACGGCAGATCCAGCCCATCGCATCAACGTTCCTGCCGCCAAGATGAGCCTGCAGCCGGACGATGTGGGCGAATTCCAGGCCTGGATCGAGGCGCGCGACGCCGTCGCCGACGATCCTGAGGCAAATCGGTCCGACGGCATGCTCTTCCCCCGGCGCCGGCTTTTCGGCGATTATGTTGCCTCCCTGCTGAAACCGCTGCTGGAAGATGGCACCGTGCGTCATTGCCGCGCCACGGTAACCGGTGTCGAGCGCCATGCCGGCCGCTGGTCGATCCTGGATGATAAAGGCGGCGTGACCGAAGCCGATATCGTTGCGATCGCCACCAGCCATCCGCCGCCGGCAGCGCCCGGCCGGCTTGCAGCGAGCCTTGCAGCCCATCCGCGGTTCGTTGCCGATACCACGAAACCGGGCGCGCTCAACGTCATCCGTCCGCATGACCGGGTATTGGTCATCGGCAACGGCCTGACGGCTGCCGATGTCATCGCCTCGCTGGCGCAACGCGGGCATGTCGGGCCTATGACCGCCATTTCGCGCCGGGGCTTGCGTTCGCGTGGGCATGCGCCGGTGCCGCAGCCGCTATTCGGCGATTTCGGTTTAGATGCGGCGCATTCCGCCGGTTTTCTACTGGCAAGGGTCCGCACCGCCATAGAGGCGGCGAAAGCGCAAGGGATCAGCTGGCACGGCGTGATCGACCAGGTGCGGGCACAGGGACATGATCTCTGGCAGGCGCTGCCGGTTGCCGAACGACGTCGTCTCGTGCGCCATCTCAGACCCTACTGGGACGTGCACCGCTTCCGGATCGCGCCGCAGGTCGAGGCCGTTCTCGACGAGGCGATTGCTACGGGCCGCCTCAATATCCTTGCGGGCTCGGTCGCCGATGCGCGCATCGACGGCGAGCGCATCCTTTGCACTCTGCAGCCGCGTCATCAACGCGAACCGCTGGAGGAACGCTATGACGCTGTCGTCGTCACCACCGGCCCGGCGCATGGCGGCATTCTCGAAACCCAGCCCTGGCTCGCAGCCCTTGCGGCAAACGGCCACCTGATGCTCGATCCGACCGGCCTCGGCCTTGCCTGCACCGAGCGTTCGGAGGCGATCGGTTCATCCGGAACGGCAGACCCTTCACTGCTGATCTCCGGTCCGCTGGCGCGCGGCACTTTCGGTGAACTGATGGGGCTGCCGCAGGTGACCGAGCATGCCTTCTTCGTCGCGACCGAAATCGCCGGAAAGCTGCATGCCGCCGCGACAATTACGCATCCGGCCTGATTTTCCATCCGAATGTCGTTCTCCGGCTGTCGGGGGCGACCGACTTCTGATAATCACCCGGCGGCCGGCATCCCACCGCCCGGGTTTTCAGCCGAGCAGAAAATATCAGGATCATGTCGCAGGCTGCCTCCACCGTTTCCGAAGCTTCGCCTTCCAATCGTTTCCCGCTTGCGGTGCTTCTTCTCGGCGGGGCGGCGATCGGCGGTTCGCCGATTTTCGTCAGGCTCTCCGAGGTCGGCCCGATGGCCACTGCCTTCTGGCGCGTGGCGCTGGCATTGATCCCGATCTTCATCGTCTCGATGCTGAAGAAGGATGCGGGGCAAAAGCCGCAAAGCCTTTTCGACTACAGCATGCTGATCCTTCCGGGCGTCATGCTGTCGCTCGACCTTGCCGCCTGGCACCTTTCGATCACCATGACCTCGGTCGCCAATGCGACGCTGCTTGCCAATCTTGCGCCTGTTTTCGTCACCGTGATCGCCTTCCTCTTTTTCAAGGCGCAGATCAGCCGTGTCTTTATGCTTGGGCTTGCCCTGGCGCTCGTCGGCGTCGTCATCCTGAAGGGCGGGCCGGCCGCTTTGGCCGACGGCGACCTCCGCGGCGATGGCCTGGCGATGATCGCCGCCTTCTTTTATGCCTGCTACATCCTTGCGCTCGGCAGGCTGCGCAGCCGCTTCGATACGATGCGAATCATGCTGTGGAGCACGGCGTCCGCGGCCGTCTGCATCTTTCCGGTCGCCTTCTTCTTTGAGGGCCACATGCTGCCGGTGACCGTCTATGGCTGGTCAATGGTCTTTGGCCTCGCCTTTATCAGCCATGCCGGCGGGCAGGTGGCGATCACCTATGTGCTCGCCTATCTGGCGCCGGCCTTTTCCTCGCTGACGCTGCTGCTGCAGCCGGTCGTCGCCGCGATCCTGGCCTGGGCGCTGCTTAACGAAGCGATCGGCATGATGCAGGCATTGGGTGGCGCCGTCGTACTCGCCGGCATCATGGTCGCCCGGACATCCCGCCTTCAGACGTAGAACAGAGATGCGCTTTGGGCGCCGCTGATCCTCAGCGAATTTCCTGCAATAGCCATTTCTGGATGATCGGCACATCGGCATCGCCGAGATCGTGGCCGCCGGGGATGACGTCGGAATCGACGGTGGCGCCGGAACTCTTCAGCCTCTCTTCCAATTCGCTCGCATATTTGCCGTAGGCATCCGTCTTGCCGCTGATGACGAGGAGGTCCGTGCCCTTCAGATCCGCGTGCGGATAGTCGCTGAGGACAGGCATGGAACGCAGCAGAACCGCCTTGTGTACGAGGTTCGGGTGCAGGTACAGCAGCGAGTTCAAGAGGTTGGCGCCGTTGGAATAGCCGACATAGACGACCTTCTGGGGATCGAGCCCGTAGGATTTGACGGCGCCCTCGATGAAGGCTGCAAAGGCCTCCGCCTCGGTCTTGATGTCGTTCTGGTCGAAGGAGAAGGGGGTAATGCGCTTGTACCAGCGGGGAAAACCCTCCTCCGTCGCCCGGCCGCGTACGCCAAGCAGCGTCGCCCGCGGCGCTACCTTGTTCAAGAGCGGCATCAGCGTCGTCTCATTGCCGCCGGAGCCGTGCAGCAGCACGAAGACGCTGCCGTCGGGGTCCGGGGGCGTATAGAAGCGATGGACGAACGGCAGCTCGCGGTAATTGATTCGCGGCTGGCCGGGCATCGAAAACTGCGGCAGTACCACTTTCAGGTCGTGAAGGTTGGTGATGGCGTCGGGCGGCGCGAAAAGCTTCTTCCCGAGCGCTGCCTGCTCCTCGTCCACGATCATGCCCGGCTTGTCGGTCGCAAGCTCTACAAGCGTGCCGCCGGGCTCTCGGGCGTAGAGCGAACGGAAATATTTGCGGTCATGCATGTTGGTCGGCAACGCCTCGGTCGTCTCCAGCGCCTTGCGCACGGAAAGCAGCGTCTCCTCGTCGGCGGCGCGGAAGGCGACATGATCGATCGTGCCGGTGCCCGGCGCGCCGGACCAGAAGCCGCGCGCGTCGCGCACGTCGATGATGTCGCCGGATTGCGAAACCAGTCTGTCGATCGTCCCACGGCTCGCCTGGAAGCGATAACCGAAATGGTTCTCGAGGAAACTGCGGCTTTCGGCGGGCTTCTCCGTCAGCATGGTTGCGCCGCGCACACGCTGGACGGCATGCTCGATAGGGATCGAGGCACCGTCCCAGGCCGCCGGCGATGTGAGATCCTTGGCGCCCGCGAGCTTGAGGATGATGTTGTCGGGGTCCTTCAGCCGGAGGACGGGCTCGCCGAATTCGTCGGCCGGTCCCTCGGAACGCAGGCCGAAGCTCATGGCGCGCGTCAGCCAATAGCCGATGCTTGCGGGGTTGATTGACAGCGATATTTCGCTGATCTGGCCGTAGCCGGGCCGGCCGGGCGAACCATCTTCCCAGACGAGGAAGGTGAGAAGCGAACCCGGCGTCCCCGCTGCATCGCCGTAGAAGAGGTGAAGCTGCGTCGCATCCTCGTAACCGGCCGTCTGCTTGACGAGCCGCATGCCGAGAAAGCCCGCATAGAAGTCCACGTTCGCCTGAACTTTGCGGGTGACGGCGGTGATGTGGTGTATGCCGGATACCATCGTAAGCAGTCCTGATTGAAGCGGCGTCAGGAGCGCGAGTATGAGAGCTGCGACAGTCATACCGTTGCCAATGACCATCGCTTAGTTTTGTTCCGCACAAAGCGCAAGCGAATCGCCGCGCTGCAGCAATTCCAGATGGTCGACATCTTCGAGCGCCTCTTCCAGCTGCTGAAGCGTGGGTGGCTTGACCATATAGGCAAGCGCGCCGAGATCCCGGGCCCGCCGCATGTCGGTCTCGTCGCTCGATGTGCTGAGGATGCAGACGGGAATCCGCTTGAGGCGGGCATCGGCCGAAAGCGCGTGCAGTACCTCGAAACCATCCATGATTGGCATGTTGATGTCGAGCAGCATCAGGTCGATCTGCGGCAAATCGGCGATGCCGGCGCGTTCTTCGAGCAGCCGCATCGCCTCGCGCCCGTTGGTCGCGACATGCAGGTTGAAGTTCACTTTCTCCCGCCGCATCAGCTTGATCTTCAGAATCTGGATGTCCGCCGGGCTGTCTTCCACGAGCAGCACTTCGGCGAGCCTGCCTGCGCCGTCGCCGGAATGCTCGGCCGATTTGGCGCTGTGCGAGACAGTTGACGCGGCGGGCGGTGCGGATCTCGCTTCGGCGAGCGGCACTTCGACGATGAAGGTGGCCCCGGGCCCATCCTCTGCTTCGCACCAGATCGAGCCGCCATGCAGCTGCGCGATACGGCGGCAGATGGCAAGGCCGAGGCCGGTGCCTTCGATGCCGCGGCCGACAAGGCGCTTGAACGGCTGGAAGATCAGCTCACGGTGCTGGGGATCGATGCCCGGCCCGTTGTCGCGCACACCGAGGCGACAGACATCGCCCTGCGGTTCGCCCGAGATCGTCACCTCGGGGACCTTCTGCTCGCAATAGCGGATGGCGTTCGACACGAGGTTCTGCAGGAGCTGGGTCAGGAGCGTCGCATCGCCCATGACTTCGGGCAGCGTCCCGCGGATGATGACGGCGCCGCGGCTTTCGGTCTGCTGGCGCAGATTGTCCTCTACCTGGTTGAGCACATCAGACAGCGACACCGGCTTCAGCTGCGGCCCGCCGGAGGCCTCGAGCTTGGTGAAGCCCGAGACCTTGACGATCAGGTCTTCCATATGGTCGGCAGCGCTCAGCACATAGTCGAGCAGTTCCCGGTCCTCGGCGGGAAGCGCTGCGGAACCGTGCAGGATGCGGCTGAAGGATTTGATCGTCCGCAGCGGCTCCTTCAGATCGTGGGCCATGGCGCGCGTGAAGATCTCAAGTGATTGGCGCTTCTGCTCCAGCTTTGCCTCCAGCACGCCGTGCATGATGGCGTTCTGGATGCAGCGATGCAGTGTTTCAGGCGACAGCGAATCCTTGGTCAGATAGTCGCGCGCGCCACTCTTCATCACCTCAACGGCGACGGTTTCGCTGCCCTGTCCGGTCAGCATGATGACGTTGGCGGCGGGATCATCCTCCAGGATGTCGGCAAGAACGCCGAGCCCGTCGCGCCCCGGCAGGGAATAGTCGAGCAGGATGCAGTTCGGCCGTTTCCGGTGGTTCAGCGCAAGGCCTTCTTCGCCCGTCTCAGCCTCGACCACCCTGTAAGCCGTGCTCGAGACGCGCCCGAGTATGCGGCGATAGACCTCGCGATCGTCGATATTGTCGTCGATGATGAGGATGCAGCAGTCTTCCGCCAATCTGTCAGTCCTCGAGCGGCAGGATCGCGATTTCGAACCAGTATTCCTTCAGCCGCTGGATTGCGGCAAACAGCCCGTCGAGATCGACCGGCTTCTGCACATAGGTATTGGCGCCGAGCGCATAACAGCCTTCGATATCGCGCTCGTCGTCAGAGGTTGTGAGGATGACGACGGGGATCTTGCGCCAGCCGTCGTTCGATTTGATCGCCTCCAGCGTTTTGCGGCCGTCGAGGCCCGGCATGTTGAGATCGAGCAGGATCAACCCCGGCTTCGGCACCATCGTGCCGAGCATGTCGAGCGCTTCCTGGCCGGAGGCCGCCCAGCGGATCGAGTTGCGCAGATTGGTGCGTTTGAACGCACGCATCGTCGCTTCGAAATCGTCTTCGCTGTCTTCGACGATCAGGATCGGTTGCGTGTCACGCTGCTGCATTCTGTCCCTCACGCTTTTTCCCCAAGGTGAAATAGAATGTGGTACCGGCGCCGACCTCCGATTCCAGCCAGATATCGCCATTGTGCCGGGCGATGATCTTGCGGACGAAGGTGAGGCCTGCTCCGGTTCCGTCTTCGGAATCCTGCGACTTTTCGAGGCGCTTGAAAATGCGGAAAATATCCTCGTGGAATTCTTCCGGAATGCCCTTGCCGTTATCCTTAACGAAAAACACGTTGCGGGCAACCGTGCCGTCCTCGCCGACATACCGGTCGAGATAGCCGATCGAGACGAGCGGCGCAGGCTTGTCGTTGTATTTGATCGCGTTGGTGATGAGGTTGCGGAACACTTCGGTCAGCCGCGGCGCGTCACAGATCACCTCCGGCAGTCGGCCGTCGATGATGACCTTGGCATGCCGTTCCTCCAGCAGAAGCTCCATCGTCGCGACGACGTCCTTGACGATCAGGCTGATATCGGTGCGTTTGACCGCCAGCTGCTGCCGCCCGAGGCGGGAGAAATAGAGGAGGTCGTTGACGAGCTTCTCCATGCGCTGGCTGAGGCGCACGAGCCGGTTCAGCCGTCGCACGCCGTCCGGGTCGAGCTTGTCTTCGTAGTCTTCGAGGAGGAAACGGGAGTGATTGTGCAGGCCGCGTAGCGGTTCCTTGAGATCATGCGAGGCGATATAGGCGAATTCGTCGAGGTCGTGGTTGCTGCGCTCGAGATCGGCCGTATAGGCCTCGAGCTGGGCAAGCGTCGTTTTCATCCGTTCTTCCTGCCGAACACGCTCGCTGATATCGCGCACGATGCCGACGAAGGTCTTGGTGTAGCCGGTGATGACAGCGCTGATTGAAACATCGATCGGAAAGACGATGCCGTTCTTGCGTCGTCCGGAGACCATGCGCGTCTTTCCGATGATTCGCTCCTCGCCGGTTTGCAGGTAATGGGTGAGATAGCCGTCATGCTCGGAATGGTAGGGTTCGGGCATCAGCATCTTGATGTTTCGGCCGATCGTCTCCTGCGGCGAATAACCGAACATGCTCTCGGCCGCTGGATTGAAGCTTGCGATCGTTCCACGCTCGTCGATGACGATGACGGCATCGGGCGTGCTGCGCACCAGCGCGCCGAAGCGGACGCGCTCGTTTTCCAGGTGATGGGTGTTGCGCATGAAATAAAAGATGAGAATGGCGATCAGCCAAAGCGTGGCAGCCGTGATGGCGCGGTTGGCGATCTCCTGCCAGAACGCCGCTTCGTCGTGCTTGACGGCGAAGAAGCCGAGCATCAGCAGCACGGTGCAGGCAAAGGCGAAGAAAAGCGGCGCGTTCCTGTTGCCGAACCACAGCGCCGTCAGCACCAGCGGCACGTAGAGAATACCGTTGGCAACACCCAGCGGCGTATAGAGATCGACGAGAAGGCCGGTGAAGCAGACCGCAGCCGGGACCCAGAGCGGGATCTGCGCCCGGTTCGCCGGCTGCATCAGCCAGGACCTTGCCAGAAGCCCCGAGCCGAAAGCGACCACGCCGACCGCCGTGTGCAGTGCCATCGCCGCATAGACGCCCCAGCGATAGCCTTGTTCGGCATCGGTGACATAGCCGGCCAGCGCGATCATGCCGAGTGTGATGACGATGTAGCTCGTCAGCTCCTGCACCACCTGGCTTTTCGACCTTCCGGCCCGAAGCGAGAGCAGCAGCGAAAGATTGGCGATCAGGAAGATCAGCGCCGTGTTCGGTCCCATGCCGCCGCCGATCTGCGCCATGAAGTCGGGCGGGATCAGGAACTGCGACACCAAGACATCGACATTGTGGAAGGTCCGCCCGAGGGTAATGATCTCGACAAGCCGTGCCGCGGCGATCGCCGCCGCCAATCCCGTCGTGATCGCCGCCGTCGCCCGAAAGCGGCGGGCGGCGAGCGTCGATGCGACGAGCCCCGCGCCGGAAAGCATAAAGCAGAGCGCCGTGTTGAAGGCCATCGAGGGAAAGTCTGGAACGACCGAAATGATCAGCTTGATCTGCAGCAGCCAGCCGGCAAGAACGGTTGCGCCGAGAAGAACCATCAGGCAGCCGACGGCAATCGCGAAGGCACGGTAGCGCCACCGCCTTGGCTGGTCCTGCAGGTTCAAATCGCTCCCATCCTGCACCCGCGTATCCTCCTCGGTTCGCGGGGCCATTTTTTCCGAAATCGAGGAATACTCAATAGGCAAGCGGAGGCCGTGCCGTGCTTTTTGCGAAGTGATTCACGCTGAGGTATATCGAATTTTAGCAAAACGGCGTTATCGTGATGTAGAAGGACAGCGACGATCATCTGAACAATATCTAGGTTGCGGTGCTGGATGCCTACTTTATTTTACGTCGACGACAGCAGGGATGACCTCTTCTATCTCGACTATATCAGCAGGAAGCAGCAGATAGACGTCGATCTATTCTGTTTTTCGGCCGCCGAGGCAGCGTTCGAGGCGCTGGAGCGGCGCGTGGCGGACGACAAGGCCGTGCCCGAGCTGCTGATCGCCGATCTCTATATGCCGCTGGACAGCGGCATAGAGCTGATGAACCGGCTGCGCCGGGATAATCGCTTCGAGGCGATGCGGCTTGCCATCTGCAGCGGATCGGATGCCGACGAGGACCGCGCGCGTGCGCTCGAGGCTGGTGCCGATTTCTATCTGGAAAAGCCGCTTGACCTTGCCGCCATTATTCTCAATCTTGAAGTGTAGGAAGCGGCGGACGCTTCGAGGCCTATTCTCCGCCGTTCGCCTGAGTCATACGAGAAACCGCAATTGACAAGGTCGAGGACGCATCCCAAGATGCAACCGAAGCGAAGACAAGGGAACGCAAAAATAAGCGCTGAGAGAACCGATCCACCCGCGTTCGCCGCCACGAACATCAGCCAACCCCTTAGCTGAATGGGCCTATCGGCTCTCTCGCGCTTACGTCTGGCACTGCCTTCTCGCATTCATGGATGTTGAATGCAGGAAGATTTACGATACCCAGGTAAGAACTACTGCCCTCAGTAAAACTGCCCGTGCATCACCTGTAGTTGAGATAATTGATGATATCCGCCTTGCATATCGAAAGTCCCCGTTTCGATACTTGTCATCAACCGTCTCGCAATTTTTGTAGCTCTTCGCGTTTAAGACGTATATCCCAAGATTTCGGGATCGGAGGGATTGGCGGGAGGAGAGGATAGAGTGGGAATGAACAATGCCCCGGCAATTCCCTTTCATGCCGGACCGGAACTCAGCCGGGCCATCAACCGCACCGATTTTTTCCGTCTGCTGAAGGCGGCGGCGCAGCACTATAAATTTGAAAATTTCGCGCTTGCCCGCATTTCCGAAGCTTCGGCTCCCTTCGGCGAACGCGATATCGTCATCACCAATGTCGCCGAGCGGCGCGTCAGCCTTTTCATCACGAGTTTGAAGGAAGCGCTCGGAACCGCGCGGGCAAAGTCCGCCCAGTTCCTGGCGACGCCGGTCCATGGCCGGAGCGCCCAGCCGGAAGGCTTTACGTCCGATCGCGTTTTCAACGAGTTCCGCAGCGGCGTCTTTCTCTTCATCCCGTTGTTCACGCCGGAAGGGCGGCGATATTGCCTCGTGCTCAGCGGCGAGCGTCAGGAGCCCGACCAGAGCGAGATCGCCGACATGCTGCTCGACGCCATGCGCATCTTCGACAAGCTTTACGAGGAGATCCTGACGCCGGAAATGTCGGGGCGGCTGACCCAGCGCGAATCGGAAATCGTCAAATGGACGAGCGAAGGCAAGACGTCGGCTGAGATCGCCATCATCCTCGGTCTGTCTGAACATACGGTCAATTCGCACATCACTGCGGCAGCGCGTAAACTTGACGCCGTGAACCGCGTTCATATGGTGGCGATCGCCTTGAGAAACGGCTTGGTTTCGTGAAATTGGTTTCGGGATTGGGGAAATTAAGACGATGATCGCCGAAGCAACGCGAAAGGGTCAAGTAAAGGTTCTCTTTGTCGACGACGAATTCATTGAATTCCGCGCGCTCAAGAAGAAGATTGCCGATCTCTCGGAGCCTGTCGTCGAACTCGAATATTCGCAATCGATCGGCGACGCCTTGGAAAAGGTCCGGGCGGCGCGCTTCGATCTCATCCTGCTCGACAATCGCCTCATGCCCAATGCCGATTTCCGCGACACGGTACCGGAGTTGCGCGGCATCGGCTACACCGGCCCGATCGGCGTCGTTTCGACCGATATTTCAGGCGGCTATTTCCAGGAATTCCCGAATTACGGCGTCGATTTCCGCATCGGTAAGGACGAAATTGACGTCCAGGCGCTGCAGCATATCATCCGCGAATATGTGACCTACGCCGTTCCGGATTTCTGGAAGGACGACTACAGCATCTAAGCGATTCCGGCAAAAGCGCGTCGCGATCCTCGGTATCCTGTTATAACTATCAGGCGACGGGAAGGCGAATGGTGAAGCGGCTGCCGCTTTCATCCGAATGCTCGAGGCTGACATCGCCGCCAAGCGCCGTGAGAAACTCCCGCGCAGTCGTCAGCCCCAGTCCGGCGCCGGGGACGGCGCCTGCCTTCGGCAATTTCCAGAAAGGCTCGAATATCCGTTCCCGATAAGCGGGATCGATACCCGTTCCGTTGTCGGAAATCCGGATAAACCAGTCCGCCCCCTCGCGCTCTGCCGTCATGATCACCTGCGGCGGCGATTCGCTACGATAGGTCAGCGCGTTAGACAGGAGATGCCGCAGCGCCAGGCTGAGCAGGGCGGGGTCGGTGCGGATCAAGGGCAGGCCTTCACTCGCGAGCGTGGCATCGTGCACCGCGGTTTCATCTGTGAGTTCACCCCAGATCGTCTCGGTCAGCGCCTGCAGATCGACTTCTTCGGGCGTCACCTGAGGTGCTCCGCCGGCAAGGCTCATCAATGACTTGGTGAGGCGCTGGGCCGTCTGCGCCTTCTCCATGATCATCCTGAGACTTTGAAGCTGTTCGCCGTCGAGCGTCTCCTCCAGGTCGTCCAGAAGCAGCTCGGCATACATCGCGATGTGGCGCAGCGGCGATTGCAAGTCGTGCGAGGCTGTCGCGAGAAAACGTTTGATCCGCTCCTCGCTCTCGCTGGCCGCATTGCTGTCTGACAGACTCGTCGGGTTGGATGACATTTGGCAAATTCCCCGATCCTGATAGCCGACAATAGAAAAAGGGCGCAGGTTCTGCAACCGGCGCCCTCCACAATGATGCGTTAACAACCGCAGTTAGCTCGCGGACTTGCGCGGGCGACCCTGTTCCGGCGGGATGATTTCGACATCGCTTGCCGGAGCCGCCTTGGCATGGCGGCGGCGCCAGTCGCCGAGGAAGAGCAGGATCGGAGCTGCGATGAAGATCGACGAGGCGCCGGCCACGAGAATGCCGAAGACCATCGGGATCGCGAAGCTCGACACGGCGCTGCCGCCCCAGATCGCCATCGGCACCAGGGCGAGGAAGGCCGTCGCATTGGTGTAGAGGCTTCGCGCCAGGGTCTCGTTGATCGATTTGTCGATGATCTCGCGCAACGGCATCGACTTGTAGAGCCGCATGTTTTCGCGCATGCGGTCGTAGACGACGACCTTGTCGTTCACGGAGTAACCGACGAGCGTCAGGATGGCGGCGATGGCCGTCAGGTTGAAGTCGAGGCCGGTGATCGCGAAGAAGCCGATCGCTTTGGTGACGTCGAGCACCAGGGTGACGATGGCGCCGACGGCGAACGGCCATTCGAACCGAGCCCAGATATAGATGAGCATCGCGAAGCTTGCGATCACGACCGACAGGATACCGGCCGAGGCAAGCTCGCCGCTGACCTTCGGGCCGATGACGTCGGTACCTTCGACCGTTGCGCTCGGATCGATCTTGGCGACTTCGGCCTTCAGCTTGGTTACTGCTGCCGTCTGCGCCTCTTCGCCGCCTTCCTGCCGCTGGGCGCGAACGAGAATGCTGTTGTTGTCGCCGAAGGACTGGAGTGTGATTTCGCCGAGACCGAGACTATCAAGGCCCTCGCGGAACTTCGCAAGATCGGCCGCGCCCTGGGTCCTGACGGACATCTGAATGCCGCCGCGGAAGTCGACGCCGTAGTTGAGGCCGGGATGGATGAAGAGCACGACGGAGGCGATCGAAAGCAGCGCCGAAACGGTGACGCCGAAGAAGCGCGCCTTCATGAACTGGATGTGCTTGTCATAGGGGCTGAAGGGGATCAGCGGCCGGATGTTCAGCACCTTGAGCTTGCGGCGGCGGGTGATCTCGATCATCGCGACGCGGACGAAGGCGACGGAGGTGAACATCGAGATGATGAGGCCGAGCGCCATGGTCACGGCAAAGCCGCGAACCGGACCCGAGCCGAAATAGAACAGGATGGCTGCTGCGATCAGAGCCGTCATGTTGCCGTCGATGATGGTCGAATAAGCGCGGCGGAAGCCGGTATCGATGGCGGCGAAGGCGCTCTTGCCCTTGCGCGTTTCTTCGCGGATGCGCTCGTTGATGAGAACGTTCGCGTCGACCGCAAGGCCGATACCGAGAACGACGCCGGCGATGCCCGGCAGCGTCAACGTTGCGCCGACCAGCGTCAGGGCCGAGAAGGTCAGGAACGTGTGGATCAGCAGCGCCACGTTCGCCAGGATACCCCAGGTGCCGTAGAGAACGAAAATGAAGGCTGCAACCAGGATAAAGCCGACGATGCCGGAATAGATGCCCATCTTGATGGCATCGGCGCCGAGGTCGGCGCCCACGGTGCGTTCTTCGATGACCGTCAGCTTGGCAGGCAGGGCGCCAGCGCGCAGCATGGCGGCAAGCGTCGTTGCGCTGTCGGCTGAGAAGCTGCCGGAGATCTGGCCCGAGCCACCGGTGATCGGCTCGCGGATGACGGGCGCGCTCAGCACCTTGTCGTCGAGGACGATGGCGAAGGGATTGCCGACGTTCTGGCGGGTGATCTCGGCAAAGCGGGTGGCGCCGGCGCTGTCGAAGCGGAAGCTGACGACCGGCTCGTGCGTGTTCGGGTCGAAGCTGACGCGGGCATCCGAGAGGCGGTCACCTGAGATCTCGACGCGGTCGAGGACCGGATAGGTCCTGCCCTCGGCGTCGTTCATCATGGTGACGCCGGGCCCAGGGGCGTTGTTCGGCGAAAGCATGTGGAACGACATCTTCGCCGTGGAGCCGAGAAGTTCACGCAGGCGCGACGGATCCTGCGCGCCCGGAAGCTGGACGAGCACGCGATTGCCGCCGATGCGCTGAATGGTCGGCTCGGAGACGCCGACCTGGTCGACGCGCTGGCGGATGACTTCAAGGCTCTGCTGGACGGCATTGTCGACATTGGCGGAGATTCCGGCCGGCGAGAAGCCGACGGTGATGGTGGCTCCGTTCGCCGTGACGTCGAGATCCGTCTGGCCGGCGCTGATGCCGGTGCTGATCGGGTTGGCGAGCGTCTTGAGGTCGGTGACGGCCGCATCGCTCTGCGAGGCATCGGCGAGCGTCACGACGATCTGGTTCTGGCTGCGGACGACGGCCTTCGGCTGGACGCCCTTTTCGCGCAGCACGCGGCGCGCGTCCTGAAGCAGCGATTGCAGCCGCTCCTTGGTGAGGTCGGCTTCGTCGACTTCCAGAACGAGGTGCGAGCCGCCGCGCAGGTCGAGGCCGAGCGACACCTGGTCATGCGGCAGCCATGCCGGCACGCGCTGGAGGACGGATTGCGGCAGGGCGTTCGGCAGGGCGATCAATAGGCCGATCACGATGATCACCGTATAGGTGAACACCAGCCATGGTGAAGTACGCATGTTGTATTCCTTGATAATCGGGGGCCGGCGCTCGAGCGCTGGCAGCATGTCTCAATGGCAGGAAGCGCCGCTCGGCGCGGGCGTCAGGCAACAGCTGGCGGTGCGCGCGGCTGATGGGTCCTGAAATTTGCGGCATGAAGCGGCGCTTCGAATGCCGGAAGAGGGGCTGATATGTTCCAGCCGGCGAAATCGAGAGCCGGGGCGGCGGCAAGGGCAGGCGTTCCGACGTCATGCGCCGCCTGTTTCGGCGCAAGCCTGCGCTCGGCGGCGAGCACGCCCCGCACGGCATCGCGCGCGGTCAATTGCGGCGGCTGCGGATCCCGGCTGGAAGAGGAAAGCGTGTTGATGGCGACGGCAGGAGAGATGAGCAGATTGCCGCCGAAGAGCAGGCCGAGATAGGCAAGGATGGCGACGAGCAGGGAAGCGGCGACACGACTGGTCAGACGGTGCTGGTCCAGCTCCATCTCCTCCGTCCCGGCGATGTCACTCCCGTATCGGCTCAAAAGCGCGCCAATCTCTCATTCTTTTTCCGGCGGAGCAGTGCCCGTCGGGATAATTGTATCAGGCTCATGTCTGTCTTCATAGGGCACACTCTCATGATGCACTTGAGCCAGCCGGTCAACCATGCCAAGCGCGATTTCACGTTCGCCCATGATGACGGTGTCGGCGCCATATTGCTTCAACTCGTCGACCTCGGCGTCGGAATGGGCGCGGGCGACGATGAGGATCGAAGGGTTGACGCTGCGCGCCTGTTCGGCGATGCGGCAGGCCTCAAAGGCGTTCGGGATAGCGATGGCAAGGCTGCGCGCAGTCGAAAGATTGGCAAGATCGAGCGTTTCTCTCGCCACCGCATTGCCCATGAAAGCCTCGATGCCCTGCGCCTTCAATTCGCCAAAGCGCTTGTCGGAATCCTCGATGACGAGGAAGGGCGTACCCGATGATTTGAGGTTCTGCCCGACGATCTTGCCGACGCGCCCATAGCCGATGAGGATGGCGTGGCCGTTGAGGGCGGTCGGATGCACGTCGTCGTCTTCGGCGGGCAGTTGCTGCTGAGCGATGGCTGCATCCGTGGCGGGAGCGGGCTCGGCTGTGGCTTCCTCGCGTTTTGTCCCTTCGAGAAGCGGCCGTAGACGATCGCAGAGGAAGAACAGCAGCGGATTGAGAACGATCGAGATGATGGCGCCGGCAAGGATGAGATCGCGGCCCTCCTCCGGCAACAACCCGAGTTCGACGCCGAGGGCGGCGAGGATGAAGGAGAATTCGCCGATCTGGCCGAGGCTTGCTGAAATCGTCAGCGCCGTGCCGAGCGGCTTCTTGAAGGCGAGTACGATCAGAAGGGCGGCGACGGACTTGCCGATGACGATGATGAAGATGGTGGCAAGGATCGGCAGCGGCTTGTCGATCAGGATGTTCGGATCGAACAGCATGCCGACCGAGACGAAGAAGAGTACGGCGAAGGCATCGCGCAGCGGCAGGCTTTCCTGCGCGGCGCGATGGCTGAGCTCGCTTTCGGCAAGCACCATGCCGGCGAAGAAGGCGCCGAGCGCCAGCGATACGCCGAAGAGCTTCGCCGCCCCGAAGGCGACGCCGAGCGCGATCGCGAGCACGCCCAGCCGGAAAAGTTCGCGCGAGCCGGTATGGGCGATTCGGTGCATCGTCCAGGGAATGAGCTTGCGGCCGAAGACCAGCATCAGCGCCACGAACAGCACCACCTTCACCAGGGTCATGGCGATCATGCCGCCGACGCCGAGATCGAGGCCGAGCAGGCGGTTCAGCCCCGCCGAAAGCGGCTCGACGGGGCCGTGGCCTTCACCGCCGATGCTGGCTGCGGCCGGGATCAGCACCAGCGCCAGCACCATGGCGAGATCCTCGACGATCAGCCAGCCGACGGCGATCCTGCCGCGCTCGGTCTCGACGAGCCGCCGTTCCTGCAGCGCCTTCAGGAGCACGACGGTGGAGGCGACGGACAAGGCCAGGCCGAAGACCAGGCTGCCGCCGGTCGGCCATCCCATGAAGGCGCCGAGCCCCCAGCCGAGCAGTGTGGCAAAGGCGATCTGTACGATCGCGCCAGGTACCGCAATGCCGCGCACCGACAGAAGATCCTTCAGGGAGAAATGCAGCCCGACGCCGAACATCAGCAGGATAACGCCGATTTCGGCAAGCTCCGGCGCAAGGCTCTGGTCTGCCACGTATCCCGGCGTGTGCGGGCCGACCAGCACGCCGGCGATCAGATAGCCCACCAGCGGCGGCATGCGCAGCCGGTGGGCGATGGCGCCGAAGATGAAAGCCAGCACGAGGCCGCCGACGATCGTGGAAATCAAGGGCGTATCGTGTGGCATCGCTGTCTCCCGATCTGGAAATCCCGTTCGTAATATGACATATATGGTCTATATCGACCAATATGGGTAACTTGAAATCATGGGTCAAGCCGCCAGGGAAACAATTCTGAGCCCCGCTCTCTGCCGGGCCGCACGTGGCCTGCTCGATTGGACCCAGACGGACCTTGCCGAGAGGGCCGCCGTCTCACGCAGCACGATCCGCGATTACGAGGGACGCCACCACGACATCCACCGTGCGACCGAGGCGCAGCTGCGCCTGGCCTTCGAGGAGGGCGGCGTCAAATTCGTGGAGATCGAAGGGGCCGGCACCGGTCTCTGCCTCCCCAAGCGGATGGATTGATCTTACTCAGGGCGCCAGGCAGGCGGCGGAAACCTTGTAGATATAGAGCGCCTTGCCCTTGTAATAGCCCTCTGTCGGCCGCCAGTTCTTTAGCACCTCAGGCGTTTCGGTGGCGCAGGTGAAGGGGCTGTCGGTCAGGAAAAGCACCTTGCCGGTGATATCGGCGGGCAGGGCGAATTCCTGCTCGTAATAGCTTTCGGGAAGCCCCGCCGGAGCCCGCGCATAGATCCTGTAGGGTGCATCGCGCAGCGTATAGAACAGGTCGGCGACCATGTCGCGATCGTTGGTGACGATGACGTCGGTGCCGGCCTGGCCTGTAAGCGCCGCGGCCTCGCGGCTGACCTCGGCGCGGCCGAGATAACGCTTCATCAGCTCGTCGCCGTTCGGCAGCAGCACCTGCTGCGGGAAAATCGTCGCCAGCGGAAAGAGCAGGCTTGCGATGCCGTTGATGGTGAACGACAGCCTGAGCCCCTTCGGCCACAGCCGATAGAGCAGCCAGACGGCAAGGACAGTCCCCGCGACATAGGCGGTCACGGCCCAATTGGCATAGGCCTTGGCGATCGTTGCCTGCAGGGTGATGAGCAGGACCACCGGCATCGACAACCAGACCAGCAACTTTTCCCGGTCGTCGCTCCGGCCTTTGATCACACGATAGACCGCCCAGAGGATTGCGAAGAAGATGATCGGCCCGACGACGCCGAACTGGGCGGCGAAGAATTCCAGCCCGCCGCGGATATTGATGCCGGGTTCGCTCCAATGGGCGATGTCCTGCGTATGCCGCACCGTCGTATTGTCGTGCCTGAGGTTCCACCAGAGGTTCGGCAGGGCGACGACCGCCGATACCGCGACCGCGATGACAAAATCCCGAATGGCGATGCGCGCCGCCGGAATGAGCAGGAGTGCAAGCGCACCGCCGGGAACGACGAAGAGCACCGCATATTTCGTGAGGAAGGCAAGGCCGACGCCGAGCCCCATGATAAGCGCCAGCCCGACCGAGCGTCGCTGCGTCAGGCCGAAATAGGCAAGCAGGGCGATTGCGATGAAGAACAGCAGGATCACATCGGTCGAGAAGAACACCGAGGAAAGCGCAACACCTGGAAGCGTGATGTAGGTAACTCCCGTCCACCCTTCGATCTCCGGCCCGACGAAACGCTTTGCCGTCTTCATCAGCACCAGTGCCGCCGCCATGTGGATCAGCGGTCCGAGCAGCCTGATCCAATAGATGGCGTTGGAGCCGGAAAGCTCGGTCATCGCCCGGATCACCCAGGCGATCATCGGCGGCTTCGAGTAATAGCCGAGATCGAGGTTCTGCGACCAGAACCAGTACTGTGCCTCGTCGACGAAAAGGTCCGTCGCATCGAAATGAAGCGTGACGACCCGCCAGAGCGTGAAGCCAAGAACGATGAGGAGACCAGATCTGGGGGACATGAACCGATAGTTCCGCTGACATGAAAGGCGCGAGTGCGATACACCAAAGGTGCCGGACTGCCAACGGGGGAGGGGAGAGATGAGCCGCCTTTTAGAACACCCGAAGCGCGCGGATGTCGCGGTTTGCGGCGATGGAATCGAGGCGGGCGACGGCTGCGAGCACCGTCATTGCGATCAAGCAGGAACCCAATGCGAGAACAATCATTGCTCTGTCCTTGTCGACGTCATGTCTTGGTTGTCGACCGGCCTATAACACGGAGCTTGCGTGTGCCTTGTAGCAGCCATGCAACTGCGCGGCAGTATTTCTCGCGAACTGCCTTGAATTGCTTCAAAAACCCGCACTGCGAAAGGCTTATTAACCTTCAGGCAAGGAATTAACCATAAACATTGGTTTACACGTCGGAATGGGAAGATGCACTCGTTCCCACCAGGCATGACGCCGTACCGCCGTACCGGGTTGATCCGGTATCCATCTCTTCAGACAGCTCCGAAACATAGCTGATCAGGGGGCTTCGATCCGCCGGTTGTCACTGGCGGTGAGAACGGTCTCCACGCTTTGTGTCCATCGGATGCTGCGAAAGTTTTTGGCCGGGCATTCGCCCGGAACGTGGTTGGGGACAGGCGTTGAGGCAGGATATGCCATCAGATCAGGCTCGTGGAGCGCAGGCAGGCAGCTTGCGCGACCGCCTGCGCTTTGCCGGTCTCGATGCCGACCAGTGCGAACTGGTCCGCCGCAACCGGCCGGCCCTTGAAGCGCATTTGAAAGCCGGCCTGCGCGACCTCTTCCACAGGTTCCAGTCCTTTCCCGACGCCGCGCGCAATTTCGAGAGCGAGCGCCAGGTCGACCGCCTGCATGATCTGCAGTCCTCGCATTGGGATGTGCTGACGGATGCGCGATTCGACAGCCTCTATGCCGAGCGCGTCAAGGTTCTCTCCGATACCGAAAGCAAGATGGGGCTCGACCCGCGCTGGCACGTGGCCGGTCACGGCGTCATGCTCGAGCATGTGGTTTCCGGCCTCGCGCAAGAGATCGCCGGCCGTCCCTTGCTGCCGTCGGCCAAGCGCCGCGCGCGCGAAATCTCCGACCTGATGACGGCGATCATCCGCATCGTCATGGTCGATGTGGAAATCGCTGTCTCGCTCCGCTTCAATGCGCTGCGCGCCACCCAGAGCCGCGCGCTCGCCGATCAGCGCGCCGACAGCGAAGCCGAGATCGCCAGGATCTTCGGCGATGTCATCGAAGGCCTTTCTGCTCGCGACCTGACGCGGCGCGCGCCCGTCGAAGGCGATGGCGCCTATGCCGGGATCGCCGCTGCGCTGAACGGTGCACTGGATGGCCTGCAGGCCGAATTCACCGCCATCACCGAGCGCACTGACAAGGCCGAGGCGGCGACCGGCTCGCTTGCCGGCCTGTCGCGGCAGTTTGCCGGCACCGCTTCCGGCCAGGCCGACCGGCTGCAGCTTTCCGCCGCTGCCCTTGCCGGCATCGCCGGCAGCGTGCGCGACGGTGCGGCCGAGAGCCGTGCCGCCGAACAGGCGGCCGCTTCGACGCGCGCCGCCGTCGAGGAAAGTGGCGAGGTCGTCGGCCGGGCGATCAGCGCCATGGCCGATATCGAGCAATCGGCCGAAAAGATCGGCCAGATCATCGGGGCGATCGACGAGATCGCCTTCCAGACCAATCTTCTCGCGCTGAATGCCGGCATCGAAGCTGCTCGCGCCGGCGAATCCGGCCGTGGTTTCGCCGTCGTTGCCCAGGAAGTGCGCGCCCTTGCTCAGCGCTCGGCCGAAGCCGCCCGCGAAATCAAGACGCTGGTGACGACGACCAAGGCGCAGGTCGACGCCGGCGTGCAGATGGTCGGCCGGACACAGGATTCGATCGGCAGCATCGTGCGCCAGGTCACCGACATCAACGCCGCCATCGCCGGCATCGCCACAAAGACCGGCGAGCACGCCGCAAGCCTTGATGGCGTCACATCAGACGTCAAGGGCCTGGGCGCCGAGGTGGCCGATAGCGCCGGTCTTGCCGAGCGCTCGGCGCAAGGCGCCGACCATCTCCACACGGTCATTCTCGAACTCGGCCAGACGATTCGCGAATTCCGCATCGCCCGGGAAAACGCCCATGCCGGCCGCCCGGCGCCGGTTCGCGTGCCGCCGTCGCGCGCCATCGAGGCGGCTGCCCGTCCGGCCGCGGTCGAGGACGACTATGAAAATGACGATTTTGGCTTTCCGCAGCCCCTCGCGAGCATCGGAGGTGGGCGGAATGTTTACTAACCTATCGGATTATCGCCTCAGCTCGTCTTCTCGGGCCGGCGACAAGGGGACAAGGAAAAGCTGATGGTAGCAAAGAAGAGTGGCAAGACGCTGAATTTGACAGCGGTGCTCGACCTCAACGAGGCTTCCGCCTTGCGCGACAAACTCCTCTCGTTGCGGGGCAGTGGTCTTTCTATCGACGCATCGGGCGTCGAACGGATTGGTGCTCTTTGCGCTCAGGTTCTGATGTCCGCCGAGAAGACCTGGGAGCAGGACAAGCAGCCGTTCACCTTTTCCAAGGTGTCCGATGCATTTCAGAAAACCATGCAGCTGGTTGGCGTCAATATTGACCACCTGCTCGCCAAGGAGATTCGGCAATGAAGAAAAAAGTGCTTACCGTGGATGACTCGCGCACCATCCGGAACATGCTTCTGGTGACGCTGAACAATGCCGGCTTCGAGACGATCCAGGCCGAGGATGGCGTCGAGGGCCTCGAGGTTCTCGAAGAGTCCAATCCCGACGTCATCGTGACCGACATCAACATGCCGCGTCTCGACGGCTTCGGTTTCATCGAAGGCGTCCGCCGCAACGAGAAATATCGGGCGATCCCGATCCTGGTCCTGACCACCGAAAGCGACGCGGAAAAAAAGAATCGCGCCCGCCAGGCCGGCGCCACGGGCTGGATCGTCAAGCCTTTCGACCCGGCCAAACTGATCGATGCCATTGAGCGTGTAACCGCTTAAACCCAGGATTTTCTCCTATGGATATGAACGAAATCAAAGAGATCTTTTTCCAGGAGTGCGAGGAACAGCTCGCCGAGCTGGAATCCGGTCTTCTGAAAATGAATGATGGCGATCGCGATCCGGAAACCGTCAACGCGGTGTTCCGTGCCGTGCATTCGATCAAGGGTGGCGCCGGCGCCTTCGGCCTTGACGATCTGGTAGCCTTCGCCCATGTTTTCGAGACCACTCTCGATTGCGTTCGTTCCAACAAGCTTGAGCCGACCCAGGACGTCCTGAAGGTCATGCTGAAGTCGGCTGACGTGCTCGCCGACCTGACGAATGCTGCGCGCGACGGCGGCAGCGTCGATGAAAGCCGCAGCCGCGGTCTCGTCAAGGAGCTCGAAGCGCTGGCCAACGGCGAACTGCCGTCTCCTTCCGCAGCCGCCGAAGCCCCTGCGCCGAAGGCCGCCGCAAAGCCGGCAGCATCGGCTGCGCCTGCGGCCACTCCCAAGCCGACCGACGACAGCGGCTTCCAGCCGGTTCCTTTTTCTTTTGACGATTTCGGCGGCGAGGGCGATGTCGGCTCCGGCCTGCCGGCCTATGAAGTCATCTTCAAACCGCGTTTCGAGCTCTATTCCAAGGGCAACGACGCCACTCTGCTGCTGCGCGACCTCTCGCGTCTTGGCGAGATGACAATCTATTGCAATACAGACGCCCTGCCGGGCCTCGAGGAGATCGATCCTGAAGGGGCCTATTTCTTCTGGAACGTGACGATCAGGACGGACAAGGGTGAAGACGCCATCCGCACCGTCTTCGAATTCGCCGAGTGGGATTGCGACCTGACGGTGAAACCGGTCGACGAAGCGGCTGGCAATACAAGCGCCAACGAGGAACTGCCGATGGTGCCGGTTCCCTTCGACCTGTCGATCCTGGATGAAACGGGCGCAGCCGAAGTGAGCTCCGCCGGCAATAGGGCCAACGAGACGGCCGCAGCCGTTGCCGCCGCCGAGACCGCCTCCAACGTCACGCAGATGGCCGCAGCCGCAGCCCGTGTTGAAAAGAAGGAATCGGCAGCCGCAGCAGCAGCGGCAGCAGCCGCAAACGCTGCCGCCCAGAACAATGCCGCCGGTGCCGGCCAGACGATCCGCGTCGATCTCGACCGTGTTGACCGCCTCATCAACCTCGTCGGCGAACTGGTCATCAACCAGGCGATGCTGTCGCAGAGCGTCATTGAAAACGACACGACCGGCACCTCCTCGATCAACATGGGTCTGGAAGAGCTGCAGCAGCTCACCCGCGAGATCCAGGACTCGGTCATGGCAATCCGCGCTCAGCCGGTGAAGCCGGTCTTCCAGCGCATGTCGCGTATCGTCCGCGAAATCGCCGACATGACCGGCAAGTCGATCCGCCTGATCACGGAAGGTGAAAACACCGAAGTCGACAAGACTGTTATCGACAAGCTCGCCGAGCCGCTGACCCACATGATCCGCAATGCCGTCGACCACGGCATCGAAACGCCCGAAAAGCGCGCCGCTGCCGGCAAGAACACGGAAGGCACGGTTCGCCTCACCGCCAAGCATCGTTCGGGCCGCATCCTGATCGAGCTTGCCGACGACGGCGCCGGCATCAACCGCGAGAAAGTACGCCAGAAGGCGATCGACAACGACCTCATCCCGGCCGACTCCAACCTGTCGGACGAGGAGATCGACAACCTGATCTTCCTGCCGGGCTTCTCGACAGCCGACAAGATCTCTGACATCTCCGGCCGCGGCGTCGGCATGGACGTCGTCAAGCGCTCGATCCAGGCGCTCGGCGGACGCATCAACATCACCTCCAAGCCGGGTCACGGCTCGGTCTTCACCATGAGCCTGCCGTTGACGCTCGCCGTCCTCGACGGCATGGTGGTCACTGTCGCCGGCCAGACGCTGGTTGTGCCGTTGACCGCGATCGTCGAAACCTTGCAACCGGAAGCCTCCGCGATCCACTCCTTCGGTGCGAACCACCGGCTGATCTCGATCCGCAACAGCTTCTGCCCGCTGGTTGATGTCGGCCGCATTCTGAACTTCCGTGCGACCCAGGCCAATCCGGTCGAAGGTGTCGCGCTTCTGGTGGAATCCGAAGGCGGTGGCCAGCGCGCCCTGATGGTCGATGCCATTCAGGGTCAGCGTCAGGTCGTCATCAAGAGCCTGGAAGCGAACTACACCCACGTGCCGGGCATAGCCGCCGCCACCATTCTCGGCGACGGCCGCGTGGCTCTCATCCTCGATGTCGACGCGGTTGTCGGCGCCTCGCGCGGCCAATCGCTGAAAGCGGAAATGTCGTTAGCAGCGGTGGGATAAGGCAATGTCGTACACTGTAAAAAATCTGAACCAGGGGGATCGCGAGCTGATCGCGTTCCGCATCGGGGATCAGGAATTTTGCGTGAACATCATGTCGGTTCGCGAAATCCGGGGCTGGACCCCGGCGACCGCGATGCCGCACTCGCCGACCTATATGCTAGGTGTCATCAACTTGCGCGGCGCGGTGCTGCCGATCATCGACCTCTCGGCCCGGCTCGGCATGAAGCCGGCCGATCCGACCGCCCGTCATGTCATCATCGTCGCCCAGGTCCGGCGTAAGGTCGTCGGCCTGCTGGTCGATGCCGTTTCCGACATCCTGACGGTCACCGACGAGGTTGTTCAGCCGACGCCCGAGATCTCCTCCGAGCTCGAGCGTCAGTTTGCCCGCGGCATCCTCGCCATCGAGAAGCGCATGATCTGCCTGATCGAACTTGAAGCCCTCATTTCCGAAACCGAAAGCGAAGCCGCATGAATGCAATGGGCGCAAAAGATCAGAGGCAGGGCGCCGACGAGGTCCTGGCGAGCGGGGAATACCCGCTGACGCGCCGCGACCTCACGGAGATCGCCGCGATGATCTATTCAGATGCCGGCATCTTCCTCAACGAGACGAAGGCTTCGCTCGTCTATTCGCGCCTGTCGAAACATATCCGCAATCTCGGCCTGTCCGGCTTCCGGGAGTATTGTGCCCTCGTCGCTTCGCCGGCCGGTGCTGCGGCGCGCCGCGAAATGCTTTCGCATCTGACCACCAATTTCACCCGCTTCTTTCGCGAAAATCATCATTTCGATCATCTGCGCGATCATGTCCTGCCCGAGCTCCTGCAGCGCGCGAGATCGGGCGGCAGGGTGCGCATCTGGTCGGCTGCCTCCTCCGACGGGCAGGAACCCTATTCGATCGCGCTGACCGTGCTGTCCCTGATGCCGAATGTCGCCGATTACGACTTCAAGATCCTGGCGACCGACATCGATCCGAAGATCCTCGCGATCGCCCGGGCCGGTGCCTATGACGAAAGCGCGCTGGAAACCGTGTCGCCCGCCATGCGCAAGCAATGGTTCAGCGAAGTCGAGGTGCAGGGGCGCCGGAAGTTCCAGGTCGACGACCGCGTCAAGCGGCTGATCACCTATAACGAGCTGAACCTGATGGCGCAGTGGCCGTTCAAGGGCAAGTTCGACGTCATCTTCTGCCGCAACGTCGTCATCTATTTCGACGAGCCGACGCAGATGAAGATATGGCAGCGTTTCGCCGGCCTGCTGCCGGAAGGCGGCCATCTCTATATCGGCCATTCCGAGCGTGTTTCGGGCGAGGCGAAACACGTCTTCGACAATATCGGCATCACGACCTATCGCTACACCGCCAAGGGTCCAGGGAGGAAGGCATGAGCGCGCCGGCAAGGGTTCTTGTTGTTGACGACTCGCCGACGATGCGCGGCCTGATCACTGCCGTCCTGAGTTCGGACCCCGAAGTCAACGTCATCGGCCAGGCCGGCGATGCGCTGGAAGCGCGCGAGGCGATCAAGCGGCTGAACCCGGACGTCGTGACGCTCGACATCGAGATGCCGAATATGAACGGTCTCGATTTCCTCGAAAAGATCATGACGCTGCGTCCGATGCCGGTGATCATGGTTTCCACCATGACGCATCGCGGCGCCGAGGCGACGCTTGCGGCGCTTGAGATCGGCGCCTTTGACTGCGTCGGCAAGCCGACGCCGGGCGAACCCAGGCCCTTCGGCGACCTCGCAGAGAAGGTGAAGGCCGCCGCGCGCACGCAGCGCCAGTTCTCCCAACGCGTGGCCGCCCCCGCGCCGCCGCCCGCCGTCGCCGACTTCCGCGTCGGCCGCAAGATCGTCGCGATCGGCTCGTCGACCGGCGGCGTCGAGGCGCTGATCGCCGTGCTGCAGAAGTTTCCGGCGAATTGCCCGCCAACCGTCATCACCCAGCATATGCCGCCGACTTTCACCAAGAGCTTCGCCGAGCGGCTGAACCGCCTCTGCGCGCCCGTGGTGCAGGAAGCGACCGATGGCGCCCGTCTCGAAATCGGCAAGATCTATCTGGCGCCCGGCGGCGAACGTCATCTTCAGGTCAGCAGCGCCTCCGCACCCTGTTGCCGTCTCGTCGACCGCCCTCCGGTCAACGGTCATCGTCCGTCGGTCGATGTGCTGTTTGATTCGGTCGCGGAACTGGCCGGCCGCAACGCCGTCGGCGTGATCCTGACTGGAATGGGCCGCGATGGTGCGGCCGGATTGTTGAAAATGCGCCACGCCGGCGCCAGAACACTCGGCCAGAACGAAAAAACCTGTGTCGTTTACGGAATGCCAAGGGTTGCCCACGAACTTGGCGCCGTTGAGCAGCAGCTGCCACTGTCTGCCATCGGTGAAGAAATATTGAAAATGACAGCCGCCCGAAAGGAAGGGACCGAATAATGTCGATCGCGGAGAAAATCAAAGTTCTGATCGTTGATGATCAGGTAACGAGCCGGTTGCTGCTCAGCGATGCGCTGACCCAGCTCGGTTTCAAGCAGATCACGTCCGCAGGCGACGGCGAGCAGGGCATGAAGATCATGGCCGAGCAACCGCACCACCTGGTGATCTCGGACTTCAACATGCCGAAGATGGATGGCATCGGCTTCCTTCAGGCCGTGCGCACCAATCCGAACACCAAGAAGGCGGCGTTCATCATCCTCACCGCCCAGGGTGACCGCGCGCTGGTGCAGAAGGCGGCCCAGCTCGGCGCCAACAACGTGCTGGCAAAGCCGTTCACGATCGAAAAGATGAAAGCTGCTATCGAAGCCGTGTTTGGAGCCTTGAAATGATCACTGAGGGGGCAGCCCGCCGCGTGCACATCATTCAGGGCGAGTACAAGGTTCTGAGCGATCCGAATGCGGTGCTCTCGACCATTCTCGGCTCGTGCGTGGCTGCGTGCCTCCGAGATCCCATCGCCGGCGTCGGCGGTATGAACCACTTCCTGCTGCCCGGTACGGCGAACTCGCCGATGACCGGCGGCGATGCCACGCGCTACGGCGTGCATCTGATGGAACTGCTGATCAACGGTCTCCTGAAGCAGGGCGCCCGGCGCGACCGGCTGGAGGCAAAGATCTTCGGCGGGGCGAAGACGATCTCGACATTCTCCAATGTCGGTGAGCAGAACGCGGCCTTCGCCGTGCAGTTCCTCAGGGATGAAGGCATTCCGGTGGTCGGCTCCTCTACCGGCGGCGAGCATGGACGCAAGCTTGAATATTGGCCGGTCTCCGGTCGTGCCCGGCAATACCCCCTGACCGGCGCCGAAACACAGAGAACCGTCGCTCTCGAGCAGCGTCCCGCCGCTCCGCAGAAGCCCGTCGAAACCAGTATCGAATTTTTTTGATGGCGAGGATTTTCATATGACATTTACCCCTGTGATGGAGCCGCCGGCGCCTGTCGAAGCGCTGAGCGATATCCTGATGCGCATCGTTTCCGAACTGCACGACGTCGCCTACCTCATCGAGCGTATCGAGCCGCAGCTTCTCGAACTCGGCGGCGGCGCCGACGTGCTGAATTCGCCGGATGCCATGAAGGTGATGCAGGGTATCGATCTGGCTGTGCAGAAGTCGCGCGGCCTTGCCGAATTCATCGACACCATTACCGGCGAAATCCCGCACGGCTGGACGGTGGACGTCGCCACCGCCCTCAGCCTTGTCAAGCTGGCGGAGATGCAGAAGGCGCTGGGCGGCGCCACGCGCCACGGCCATTCACAGCCGCTGAGCAAGGCCGCCGGCGACTTCGATTTCTTCTAGGAGCTTTTCGCTCCGCACTCTTCACGAAACGCTCGCACAAGTTTCGCCGATTATTCGTCAGATGGGCAATAAGCCTGCTTTGTCTTTGACGGATCGTGCGAGAACAGAATGAATCTGTTAAATCAATTAGTTCAGATTTTTAAGAACTTTGGCGCCCTAGGCCGAACACGCCTGATGATTCTGGGAGGCGTCGGCGCCGTTTCCATCGCAATCGTCCTTGCGGCTGCCCTTTTCGTCAACAAACCGGCGCAAGAAACGCTTTATGTCGGTCTTGATAACCCTGATCTGAACCAGATCAGCATGGCGCTTGCGGAAGCCAACATCAATTTTCAGGTCGGCACGGATGGCTCAAGCATCACCGTTCCCGCGGGGATGACGGGCAAGGCCCGCCTGATGCTTGCCGAGCGCGGCCTGCCGAACAGCGCCAACGCCGGTTACGAACTCTTCGACAATGTCGGTTCCCTCGGCCTGACCTCCTTCATGCAAGAGGTGACGCGGGTTCGGGCGCTGGAAGGCGAAATCGCACGCACCATCCAGTCGATCTCGGGCATCACAGCCGCCCGCGTCCATATCGTCATGCCGGAGGTCGGAAACTTCCGGAAGGCGGAGCAGAAGCCGACCGCCTCGGTGATGATTCGCGCAAGCGCGGCCACCGGCCGCAGCGCCGCCACCTCGATCCGCCACCTCGTCGCCTCGGCCGTGCCGGGGCTTGACGTCGATGACGTGACGATCCTCGATTCCGCCGGTCAGCTGCTCGCTTCCGGCGACGATGCGAGCAACAGCTCGCTGAACCGCTCGCTCAACATCGTCCAGAACGTCCAGCAGGAAGTCGAATCCAACATCGACAAGGCGCTCGCACCCTTCCTCGGCATGGACAACTTCCGCTCCAGCGTCACCGCCAATCTCAACACCGACGCCCAGCAGATCCAGGAAACCACCTACGATCCGGAATCCAAGGTCGAACGCTCGGTCCGCTCGACCAAAGAAGCCCAGCAGTCCCAGCAGAAACAGTCCGACAGCGCGACGACCGTCGAGCAGAACATTCCGCAGGCGGCTCCCCAGGCCGGTGGCTCAGCAGGACCCGAATCGCAGGATAAGTCCGACAAGCGCGAAGAGCAGACCAACTACGAAATTAACAGCAAGACGACGGCGACGACCCGCAACAGCTACAAGGTCGAGAAGCTTTCGATCGCGGTGGTTGTCAACAAGGGCCGTATCGCCAAGATGGTCGGCGAACCTGCCGACCAGGCCAAGATCGACGCCTATCTTGCTGAAATGCAGAAGATCGTCGCTTCGGCGGCAGGCATCGACGCCAAGCGCGGCGACGTCGTCACCGTCACGGCGATGGACTTCCTCGAGAACCAGCTGCTCGAAGAGGCCAGCGGCGGCGTCCATGTCATGGATATGCTGAGCCGCAACCTTGCCGGCATCATCAATTCGCTTGCCTTCGTCGCGGTCGCCTTCGTGGTCGTCTGGATGGGGCTGCGGCCTCTGGTTCGCAGCGTCAACGGCAACTCCACTGCGGTTCTCGGCGACGCCACGCCGGAAGCGGCCGGCCTCGAGCTTCCCGACTTTGCGCCAGCGGCCGGGGTGCCCGGAGGGGCTCTCATGGATGGCTTCGGCTCCGACTTCGGCTTCGACAGCACCGAGGATCTTCTCAGTCTCGGCGACGACGACGGCAACTTCAACCGTCGCGTCAAGGAAGGCCCGGAACGCAAGCTTGCCCGCATGGTTGAGATCAACGAGGAACGCGCCGCGAAAATCCTCAGGAAATGGGCGATCGACGACGCAGCATAAGAAAAGGCCGGGCAACCGGCCTTTTTTCATGTCACGAGAATGTTATCGGCCTCCGTGAAGCAAGCAGGACCCATCGCGTTGCCCCAATCGAAGTCCCGAGAATATAGATGCAAAGTCTGTCGCGCAGTCACGAGTATTGCCCAGTTGAAAACTGCGGTTCCGCATGGTCGGGAAAAATGCCGAGGCCACATCGTGGCGACGTTACACGGCTCTCTTCCGATATAGCCAATGCCGGGAACATGAATAGGAATATAATGTCAGTTGCATTGACGTTGCGCTGTAGAAAAGACGGATAAGCTTGTAGAGGGTCACTCGCGTAAAACGCGAATCAAGTTGCGGTACAGCCAGAATCATCTTAGCCTCCCTTGTATCTTGAGGGGCGCAATTGGTGCTCGAATCAATGCATGGGCAGCAGCGAAAGTAAATCCCTAGAAGTCGGAGATGGTGATTTACACCGGCTGGCTTACCCTTAGGTGATTCGAAGTAGGATTCAAGCGGGACTTGAATTGAATCCTTTACACAAAAACTGCTGTTGCACCGAGTTAGATCGTTCCTCAGTCGCAGGAAATTGCCAATGGATATGAACATATTTCAGGCGAGCAGGGGCGAGGGGCAAATGGCGAATTTTATGAGCGTGGCAGCGCCGGCTCTATTGCCGCGCGATGAGCTGATCCAGCGCCTGCACGGTGTCGCCGACACTGGCAGGTTGCAGTCCGGGCTGCGGGCATTGACGGAATATGTCGGTGCTTCTCACTACCTGCTGGCGCGCTGCGACCTGATCCAGGAAAGCGGTCTCGACTTCATCGTTTCCTCGGACTGGCCCTTCGATCTGGTCAAGGACATCGCCAACGAACTGGTCAGCGGCTATGCTCGTTCCACCGAGCTGGAAAAATGCATGCAGGTCTTCCAGCCGAATTTCGGTCTTCTGCCCGACAATGCCGAGGTGCCCGATGGCGCCAGCCGCCAATATTGTTCGTTGACCTTCAATGTCGGCCGGTCGCGGCTCGCCCTGATGTTCCTGTTCGGTGAGGGGTTCATCCTTTCGCCGGAGCGTCTGCGGGATGTGGGCCTGTTGGCAGGCTATGTCGCGAGCTTCCTTCGCTGCGGCGGCACAAAGGTCGACCGCGATTTCGAATTGACGGACCGCGAGCTCGAATGCCTGTTCTGGATCGCCGAGGGCAAGACCAGCGACGAGATCGCGATGATCCTCGGAATCTCCCGCAATACGATCAACAACTACATCACCAGCGTGATGCGCAAGACGGCGACCAAGACCCGGTCCGAGGCCATTGCCTTCGCCGTCCGCAACAATCTCGTATAAGGAGGATCCATGGCGCATCCATCAGCCAGGACGATGAGCGGTGCGGAGCAGCTGCGCATGGTGCGTGTGAACAGGATTTCCAGCCGGTCCGATCTCTTTCCGCGGCTGATCGCGATGCAGAAGCTCGCCGATGCTCAGGGGTTCGCGATCTATCGTGTCAGCGGCTCCGGCCTGCCGGCAAAGCAGCGCCTGGTCTGCGAGCTCGAGAACTGGGGTTCGTCCAATGCCGGTTTCGGCAAGGCGTTCACGGATGCCTATGGCGATATCCTCCTCGACCATATCGAAAAATCGCTGCTGCCGCTTTCATGGGCCGGCGGTTACGACCGTGCCGCACCCGGCCCGGCGGACTTCTCGCCGTTCATGACGCGGCTGAAGGATGGCATCCTGCTTTTCTCTGGCCTCGCCTTTCCGGTGCGGCTCGGCGCCGTCGGCAACGGCTTCATCCTTTTCACCGGCGATGAACTCGATCCCTCGAGCGATACGATCGTCGAGCTGCACGGCCGCTGCTGCCACATCATGATGGATCTGCTCTCGCTCGACGAGCGCCGCGCGGCTGCCGCCGAGGCGCTCAGCGAACGCGAGATCGCGTGTCTGCAGCTTGCCGGCGACGGCCGCATCAGCGAAGAAATCGCCGACAAGCTCGGCTTGTCCGTGCACACCGTGAATGCCTATCTCGGCTCGGCGACCATCAAGCTCGATTCCGTCAATCGCATCCAGGCGATCGCCAAGGCGATCCGGCTCGGCTATATCAGCTGAAACCATGTGCGTCCTCCGTTGTCGAAGGGCGCACAAATTTTCATTGTCGTGAAAGAAGGTCAGCCCGCCAGCGCCTGCGGCGGCTGGTTCAAACTGTAGCGTGATTCCCGAAGGCTCTTTTCCAGGAAGACGGTATTTGCGTCGGGATCGGCCGAGGGATCCTGGAAGGCGATGTGGTTGATCTCGATGCCGGCGTGATCTTCGGCAAGGGTGAGCTGCGCATAGATGGTGACGCCGCGCGGCTTGATTTCGAGATCGAGAACGACTTCGGGCTTGCCGCCCCATTCCAGCGTATAGTTTCCGCCCAGACCGAAATTCACGGTGCCCGGGTGAAAGAAAAGTTCGGCGGCCGAAGCGACGAGATCGGAAAGATTGCCGTAATACTCGAAGCGCAGCAGCGAAATAAGGTCAGAGGCATCCAGAAGGCGCAGTTCCGTGGCGACCGGGCTGATCGCATCTGCGAGGATCTTTTCACGCTGGGTAGAGTGAGGGCATTTTTTCATTAGGCTTATCTTACCCGTTTGTTCTTGGCGTCTGCGGCGTAGACCCGATGGATCAGCTCCGCAACGGCCTTATAGAAGACTGACGGTATGACACTATCGACCGAGACTTGCGCAAACATGGAGCGCGCGAGCGGCGGATCCTCGAACACCGGTATGCCGTTTTGCTCGGCGATCTCCCTGATCTTGAGCGCGATCAGGTCCTGCCCCTTGGCTAGCACGACAGGTGCGTCGTTTTCTTCGCGCGCGTAGCGCAGCGCCACCGCATAGTGCGTCGGGTTGGCGATGACGAGCGTCGCGCGGTGCACGTTGGCGATCATGCGCCGTCGTGCGCGGTCGCGCATCAGCGAGCGCTGCCGGCTCTTGACGAAGGGATCGCCCTGCGCCTGCTTGTTTTCTTCCTTCACCTCGTGCCGCGTCATCTTCAGCTCGGTGAACCAGTGATGGCGCGTCCAGAAAAGATCGGCGATGGCGACGATCGCGGTGGCGATCAGCATGACGATGATGATCTTGCGCATCGCCGTCATCATCCGCACGAGGATCGTCTGCGGATCGGAGAACATCGCATCGATCGAGCTGAAATATTCGCTCCTCAGCACGAAGAACAGGATAACCCCGACGACGACGACCTTGAACAGCGATTTTGCGAATTCGATGAGGCCGGGCAGGCTGAATAGCCGCGTCCAGCCCTTGACCGGAGAGATGCGCGAGGCCTGCGGCCGGATGCGTTCGAGCACCGGCGTCGGCAGGTTCTGGAAGACGGAGGAGGCGATGCCGAACACCATGAACAGGATGAAGGCAGGCGCAAGCAGCGCCGCACTTGCCCAGCCAAGCCGAACGAAGAGCGCCAGAATATCCGGCCCCGTTTCGATCTTCCACTGGTCGGGCTGCTCGAAGATATCGCGCAGCGTCTCGGTCATGCGCCCGACGCTCTCCGGAATGAAGAACACCAGATAGATGAATGTGGCGAGGATGGTCGCGAAGATCGACAGTTCGCGCGAAAACGGGGTGTTGCCTTTCTCAGCAGCATCGGTTCGCTTTTTCGCGGTAGGGGCTTCTGTTTTGCTGTCCTTGTCATCATCTGCCAAGTCGCGGCCCTCCGTCAAAGAAAGAGGCGGCAGCTAATGCATGTCGCCCAAAATATGCAGCGGTTTTGGGCGACATGCATCAAAACAAAAACCTAAAGCGCGTCGCGGAACCGAGTTCCATGCGACGCGCTCTAGAGCGCAGCCTATTATGAGAAGGGTAGTCGCCTGTCGGACGGCGATCAACCGCTGCCTTTCGCCGGGCCTGATTTGTCAACAGTCTCGGAGAATTAGGCCGCCGCCGAGGCGTCGCCGGCCTTCTCCTTAAGCTCGATCTGGCCTGAATTGGCCAGGCGAATGGCTTCCTGTGCCACGGCGCGCCGCGCAATGGCGATCTCGCGCGGATTGATGCCGCCCATGCCGTTCTGCAGATCCGATTCGATCATGCGGCGCTGGCGAGGACTGATGGCGGAGAGAACCGATTCGCGGATCTCGGCAGGCGCACCGCGCAACGCGACGGTGAGCACATCCGTCGAGATGTCGTTGAGCAGCATGACGCGGCTGCGCTGCGGCATGTACATGAGGTCCTCGAAGAGGAAGATCTTCGGGCGGACCTTGTTGACCGATTCGCGGCTGATCGATTCGAGCGAGGTGAGCAGCGTGTCGACCTGCGGCTTGTCGAGCTCGTTCATGAGGTCGGCGACCTTCGTCGAGCCGGCCGCGTTGCGCTCTGCCTCGACTTCGGCAAGCAGCGTCATGACCTGGTTCTCGATGATCTGCGCGGCCTTCGGGCTGACGGTCTTCATGTTGACCGTACGGTTCATGATGTCGGCGCGACGATTGTCGGGAAGCTGCAGCAGCACCTTGGCGCCGAAGGACGAGGGCATCATCGAAAGAATATAGGCAACGGTCTGCGGGTGTTCGCGCAGCAGGAACTGGGCGACGAATGCCGGCTCCGCCTCGCTGAGGCGATCCCAGATCGAGGTCTCGTAGGCCTGGAATGCGGTGCGGCGGCCAAGCAGGCTGTCGACCTCGTCAGGCGTCAGGCCTTCTTCCAGAATGGCTTCGATCGCCTTGGCGTTGTCCATCAGGCCGGCGCCCTCGGTGAAGAGGTCCTCGAACTCGCCGACGAGCGACAGGAGTTCGTCCGGGGGAATGGCGCGCAGCGACTGGGCGGATGAGATAATGGTCTGTAGTTCGGCCTGGGTGAAATATTTCAACAGCCGGCCGGCGACTCCCTTTCCCATCGCGAGAAGAACAGCCGCCGCCTTTTCAGCCTGGGTCAACGGTTTCCCGGCTAGCGCGCCGCCGAAATCGTCAAAGTCCATCATGGTCTAACCTCTCCGTCCCACACAGGGATCAGGCTTTTTTCGTACTCAAAACTTCTATCAGTTTCACACCGAATCGGGTGTCGTCGTTATCAAGCACCGTAATCTCGCCGCGTGCAATCCTGCGGCCGTTCACCATGATCTCGACCGGTTCGCCGATCTTTTTATCGAGGGCGATCGTCGCCCCTTCATTGAGATTCATCAGGCCGGAGACCTGCATGCGGCTGGTGCCGAGCATGATCTGGACATCGATCGGGATGTCCATGATCAGGTCGAGATTGGAGGTCAGGGCGCTGCCGAGCGGAGCCGGCGAGGCCTCGAAGGAGGGGCTGCTGCCGAAATCCATGCCCGCAGCCGGGCTGGCATCGCCACCGCCGAAGTCGCCGCCGAAATCGTCGCTGCCGAAAGGGCTTTCCGAGGTATCGCCGCCGAACGGCGACAGGTCCGTTCCTGCTGCGAAGACGTCGTTCTGCAGGTCGTCGCCAAACTGCGGCAGGTCGCCGTCGACGTCCTTCTTCAGGACGCCGCGCAGATCGTCGATCGCCTGGTCGAGATCGGCCTCGCTGCCCGGAACGTCCAGGGGGAAGTCACTGTTCTGCTGTGTTTTCTTCGTAGCCATGAAATCACTATTCCAGTTGAAACTTGCCTCAAACTGCCTTTGCAGCCCAAAAGCCAGAGAACCGATTAATTCATTAAATGACGGATGAGTTCGTCATCCGAGTTCATCGTATCCTTGACGCGGACCATGTAGTTTTCGCCTGAACGCCCGAACTCGCACACATACAATTCCTTGCTGTTGGCGCTGACCTCGACGTGCACGTCGCCACGGTCGCGGAACGGAATGACGTCGCCGACCATCAGCTTCGATATCGTGCGCAGCGTCAGATCCTGCAGCCTGATCTTGGCTTCCAGCGTGACATGCGAGCGGCGGACCTGGTCGCCGAGCTGTTCGGTCCATTCCTGAGATTTGCCGCTGGATTGGCGCTTCGGTTTCGGCGGCGTCACCGTCGTCTTGAGCAGCGCCGTCTGCGGAACGATCAGGGAAAATTCCGAAACGATGCCGGCAAGCGTGATCGACATGTTGATGGCGGCAGCGAATTCGTCTGGACGGTCTTCCGGCGGCCGGGTGCGCGCCTCATGAGCGTGCGGGGCCGAAAGGCTCGGTTCGAAACCGCCAGGCGCGTTGACGGCCGAGCGCAGCACCTTGGCGATCTTGTCGAAGACCATGACCGCCAGGTCGAGTTCGATGATCGACAGCAGCCGGTCGGCCGGCTCCTCGATCGTGTCGGCCGTAGCGCCGAGGAGATGTTCCATCAGTGTGATGACGAAACCGTTGCCGCAGGCGACGGTGATGTTCTGCGACCAATTGCGCAGCGTCGCATCGACGAGCGTGACGTTCGGGCTGAGGTCGTCGATCAGGTGGTTCTTATAGCCGATCTCGCAGCCGAGATAGTTGACCGTCACGTCGAGCCCGGTTTCGCTCTTGATGACGTCGGGAAAAAATTCGCTGTAGATATCTCCGAAGGAACTGCAGATCTTGGCGACCCTGCCTCTGTCACCGAGCCCGCCCGTCAGCTTGGCGAGAAGGGCAGGATCCATTGCCGGTTTGTCGTGCGAAGCTTTGCTCATGGTCATTTAAGCCGCCTTGTTTTCGCCGCCTGGGTTCATCATTTCCTGTTCGACAGCATCGATGGAAGGACGCTCGTAAGCCGAGATCGTCTTGCGGCCATATTCGAGAGCGACCTGCGGCACCGACCCATTCATGTAGGCAAGCAGCGTCTGTTTGACGATGACGTAAAGGCGATGCTGCTTGCCGCGCACGACCTTGATCTGGGAGACCAGCGGCGAGCAGACGCAGTAGGACAAGAGAATGCCGAGGAAGGTGCCGACGAGCGCCGAGCCGATCAGGTGACCGAGCACCTCGGGCGAATCGTTGATATGTGCCATCGCCTTGATGACGCCGAGAACGGCCGCGACGATACCGATCGCCGGGAAGGAATCGCCCATGATCTGGATCGCGTGATAGGGCTTCATCTTGTCGTGCATGATGGTGTTGAGCTCTTCGTCCATCAGCGCCTCGATCTCGTGGCTGCGGGCGTTGCCAATGATGATCAGGCGCACGTAGTCGCAGATGAACGCGGTCAGTTCCTTGTTCTTCAGAACGGTCGGAGCCAGCTGAAAGATGGTCGATTCGGCCGGATTGTCGATATGGGCTTCGATTTCGTTTCGTGACTTGGTGCGCAGGTCGCGCATCAGCGAATAGAGCACGCCGAGCGTATCGAGATAATTGCGTTCCTTCGGCACGGCGTGCTTGAAGGCTTCGCCGAGCGCCTTGCCGGAGTCCTTCACGACCTTCATCGGGTTCGCCATGATGAAGCTGCCGAGACCAGCGCCGCCGATGATGAGGAATTCGAAGGGCTGGAACAGCGCGTTCACCTCGCCGCCCATTGCCATGAAGCTGCCGACGATACAGCCGCAGACAACAATAAATCCGATAATAATATTCATCGTCAGCCCAATCCGAACGTTGCTTTTCTTTGAGACGGATAAGGTTTCTGCCTTGCGTGAGGCTGATGAAAAGGCCGGTCGCGGGGCATTTGCCCGTGCCAGCTTCGCGCAAGCATCTGCCGTCAGTCTAAAGGAGACGAATGGGCGTCCGCGCCCGTTTCTGAGATGCCGCCTCAGCGAAATTCCGGCCGAACCAGACAAACGAGCCCGGCTTTTCGTTCCGTTCATCGCCAATGCTTGGAGCTTACCGACATGCAATCCGGTCTTTATGTTTCTCTGTCGTCGCAGATGGCTCTGGAAAAGCGCCTGAACACCATCGCAGACAACATGGCGAACGTGAACACGACCGGATTTCGCGCCACCGAGGTGAAGTTCGACGAGATGGTGGCAAACACCAAGAACAAGCTGAACACCAAGGTCGCTTTCGTTTCGCAGGGCAACGACTACCTCAACGAGCAGAACGGCGAACTGCAGCACACCGGCAACATGCTCGATTTCGCCATCAAGGGCGATGCCTGGTTTTCGCTCGATACGCCAGCCGGCCAGGTACTGACGCGGGACGGCCGCTTCACGCTCAAGGACACCGGCGAGCTCGTCTCGATCAGGGGATATCCCGTTCTCGACGCCGGCGGCGCGCCTATTCAGCTCAACACCAAAGGTGGCGAACCGGCCGTCGGCACCGACGGCATCATCTATCAGGACGGCCGTCAGGTCGCCTCCCTCGGCCTGTTCGAAGCGGATGTCAGCAAGGGTTACCTGCGTTACGAAAACAGCGGCATCATGACCACCGAGCAGCCGCGGGCCGTGGTCGACCGCTTCAATGTCGGTGTCGAACAGGGCTATCTCGAAAATTCGAACGTCAACGCGATGCGGGAGATCACCCAGCTGATCGAAGTCAACCGCGCCTTCGAAAGCGTCTCGTCGCTGATGCGTGATAGCGAGGATTCATTCAAGGAAGCCGTCCAGACGCTCGGGGGCAGCCGCTAATGCATCTCGCCCAAAAATGTCCGGCGGGTTTGCGAGAACGGCATGATGCCGCACGCGATGTGTTTAGGGCGGGATTTGAAGCATGAACACCACGCTGCTGTCCGAGGATAGCCTTTCCCCGAAGCTCGCGCATCTGGCAGACCTCGTCGACCGATACGTCTCACCGGAGTTTGCCGTTGCCCATGGCGGCCGCGTGCAGACCATCGCCGCCGGTCACTATACCGTCCGCGGCCTATCCCGCCACGTTCGCCTCGGAGAGTTCGTGGCTCATAAATCGGCCACCGGCATCCATCTCGGCGAAGTCGTACGCGTCGAGCCGGAATTGATCTATGTCTGCCCGATCGAGCCGGGCGAGCCGATCGGCATCCACGATACGGTCATTCGTAAGGGCGCCTTCCGCATTTCACCGTCGGATAGCTGGTGCGGACGCACCCTCAACTCGCTCTGCGAGCCGATCGACGGGCTGGGTCCTATCACCGAGGGGCTCGATCGCCGCTCGATTTCCAATACCGCGCCGCCCTCGATGACCCGCAAGCGGGTCGAGACCGGCTTCAAGACCGGCGTGCGCGCAATCGACATCTTCTCGCCGCTCTGCCTCGGGCAGCGCCTCGGCATCTTCGCCGGTTCCGGGGTCGGCAAGTCGACGCTGTTGTCCATGCTCGCCCGTGCCGATGCCTTCGACAAGGTGGTGATCGCCCTTGTCGGCGAGCGCGGCCGCGAGGTGCGCGAATTCATCGAGGACACGCTCGGCAGCAATATGAAGAAGGCGATCGCCGTCGTCGCCACCAGCGACGAAAGCCCGATGCTGCGCAAGATGGCGCCGCTGACGGCGGTCACCATCGCCGAGCATTTCCGCGACAAGGGCGAAAACGTTCTCTTCATCGTCGACAGCGTCACGCGTTTCGCCCACGCAATCCGCGAAGTGGCGACCGCCTCCGGCGAGCCGCCGATCGCGCGTGGTTATCCCGCTTCAGTCTTCACCGAACTGCCGCGCCTTCTGGAACGTGCAGGTCCCGGTCCCGAGGGTGCCGGCACCATCACGGCGATCATCTCGATCCTCGTCGACGGCGACAACCACAATGACCCGATCGCCGATTCGACGCGCGGCATCCTCGACGGCCATATCGTCCTGCAGCGCAGTCTCGCCGAAGAAGGGCGTTATCCGCCGATCGATCCGCTCGCCTCGATCTCGCGTCTTGCCCGCAAGGCCTGGACACCGGATCAGGAAAAACTGGTGTCGCGGCTAAAGGTGCTGATCCACCGCTTCGAGGAAACGCGTGACCTGCGCATGATCGGCGGTTACCGCCAGGGCGCCGATCCCGATCTCGACATGGCGATCAAGCAGGTGCCGATCATTTACGACGTCCTGAAACAGTCGCCGGGCGACCGCGACGCGCCCGATGCCTTTGCCGATCTCGCCGGCGCGCTCAAGGCCGCAGCCGGTATGGGCAATCCGGGCGGACCCATCCAGAGGAGATAGACGTGGCTGAATTCGACGACGAACGCATCGCTTCCCTGAAGCAGCGCAGGAAGACTGCCGTGCTGGATCGGTTTCTGACCTTTGCAGGCCTGGCGCTCGCCGGCGCCTCCGCCTTCTTCCCCTGGTACGTCTTCTTCAACGAGGACAAGTTCGGCATCCATGTCGCCGCGAGCGGCAATTCGCGCGAATTGCCGGATTGGCCGGCCCGCAACGTCTTCAGCGTCTCGCCGCTTGCCATGGTCAACAAGAACGAAGGAGACAAAAAGGCTCCACCGATCGATCCGCTGACGACCGCGACGGTCTCCGATCTCGGCAAGGAGCGCGACGGCGGCGCGATAGAAGATCAGCCCTTCCCGGGCAAGTCTCCCTTCCGCCTGCTGCACGTCTCCAATGGCCGGGCGCTGATCGAGGATCCCTCGGGCATGTATGTGGTCCGCATCGGCTCGATCCTGCCCGACGAAAGCCGCCTTGCGGCTCTTGAGCAACGCGACGGAAAATGGGTGATCGTTACCTCCAAGGGCGACACCTACCAGAACAATTGAACCTGCTCGCAGGTAACGAAGACCACAGGGGCTCCGCCGCGAACCGGCTGGAGCCCCCGGTTTTTTTTAGCGGTCTGCGGCATTCGCCGAAAAGCGTCTCAAAGCCTGAATTCCCGTAAGTCCCACGCAAGATTACCTCACTAGGTTCGGGACAGTAAAAACGGAGAGTTCTCATGCAACCGATCCAACTTTTCGACTTGGCTTCGCGGCAGGCGGAATGGCTGACGATCCGTCAGCAGGTTGTTGCCGGCAACATCGCGAATGCCAATACCCCGAAGTTCCATGCCAAGGATGTCACGCCCTTCGACGCGGTGCTCGACAAGTCCGACATCACCATGGCGCGCACCAATCCGGCCCATCTCAGCGGCAACGATTTCAGCGAGAGCGGCGATATCGACGTCAAGGACGCTGCCCTCGACCAGGAAATCGGCATCCAGGAATCCGGCAACACGGTCGGTGTGGCCGAAGAGCTCTCCAAGTCGGGTGATATCAAGCGCCAGTACGATCTCAACACCTCGCTGGTCAGTTCCTTCAATCGAATGATGTTGATGACCGTCAGGAAGTAATTGTCATGGATCCGCTTTCAGCAGCTATGAAAATCGCCGGTTCGGGGCTTGAGGCGCAATCGACGCGCCTGCGCATCGTCTCGGAAAACATCGCCAACGCCCGCTCGACCGGCGACACGCCCGGCGCCGATCCCTATCGCCGCAAGACGATCACCTTCGGCCAGCAGATGGACCGCACGAGCGGCGTCGAGACCGTCGACGTCAAGAAGGTCGGCGTCGACGAAGGCGAATTCAGCACCGAATTCGACCCCAGCAATCCGGCCGCGAACGAAAAGGGCGTCGTCAAGCTGCCGAACGTCAACATCCTGGTGGAGATGGCCGACATGCGCGAGGCCAACCGCTCGTATGACGCCAACCTGCAGACCATCAAGCAGACCCGCGACCTCATTTCGTCCACCATCGATCTTCTGAAGAGCCAATAATAAATGATCAGCAGCGTCCAGAATGTCAGCAATCTTTCGATGACCCGTGCGCTTGGCGCCGTCGACACCGAAAATTCCGCCTCGTCGTCTGCGGCCACCATGCCGGGCACGGCGGGCGCCACGAACGGCCTGAGCTTCGCCTCGGTCATGGGCAACATGGCGACCGACGCGGTCAACAGCCTGAAAGGCGCGGAAAGCATGTCCTTTGCCGGCATCAAGGGCACGGCGACGACGCGAGAAGTCGTCGATTCCATGCTCCAGGCCGAGCAGACGCTGCAGACCGCGATCGCCATCCGCGACAAGGTCGTCTCGGCCTTTCTCGATGTCACCAAGATGCAGATGTAACTGATTTGAGGACGAACACATGAGAGCGCTCGCCATCGCAGCAACGGGCATGGATGCCCAGCAGACCAATCTGGAAGTCATCGCGAACAACATCGCGAACATCAATACGACGGGCTTCAAACGCGCCCGCGCCGAGTTCACCGACCTTCTCTACCAGACCGAACGCGCCAAGGGCGTCGCCAACCGCGCCAACCAGGCCGTCGTTCCGGAAGGCGCCAATATCGGCCTCGGCGTCCAGACCGCGGCGGTCCGCAACCTGCATCTCCAGGGCGAACTCACCCAGACCGGCAACGACCTCGACGTGGCGCTGATCGGCAAGGGCTTCTTCCAGATCCAGTCGACCGATGGCACCACGCTCTATACCCGCGCCGGCGCCTTCAACAAGAACGACAAGGGCCAGCTCGTCACCATCGACGGCTATGAAGTCCTTCCAGGTATTACCATCCCGCAGGGCTCCACCGAACTGACGATCAGCCGCTCCGGCCAGGTGTCCGCCAAGCTGCCCGGCCAGACCACTCCGACCACGCTCGGCCAGCTGACGGTTGCCGACTTCGTCAACGAGGCGGGTCTCCAGCCGATCGGCGACAACCTTTTCCAGCAGACCCCGGCATCCGGTGAGGCCGTCATCGGCAACCCTGATGAGGAAGGCTTCGCCTACATGAAGCAGGGTTACCTGGAATCCTCGAACGTCGACCCGGTGAAGGAAATCACCGAGCTGATATCGGCCCAGCGCGCTTACGAAATGAATTCCAAGGTGATCACCACCGCTGATGAAATGGCCTCCATCGTCAGCAAGAACCTGAAGTAAAGGGAAGGGCCGAAACATGATGTTTTGCCGGGCAGGACGCATCTCAGGATGGGTGGCGGCAGCCACGATCGCAATCGCGGGCATTGTTTTGCCCGCGGGCGCGGACGCCGGCATGGGCTATGCCGTCGTCCCGACGACGATCATCTACCCCGGCGACACATTGTCGGGCAGCCAGCTTCAGGAGGTCGAGGTCACCAACCCCAACCTTGCCGGAGATTACGCCAAATCGATTTCGCAGGTCGAAGGCCTCGTCTCCAAGCGCACGCTGCTGCCGGGCCGCACGATTGATGTCTCGGCCTTGCGCGAGCCCTATACGGTGACGCGCGGCTCCTCGATTCGCCTGGTCGTCTCTCTTGGCCCAATGACGATCTCGGCGGCCGGCACACCGCTTGAAGACGGCGCGACGGGGCAGCTCATCCGCGCGCGCAATATGGATTCCGGTGTCATCGTCAGCGGCACGGTGCTTGCGGACGGCACGGTCCATGTGAGGGCAAAATGAAATTGTTCTTCCGTTTCTTGACCCTTGTCGCGGTTCTCGCCATGAGTTTGGCTGATGTCGCGCCCGCCTGGGCGCTGACCTCCCGCATCAAGGATATCGCTTCCCTTCAGGCCGGCCGCGACAACCAGCTGATCGGCTACGGTCTCATCGTCGGCCTGCAAGGGACCGGCGATGGCTTCCGCTCCTCGCCCTTCACCGAGCAGTCGATGCGGGCGATGTTGCAGAATCTCGGCATCTCGACCCAGGGCGGCCAATCCAACGCCAAGAACACGGCGGCCGTGATGGTCACCGCCAACCTGCCGCCTTTCGCAAGCCCCGGCAGCCGTATCGACGTGACCGTGAGCTCGCTCGGCGATGCGACGTCGCTGCGCGGCGGCACGCTCGTCATGACCTCGCTCTCGGGCGCCGACGGCCAGATCTATGCCGTTGCGCAGGGAGCCGCCATCGTTTCCGGTTTTCAGGCGCAGGGCCAGGCGGCGACCGTGACCGAAGGTGTCACCACCGCCGGCCGGGTGCCTGGCGGCGCGATCATCGAACGTGAACTGCCGTCCCGCTTCAAGGACTCGGTCAATCTCGTCCTGCAACTGCGCAATCCCGATTTCTCCACGGCGACCCGCATTGCCGACATCGTCAACGGTTACGCCTCGCAGCGTTTCGGCGGACCGGTCGCTGAAGCCAAGGATTCGCAGGAGGTGGTGATCCAGAAGCCGCGCACGGCCGATCTCACCCGGCTGATGGCCGATATCGAAAATCTCATTGTCGAAACCGACACCCCGGCCAAGGTTGTCATCAACGAGCGCACGGGAACGATCGTCATCGGCTCGGACGTCCGCGTTTCGCCGGTCGCCGTCAGCTACGGCACCCTGACGGTCCAGGTCACCGAGACACCGCAGATCATCCAGCCCGAACCCTTCTCGCAAGGCAGGACCGCCGTCCAGCCGCAGACCGATATCGCGGCCCAGCAGACCGGAGGGCGCGTCGCCATCATAGACGGTCCCGACCTCAGGACCCTCGTCGCCGGTCTCAACAACATCGGCGTGAAACCGGATGGGATCATCGCCATTCTCCAGGGCATCAAGTCGGCGGGCGCCCTGCAGGCGGAGCTTGTACTGCAATGAAGACGATCATGAATGCAGATATGACGGTCCTGAAACTCCTGCGCCGGCTGGCGCTGCCGGCGGCAGGCCTTGTCCTGCTGTCGATCCCCGGCGCCTTCGCGCAGGAGCACCCGGAGGGCGACATCACGTCCCAGGACGAGATCAAGCAGTTCTGCACCAATATCGCCGATCCCGCCCGCGACCAGCGTTACCTCCTGCAGAAGCAGGAGCTGGAAAAGCTTCGCGCCGATATCGACGCCCGCATGGCCGAGATGGACAAGCGCAAGGCCGAATACCAGGACTGGCTGAAGCGGCGCGACGATTTCCTGAAGCAAGCGGAAGCCGGCCTCACCGAGATCTACAGGAAGATGAAGCCGGACGCGGCCGCAATCCAGCTGCAGGACATGAAGATCGAGGTAGCCTCCGCCGTGATCATGCGTCTCGGCCCGCGCCAGTCGAGCCTCATCCTCAACGAGATGGACCCGCAGAAGGCGGCGGCCATCGCCAGTGTCATCGCCAGTGCGTCCGATCCCAATACGTCGAAGGATCCTTCATGAATATGCGTTTCCCGGCCGCGATCGCCGCCCTCGCACTCCTTGCAGGCTGCCAGACTCCGACGGCAGTCAGCGAGATCGGCCGCGCGCCCGCCATGAGCCCGATCGGCAGCGGCCTTGCCTACGGCCAGACGCCGCAGATGGCGCTTTATCCGAAGCAGCCGCGCGCTGTCGCGCAAGGTTATTCGCTGTGGAGCGATTCTCAGGCCGCTCTCTTCAAGGATGCGCGCGCTCTCAACGTGGGCGACATCCTGACCGTCGATATCCAGATCAACGACAAAGGCTCCTTCGACAACGAGACCAACCGCAGCCGCAAGAATTCGAGTGGCATGAACTGGGACGTCAACGCCCAGATCTTCGGTTGGACGCCCCAGTCCAAGACCGACCTGACCTATGGCTCCGACACCAGCACCGACGGCAAGGGCAAGATCGAGCGCACCGATAAGCTGACCCTTCTGGTCGCGGCCGTCGTTACCGGCATTCTCGAAAACGGCAACCTGGTCATCTCGGGCTCGCAGGAAGTGCGCCTGAACCAGGAACTGCGCATCCTGAACGTTGCCGGCATCGTGCGTCCGCAGGACGTCAACGCCGAGAACCAGATCTCCTACGACAAGATCGCCGAAGCCCGCATCTCCTACGGCGGCCGCGGCCGCCTGATGGAAGTGCAGCAGCCTCCGCGCGGCCAACAGGCCGTCGATCTTTTCTCGCCGCTTTGAGGCTGAACGACGATGGCAGATCTAGACGCAGCCGCAGGTCAAACGAAGAAATCCGGCTCGCTGATGACCATCATCGGCATCGCGGTGCTAACCCTCGTCGGCGCCGGCGGAGGCTGGGCGGTCGGCACGATCGTCGCGCCCAGCATCAAGGGTGCCAAGGAGGCCGAGCAGGCCAAGGACGCTGAAGCCAAGAAGAAGGCCGAGGAAGGCCTGGCGCGTATCTCGACCAAGGAGAACAACGTCGTCCAGCTCGAGCCGATCACCTCGAACCTCGCCTATCCCTCAGAGAACTGGGTCCGACTCGAAGTCGCGCTGCTTTTCAACGGGCCGCCGGATGTCAAGATTTCCGAGGACATTCATCAGGATATCCTCGCCTATATCAGAACCGTTTCCCTTCAGCAGATCGAGGGGCCGCGGGGCTTTCAATATCTCAAGGATGACATACAGGAACGTGTTGACCTTCGCTCGAAAGGGCGAGTATCGAAGGTGATGTTCAGGACATTTGTCATCGAATGATTCGATTCATAGTTTTCCTTGCCGTCATGATGGCGGTACCGGAGCTGGCGGTCGCCCAGCAGCTGCCGACCAATTTATTGAACGTGCCGGTCGATGGCTCGGTCGCCGCCTGGATCATCCGCACTTTCGGCCTGCTGACCGTTCTTTCGGTCGCGCCGGGCATCCTGATGATGGTGACGAGTTTTCCTCGTTTCATCATCGCCTTCTCGATCCTGCGTTCGGGCATGGGCCTGTCCTCGACGCCCTCCAACATGATCCTCCTGTCGCTGTCGCTGTTCATGACCTTCTACGTCATGTCTCCGACCTTCGATCAGGCCTGGCAGAACGGCGTGCAGCCGCTGCTTGCCAACCAGATCAACGAGACCGAGGCCGTCCAGCGCATCGCCGAACCCTTCCGCACCTTCATGTCGGCCAATACTCGCGACAAGGACCTGGCGCTCTTTGTCGATCTGGCGCGTGAACGCGGGCAGACCATCCAGACGACCAATCCGATCGATTATCGTGTGCTGATCCCGGCCTTCATGATTTCCGAGATTCGCCGAGGCTTCGAGATCGGCTTTCTCGTCGTGCTGCCGTTCCTCGTCATCGACCTCATCGTCGCGACCATCACTATGGCGATGGGCATGATGATGCTGCCGCCGACCTCGATCTCGCTGCCTTTCAAGATTCTCTTCTTCGTGCTGATCGACGGCTGGAATCTGCTCGTCGGCAGCCTGGTGCGTTCGTTCAGCTGATGAAAGCGCGGATGCGCTTGAGCATATCGCGCAAAGTGCGCAGCAGTTTTGTGATCGCAACGGCAGAGACCTGAAGCGTCGCGAGCGAATCTGAAAGATCGCGACGCGCTTTAGCTGCCCTCCACCCTTTGCCCAATAAGAAAAACCGCCGGATCGCTTCGATGGTTTTTTGTATGCGGGGTGACAGCCTCACTCGGCCGCGAAGGGCTCAGCGCGCGGCGGCAGCGCCGCAATGTCCATATGGTCGGGTGCGAGACGTTGTTTGGCGCGCTCGGCCATGATTTCATAGGCCTGTTCCAGATGGTGGCAGAAGCGTTCGGCGTCGAAGAGCGGCGCGATATAGCGCTTCTCCTTCAGGTGCGCCTTGTATTCGGCAATCCGTGCGGGGTTCTGTGCGAGCTCGACGGCCATATCCTCATAGGCCTGCAGATCGGCCGCGACGAGATCGGGCAGGTCGATCGCGCGTAGCAGGCTCTCGCTGACGCGTGAGGCGAAGTTGGTGCCCTTGACGGTCAGGACCGGCAGGCCACCCCAGAGCTGCTCCGAGGTGGTCGTGTGGCCGTTGACGGGGAAGGTGTCGATGCCGAGGTCGGCTGCCTGCTGGCGGTCGATATGTTCCTCGTAGGGCGCGCGCGGGCAGAAGATGATCCGCTTCGGGGAAATGCCTGCCGCCTGGAACTGCTTCAAGAGGTTCGCCTGGTTGCGAGGAGAATTCGCCATCAGCCAGAGTACGCTGTTCGGCGCCCGCTTGAGGATCCGGCACCAGCTGTCGATCGTTTCCGGCGTAATCTTGCGGTTACCGTTGAACGAGGCGAAAATGAACGCATCCTCCGGCAGTCCGAGCTTTTCGCGCGTGACAGGACGCGGCTTCGGGCGATGCATCGGGTCGTTCGGCTGGTAGCTCTCCGGCAGCCGGCAGAATTTCTCGTGGTAGAAGGGCTTTGCCACATCGGGCAGGACGTAGTGGTCGCCGATGACGTAGTCGAGGTCGATGTTGACGGTGCTACCGGGAAAGCCGAGCCAGGCGACATGCACCGGTGCAAGCGGCAGGTTGAAGGCCGTCGCGCGGCTGCCCGAGGTATGGCCCTTCAGGTCGACCATGATGTCGATATTGTGCTCTCGCACCGCTTCCAGTATCGCCTGGTCGGAGAAGCCATGAACGTCGACAATCCTGCCCCAGCTGCTGCGGTCCGTATTGTTGTGTTTCAGGAATTCCGGACCCGTGTGGCAGAAGAGCGTGACCTCAAACCGGTTCTTGTCGTGCAGTTCGAGGATGCGCTGCAGGAGCTTCATGGTCGCGTGGCGGTCCCAGAAGTCCGACGACATGTAGCCAATCCGAATCTTGTCCGACCAACTGTGCGGCTGGTTGCGGCGGAAGGCCACGCGTTCGTGGTTGAGCGGCGTCGTGCCGATCGTTGCATACCGGTTGAAATCCTCATTGCCGCACCAATGCAAATGATAGAACGGGTTATCCTTGTGCAGGATCTCGATATCGCCTTTAGCAAGCGTGTCGTCGATGATTGCCTGATGTTTGCTCGCTTCGTCGAACTCGTTGAATTCGCGGGCGAAGACCAGGTGGAGGAAACGGAAAGCGAGATTGCCCGGAAAGCGCTTGAAGAGGTTACGCGCGAGCTTCTGGTTGGTTGCGTCGTTGAGATCGTCGCTGAGCAGCATGGCCGCCAGCCTGAGATGATCGGGATTCATGCTCTGCGACAGCACCGTCTTGAACGGGCGAATGATATCGCGCTGCTGGCGCTTCAGATAGATTGCCGTGATGATGAAGGCGAGGTCAGCATCTTCCTGGGCCTTGGCAAGGTTTCGCATGCCGATCAGCAGCGCGTCGTCCTCGTTGCCGGTCTCGTAATGCAGCTTAGCTGCCTGCTTGGCGTATTCGTAGGAGTTGGGCCCTTCGCAGCCGGCGGCGAGGCCATAGGCCTTCGCCGCATCGCTCTTGAAGCCGAGCTGCACGAGGTTCTTGGCGAGCAGCGCGTAAGTCTTGGCGTCCTGCTGGATATCCATGAGCTGGTTGAGCGTCGCCAGGGACTGTGTGTAGCGGCCCATCTGGTAATCCTTGGACGCCGCAGAGAACGAAACTTTGCTGTTCAAAACCCAACTCCGTGAAGGAAATGTTCTGGCATAACTATCGATCGCCGACGCGCGCACGGGCCGTCCTTCCCGAAAATGGGTGGATCGGCCCGAAGATGCTATCCCGGCTCCTGCCACACTGGCATTCGAAGCTTGCTTGAAACCGGTGGCTCGCTGAAGTCTGCTCTCCGGGGCAGCTTGAAAGCTCGCTTTTTCCGCCGAATTTGAATGCGAGGGAAAGCATTAACTATGCACTGTGAGGAGGCATTAACTATGCGAGGTGAGGGGCCGCCAAAGGGCCTGTATTTTTAAGGAGTTGGCAAGCATTGGCTGCGAGATTGCCCTGGACATGACGGGTTTGGGCCAAAACAAGCGGGCGCCGAGTAGCATGAAGCTGGTCCGTCATCGCCGGTATTACAGTCCGGTATGTCCTCCTTTTTTGTATCTAGTTTCCAGGGGACAGACTTATGACAAGCATTAACACGAACACTTCCGCACAGGCCGCTCTCCAGACGCTGCGCAGCGTTAACCAGGGCCTCAACCAGACGCAGAACCACGTTTCTTCGGGTTACCGCGTTGAAAAGGCTTCCGACAACGCGGCTTACTGGTCGATCGCAACGACCATGCGTTCTGATAACAAGGCTCTCTCGGCTGTCTCCGACGCTCTCGGCGTAGGCGCTGCCAAGGTCGACACCGCTTACACCGCCATGTCCAGCGCCATCGACGTCGTCGGCGACATCAAGGCCAAGCTCGTTGCCGCCACTGAAAACGGCGTTGACAAGGCCAAGGTGCAGGAAGAAATCGGCCAGCTGCAGCAGCAGCTCCTGAGCATCGCTCAGTCCGCTTCCTTCAACGGCGAAAACTGGGTTGCTGGCGCTACCGGCACCAAGAGCGTCGTCTCCTCCTTCGTCCGTGACGGCTCCAACGCCGTTTCGGTCACCACGACCGACTATGTTCTCTCCAGCGGCTCCATGGGCAACGTCCTGTTCGGCATGAGCGGTGGCCAGGTTGAAACCTCCACCGGCATCCTCGGCACCTCGAACGGTACGGTCGGTTCGATCTTCTCGATGAGCATCACCAACTTCACCGCCGGCCAGATCCAGACGGCTCTGACCAACGTTGAATCGGCTCTGAAGTCCATGACCAGCGCCGGCGCGGCTCTCGGTTCGCTCTCCAAGCGCATCGACAACCAGGACGACTTCGTCAACGCTCTGAGCGACTCGATCGACTCCGGTATCGGCCGTCTCGTCGACGCCAACATGGAAGAAGAATCCTCCAAGCTCAGCGCCCTGCAGACCCAGCAGCAGCTGGCGATCCAGTCGCTGTCGATCGCGAACTCCTCTTCGCAGAACATCCTGTCGCTGTTCCGCTAAGACCGGGTTACTACAGGCTTCCAAGTTTCGCGGCCGGGTCATCCCCGGCCGCGAAATGTTTTAAAATAAGGTTAACGCAAGCTGATCTAAGTATCGGATATTTTTACACTATTTCCATTTCGAATTTAGCCTTCCTTAACCATCTTGCTGTTTTCTAGGCCCATCGAAACGGCGAGTTAACCTTAACAGAGATGGTTAACAGGCATGATGCTGATCGCTGTGGGCCGGCCGAAAATCCGGAATGTCCCTGTTTAAAATCTGCCAACAAGGGGCAAGAAAACTATGACGAGCATCAACACCAATAACGCTGCAATGGCAGCCCTCCAGACTCTCCGTGGCATCAACCAGGGTCTCCAGACGACTCAGGCTCATGTTTCTTCTGGTTTCCGCGTCGGCAAGGCATCCGACAACGCTGCTTACTGGTCGATCGCGACGACCATGCGTTCGGACAACAAGGCACTTTCCGCCGTTTCCGACGCTCTCGGCCTCGGCGCCGCTAAGGTCGATACCGCCTACTCCGCCATGTCCAGCGCCATCGACGTCGTCGGCGACATCAAGGCCAAGCTGGTTGCCGCGACTGAAAACGGTGTCGACAAGGCCAAGGTCCAGGAAGAAATCGGCCAGCTGCAGCAGCAGCTCCTGAGCGTCGCTCAGTCGGCGTCCTTCTCCGGCGAAAACTGGGTTGCCGGCGCTTCCGGCACGAAGAACGTCGTTGCCTCCTTCGTTCGCGACGGTTCTAACGCCGTGTCGGTCGTGATGACCGACTACGTTCTCTCGAACGGCTCCATGGGCAACGTCCTGTTCGGCATGAGCGGCGGCGCGGTTGAAACCTCCACGGGTATCCTCGGCACCTCGAACGGTACGGTCGGCTCTGTCTTCTCGATGAACATCACCACCTTCACGCTCGGCCAGATCCAGACGGCTCTGACCAACGTTGAATCGGCTCTGAAGTCCATGACGAGTGCCGGCGCCGCTCTCGGCTCGATCTCCAAGCGCATCGAACTGCAGGAAGACTTCGTCAACGCTCTTAGCGACTCGATCGACTCCGGTGTCGGCCGTCTCGTCGACGCCAACATGGAAGAAGAATCCTCCAAGCTCAGCGCCCTGCAGACCCAGCAGCAGCTGGCGGTCCAGTCGCTGTCGATTGCGAATTCCTCTTCGCAGACCATCCTCACGCTGTTCCGCGGCTAATAGCCCGCGCAAACATCGGCCCGCCGGCCTCCGGCGGGCATCCAGGAATCGAGCCGCGCTCCGATGGAGCGCGGCTTTTTTATTTTCGTTAACTGTTGATTAACCATAATGCTGTCTTCTGCCGCTAACGAGACGGCGAGTTAACCAAATTTAAAAACCGGTTAACAGGCATGAGGCTGATTTCCCGTTCCCGGTAGCCTTCCGGAATGTCCCTTTTTTCCATCTGCCAACTAGGGGCAATCATTTCATGACCAGCATTTTGACGAATGTCGCGGCGATGGCCGCTCTTCAGACACTCCGCGGCATCAACAATAGCCTTGAGGACACGCAGAACCGCGTATCGTCGGGTTACCGCGTCGAAAAGGCTTCCGACAACGCTGCCTACTGGTCGATCGCGACGACCATGCGCTCGGACAATAAGGCCCTCTCGGCCGTTTCGGACGCTCTCGGCCTCGGCGCCGCTAAGGTCGACACCGCTTACTCGGCCATGGACAGCGCCATCAACGTCATCAGCGAAATCAAGGCAAAGATCGTCGCCGCCACGGAAAAGGGTGTCGACAAGACCAAAATTCAGGAAGAAATCGGCCAACTCCAGCAGCAGCTCTTGAGCATTGCTCAATCGGCTTCCTTCTCCGGCGAAAACTGGGTTGCCGGCGCTGATGGCACCAAGAGCGTCGTTTCAACCTTCGTCCGCGACGGCAACGGCAATGTCTCGGTCAAGACGACGGACTACGTGCTGAGCACCGGCTCCATGGGCAACGTCCTCTTCGGGATGACCTCGGTCGGTGCAATCGAGACGACCTCCGGCATCATCGGCACCTCCAACGGCACCATCGGCTCGATCTATTCGATGAACATCAGCACCTTCGGTTCGCCTGAGATCTCTATGGCGCTGACGTCAATCGAGGCCGGACTGGAGGCAATGACCAAGGCGGCATCCCAGCTCGGCTCGATTTCGACCCGCATCGAACTCCAGGAAAATTTCGTCGGTTCGCTAAGCGATTCCATTGACTCAGGTGTCGGGCGCCTCGTGGATGCCAACATGGAAGAGGAATCGAGCAAGCTGACGGCGTTGCAAACACAGCAGCAGTTGGCCATCCAGTCGCTGTCCATTGCCAACTCCAGCGCCCAGAACATCCTGACGCTCTTCCGCAGCTAAATCAGGCGTTGAAGCTGGACCGAATCTTGCGTCATCGTCCACCAGCAACCGAAAAGCCTCCCGGACCGCGCCCGAAACGGCGCGGTTCTTCTTTTTATATCAATGGCTTGATCGGTTCTATGCCTGCCGTGCGATGCTCGCTCCTCCGCTCTTGCCCAAAAGGTTGATATCGAGTTAACCTTGCATTGAGTTGATTTGCTTTTTTTGCGACGCGCCGGCGGAAATCGCCGGAGGCATGACGCCACTTCAGTCGCCGCCGGCAATCCGGCCTGCCCTTTCACCTTTCCGAGACCCTGTCGATGACCGTAAAGATTACCAGCGCGGCCGCGGTGAGTGCGCTTGCAGTGTTGCGCAGCATCAATAAAGAAGCCAACCAGACCCAACAGCAAGTTTCCTCGGGATATCGTATCGAGACGGCCGCCGACGATGCGTCCTACTGGTCGATCGCGACCGTCATGCGCTCGGACAGCACCAATCTCGGCACCATCGGAGATGCGCTCGGCCTCGGCGCCGCCAAGGTGGATGCGACCTATACGGCGATGACCTCGGCGATCGATCTCATTACCCAGATCCGCACCAAGCTGGTTTCGGCAAAAGAGCCCGGCACCGACAAGGACAAGGTCAACGCCGAGATCAGCCAATACAAGCAGCAGCTGCAGACGGTCGTCGAGTCGACGTCCTTTGCAGGCGAGAACTGGCTGTTGAATGGTGACGCCGCCGTGCCGCCGACATGGTCGGTCATATCAAGCTTCGTGCGCGTTCCGACAGGGGAGTACCAGGCGCGGACCATCGATTTCCCGTCGTCGCAGACCATCCTTATCGATAAGAACAATGCCAGCGGCGGCCTGTTGACCAAATCGGTCGATGCCCAGGCGATCAACAAGAGCGGTACGGGCCCGCGCAACTATTACCTGCTGAACGCCAACTCGACCACGCCGGCGACGGGTACGGAGGTTGCCATCGGCAAGAATACGACCGATGCCCAGCTCACGGACATGCTCGATGTGACCGACTCGCTGCTCTCCTCGCTGACGACGACGGCCGCTTCCATCGGTGTGATGAAAGCGCGTATCGACGGTCAGATCGACTACACCGCCGATCTGTCGGATTCGATCGACAAGAGCGTCGGCGCCCTGGTCGATACCGACATGGACGAGGCTTCCATCCGCCAGAAGGCGATCGAGACCCAGAAGCAGATGGCCGTCGAAGCAATCTCGATCCTCAACACGGCTTCAAGCAAGATCCTCATTCTGCTGGAGTAAAGGTGGGCGCGATCACGAATGGCGGCGGCGCCATTCATCCTCGCGCAAGTTTGACTTCCTAGTTTCCGGCATGAAGGCATCGCCCGAATCCGTGCCGGCGCAAGGTCAAGCCCTTGCGCGATTCGAAAGGGCATGCCGGAGCGCAAGGTCGTTTTGAGCGGGGCGGGCATGTTGCATGTCCCCGAATACTGGATGGTTTTTATGAGCATTTCGCTTTCCCGGTATTTGAAGGATTTCGGTGAGCCGGAACCATCGGCACCGATGATCGACATGGATGATTTTGCCGGCGATGGTTTTCCCGAAATCTCGAGCGAACCGGCAATCGACGTCGAGGCGGAGCGCCGTGAAGCCTATGTGCGAGGCCATGCCGCAGCGACCGCGGAATTGACCGAGAAATACGAACTCGAGACGCAGATGCTGACTGAGGTCCATACGCGCGAGCTCGAGGAGCTGAAGCTTCGCTACGAAGTCGAGGCGGCGTCGGTCATTGCATCCCGCATCCATGATATCGCCGAAGAGGTCGCCGCGCTGGTCAGCGCCGGCGCAGCCGCGGTCATCGCACCCGTCATGACGGAAGCGCTTGCCGCCAAGGCTACCGAAAGCCTCGCCGCTCTGTTGCGCGACGCCATCCTCGAAGGCGCGGCCGCACCGATCGTCGTCAGGGGGCCGGCGCGGCTCTTCGACAGATTGAAAGCCGAGCTCGGCGAACATGCCGACGCGGTTCGCCACTTTGAGACCGACGATATCGATCTTGCCGTCGAAATCGATGAATCCGTGATCGTCACCCGTATGTCTGCCTGGGCGGCCAGCTTGAAGAAAGTTCTCGAATGAGCGAAGGCGAAAACCATCACCACGGCAAGAACGAGATCATCATCGTCAAAAGGCATGGCGGTGGTGATCACGATGGCGCCCATGGCGGTGCGTGGAAAATTGCCTACGCCGACTTCATGACGGCGATGATGGCGTTCTTCCTCGTCATGTGGCTGGTCAATGCCGCCAACGAGGAGACCAAGGCCTCGGTCGCGACCTATTTCAACCCGATCAAGCTTGCCGACGAAAAACCGACCGAGAAGGGCGTGAAGAAGCCCGTCGACAGTGCGGAGGGCGAGGAGAAGAAGGAAAAGTCGAAGCAGAAGGAAGAAAATCCGACTGAGGGCAAATCCGCTGCGGATGGTGACGACCAGACTTCGACTTCAGGCGATCACACCAATTATTCCGAAGCTGATTTCTTCGAGAACCCCTATTCGGTTCTCGCCGAGATCGCCCAGGAAGTCGGCCAGCAGGCCAATGTCAGCGCCAAGGGCGATGGCGGCGCCGCCGATTCCGGACCGGCCACGGGTGCCGATGGCGGCGAGGCCTATCGTGATCCTTTCGATCCGGATTTCTGGACGAAGCAGGTTGAGGTCACGACTGCGGGCAAAGCGCAGCCTCCGGGCAAGAGCGACCAGCCGGCGGAGAGCGAGACGACCGAGATCGCCAAGGCAGAGAATGTGAAGCCCGAGGATATCAAGCCGCTGCCCACCGAGCAGAAAACCGCCAAGGAAACTAAGGGCGCGGTCGAGGCCAAGGATGGCAAGGTGGCGGCCGGCAAATCGCCTGACGAAAAGAAAGCCGAAGCTCAGAAGGACGCCGATCATCAGAAGGATGCGGACAAGACCGAAGAGCAGCAGAAGGAAGCCGAGCAGCAGCAGAAGAAAGAGGCGGAGCAGTTGCAGCAGCAGATCGCTCAGCAGATCGGCGGCGTTGCCGGCAAGCTCGCCGAGGGTCTGACCGTGACGGCATCGGAAGGCGGGTTGCTGGTCAGCATATCAGACCAGAACGACGATTCGATGTTCAATGTCGGCTCTGCGGTGCCGCGCCAGGAGATGGTGCTCGCCATGGAAAAGATCGGCGCGATCCTCAAGGAGAGGGGCGGGGCGGTCGCCATTCGCGGCCATACGGATGGGCGCCAGTACAAGGGTGCGCAGAATGAGAACTGGCGGCTTTCGATGGACCGCGCCCAGAGCGCCTATTACATGCTCGTACACGGTGGGCTTGATGAAAACCGTATTTCCCAGGTCTCAGGCTTCGCCGACCGCCGGCTGAAGCTGCCGTCCGATCCGTTCAACGCGGCCAACCGCCGGATCGAGATCCTGGTGCAGGCGGATCAAGGATAGTCGGATGGCGCGTCGGCAGCATCGCTACGTCAGATTTGTGGCCCTCGGCATGGCGATGCTTTCGCCTGCTGCAGGCAATGCGCAGGATCCGGACGACCTCGCGCCGTACAAGATGTTGCGGTCGCTGCAATTCGTGCAGGATTCCGTCGTAACCGGCGATCATTCGGCCGGTGAGATGCAGCGCTTCATGCTGGGCACCATCGACGAGCGGCTGCGCACCGTCGATCCCTCGATTTTCGACGACGACCGCAACGTCGATGCGGCACTGATCTATGCGATGAGCGGCGGCAATCCCCAGACGCTCGAATATCTGGTTGCTCACGACGTCAACGGCTATTTCGACAACCGCGTCACCGATGTGCTGCGCAAATATCTGAGCGGCAAGGGTCTTCTCGTCGCAAAGACGCTGGTGGAAACGGCCAGCGAATATCGCGACAAGAAGATCGGCCCCTATCTGGCGCTGATCGGCGGCAACGTGCTGATCGCGACGAAGCCGACGGACGCGCTCGATCTCTACGACCAGGCGCGGCTCGCCGCGCCGGGCACAATCGTCGAAGAGGCGGCGTTGCGTCGCTCCGTCGCCATCTGCCTCGACAAGGGCATGCTCGATAGGGGGATGGCCTATTCGCAGCGTTATATCAGGCGCTTCCTGCATTCGCCTTATGCCAGCCAGTTCGCCGATCTCTTCGTCAAGCTCGTCGTCGGTCACGATCACGACGTGAAGCCGCAGGATGTCGTCGACATCCTGTCTTTCATGGACGCGCCGCGCCAGCGCGAGGTCTATCTGCGCATCGCGCGCGCGGCCGCAATCGCCGGCAAGCCGGAGTTGGCGCGCATGGCGGTCGAACGCGTGCGGTCTCTCGGCGCCGGCACAGACAATGCCTTCGGCCCGCTCGCGGATTTCTATGGCGGCATGGCCGGTCTTCCCACAGAGAATATCGACCAGGCGGCGAAGAATGTCAGCGGCATCGACGGTAATGTGCTTTCGCCGCGGGATCAGGCGTTGCAGGAGGCGGCGAGATCCGTCGCCGATCAAATCCTGCGCGCTCCCGATCCGGCAAGCCTGACGCAAGCCTCCAATCCTAACACTGATCATCAAGAAATCACTTCTGAAAAGGCCGCGGCGATAGCCATGCAACCGGGAGCGCCAGGTGCGCTTCCCGAGCCTGTTCCGAGAGGTGTGGCATCGGCTGGCCAAGGCCAGGATACCGACCCCTCATTCAACGCATTTGTGACGACCAATCGGTCCAAGCTCGACGAGATCGACGGTCTTCTGGCGCAAGAAGGCAACTAAAATGATGGATATGAGCGTCTCGGGCGGAGCCTCTGGTGCGGAGACGGCTGCGGTTGCAAAATCGGCACGTCAGACTGGAAACGGTGATGCCGCCGGTCAAAAGAACGAGTTCTTCGATGCGCTCGCCAAGGCGGGCGGCGCCGCCGCCAACGACGAGGCCGATGATGCGCAGCCGGGTCAGGGCGGGATTGTCGAAAACGGCGCCGAGAAGTCGGCGCGGGCGCTCCGCAACCGCGCGAAACCACTGATCGATCTCAGCGATGCCAGGTTGAAGGCGCAGGCAGACGCACAGCCGGAAACCATCGCCGATCTCGCGAATGCTGAGAAGGTCGCCGGGAAGCCCGCAAAGAATCAGGTAAAGATGCCGGCCGATCTCGGTTTCGGCAAATTTGATCCGAAGGACCGCTCCACTGAGGAGGTCGCGCAGGCAGCCAAAGGCGTCAAGCACGCCAAGACCGACGCATTGGAAACCCACACCGACAAGGAAGACAGCAAGGACGATGACGGCGGAGTTTCCGATGTGCTCGGCCTGCTGAAGCAAGGGCCCGCCGACGGGACTGCAGCCTTGCCGGCAGCGGCAGCCACCCATCTCGCCTCCGCCAAGACTGGTGAGGCGCAAACGGCCGACAAGAAAGTCGATGGCGTCAACGCCAAGGCGGGCGGCAATGCGTCCGATGCCCTGGCGGCCGTCAGCGGCAAGCCCGACGATGTCACGGTTCCCGGAACGGAGAATGTCGACGCCGCCGACGGCAAGACGTTCAGGATCAGCCGTGCCGATGGCCGCGGCGTGTCGATGGACGTTCACATCGGTGCCGATCAGGCTGGGCCGAAGGAAGGCTCGAAGAAGGCCGATGTCGAAAATGTCTCGGTGCTCGAATCACGCCGCTATATCGGCCTGGCGCAGAATTCGAATTCCGCTGCCGTCACCGCTGCTCTCTCCGGCGATTCCGAATGGGCGCGCGCCATGGAGCCGAGCTCGGCGCTCTCTAACGCCGCGGAATGGACGAGCACCGGCAAGGTGGTCAATACGCTGAAGATCCAGATGAACCCGATCGATCTCGGCCTCGTGACGGCGACCATGCGCCTGTCGGGCGACGCGCTGAACGTCGACCTCAAGGTCGAAACCGGCGCGGCCTACCGGCAATTGAAGGAGGATCACGGCAAGATTCTCGAAGCGCTGCGCAGTCAGGGCTACGCGGTCGACAACGTCACTATCAGCATGGCGCCGGTCGACCATTCCGACGCAGGCAACCAGGCAGGCAGCCAGAGCCAGACCTCCCAGCAGCAGTCGCTCGCCCAGCAAGGACAGGGCGGCGAGGCGCGGGAGCGCCACAATCAGACGGCGCAGCGGACGAATGGAGGCATCAATGGCGCAGGCGAGACCGGTATTGAAGACGCTTCTGCTGGCAGGACTGGTAGCGGTAGTGCTGGCGGGGTTTACCTCTGAGGCATCAGCCTCCACAGGCGCTTGTGAGCGCGAAATTCAGTCGGCGGCCGCCAAATATGGAATTCCGGAAGGTATCCTCTATTCGGTCGGTCTGACGGAGACCGGCCGCAAGGGTTCGCTCTATCCTTACGCCATGAATGTCGAAGGCAAAGCGATCTTTCCGCCTTCTGAACAGGACGCCATGAAACAGTTCGATGTCGCCCGCAGAAGCGGCGCGAAGCTCATCGACATCGGATGCATGCAGATCAACCACTATTATCACGGCGAAAATTTCAGCTCCGCCGAGGACATGTTTGACCCGCATCGCAACGTGGAATATGCGGCGAAGTTCCTCCGCAATCTGCATGACCGTCATGAGACGTGGACGATGGCGGTAGCCAGATACCATGCTGGCCCGAACAACGACCCCGCACAAAAGCAATATGTCTGTCGCGTCATCGCCAATCTGGTCGCCACGGGCTACGGCAAGTGGACTCCTAATGCGAGTAACTTTTGTGGAAATTGATACAATCAAAAATTGAGGCGACATATTGTGACGAAACTGTGTCACAATATGGCAGGAATCCGGCATGAATCCCCTGCGCAAGTCATAATTAAGAGACTGTTAACTTTTCCACGAAATTTTTGTGTGCATAATCAGGGGTGGCTACTAGATGTAGATCAAATCGCCACCCGGATCTTAATCAATTATTAGTTTCTGCCATTAACTTTAACGAGTTGTCGCCGATTCGCGCGATTCGTACCCATAGATCATCGAAGTGCCACACTGATTCGGAGGCGGACGAATGATCGTAGTGGTTGATGAGCGTGAGCTCGTGAAAGATGGATACACATCTCTGTTTGGCCGTGAGGGCATTCCCTCTACCGGCTTTGATCCTGCGGAATTCGGCGAGTGGGTACAGACCGCCGCGGATTCCGATATTGCGGCAGTCGAGGCTTTTCTGATCGGCCAGGGCCAGCGCAATCTGGAACTGCCCCGGGCGATCCGGGATCGGTCGATGGCGCCGGTGATTGCGGTCAGCGATCAGCCCTCGCTCGAAAACACCCTTGCGCTTTTCGATTGCGGTGTCGACGACGTGGTGCGCAAGCCGGTTCATCCTCGCGAAATCCTCGCAAGGGCGGCTGCGATCCGGCGCCGGCTGAAGGCGATTACTAACTACACCGATGTCGGCGCGATCCGCGTCTTCTCGGATGGTCGCGATCCCGAGATCAACGGCGAGGTCTTCGCGCTTCCCCGGCGAGAGCGCCGCATCCTCGAATATTTGATCGCCAATCGCGGCCGCCGGGTCACCAAGACCCAGATCTTCAACGCCATCTACGGCATCTTCGATGAAGAGGTCGAGGAAAACGTCGTCGAAAGCCACATCTCGAAGCTGCGCAAGAAGCTGCGCAAGAAACTCGGCGTCGATCCGGTCGATTCCAAACGCTTCCTTGGGTACTGCATTGATTGGGCTTGATTTTCTCAGCCGGGCGGAAGCGCTCGGCTGAACCTGGATATTCGGCCTCGCAGCTCGCCATGACAGACAGCTTCACGCAAGGCCCGCCAAATACTCTCGAGCATAACAGGTAGAACGAGGTTTTCAGATGAGCATTTTCGGCAGCATGAAGACGGCAGTATCGGGGATGAACGCACAGGCGAACCGCCTCAGCACCGTCGGCGACAACATTGCCAACGTGAACACCACCGGCTACAAGGCCGTGTCGACGAGCTTTTCGTCGCTGGTTCTGCCCTCCTCGGGCGGTAACTACAATTCCGGCGGCGTTCAGACCTCCGTCCGCCAGGCCGTCTCCGACCAGGGCGACATTTCCTACACCACATCGGGCACCGACCTTGCGATCTCGGGCGACGGCTTCTTCATCGTCCAGGGTCCTGACGGCACGCCGGTCCTGACCCGCGCCGGCGACTTCACCAAGGATGACCTAGGCAACCTCGTCAATTCCGCCGGTTTCCAGCTGATGGGCTATTCCTACAACTCCGGCGCGCCCGCTGTCGTCGTCAACGGCTTCGACGGTCTCGTTCCGGTCAACGTCAGCCAGGATGGCCTGACCGCCATCGCTTCGACATCCGGGTCCTTCAAAGGCAACCTAGATTCGAACGCTAAAGTGGCTCCGGTCGCTCCGGCGACGTTGCCGAGCGCCAACCTGGCCACCACGACGACCGATACCAAGAAGGTCTCGATGGTTGCCTACGACCGCCTCGGCAACAAGGTGATGTACGACTTCTACTTTACGAAAACCGCCGTCGCGGCAGCGCCGCCGCCGGCGCCTCCCGCCACTGCGGCTACCTGGGAAGTGGCGATGTTCCGCAACGCCAATGCAGCGACGGGCGGCACCACCTCGTTCCCCTATAGCGCTGGTGGCGCGGTCGGCACGGGATCGCTCACCTTCGACGCCAACGGTAAGATGACTTCGACAGGCGCCATCAACATCACTGATGGGGTGACTGGCCAGACGATCGCCATGGACTTCTCTGGCTTCACGCAGCTCGGCGCCGCCTTCTCCGGTACCGGCACGCCGAACGGCCAGGCGGCGACCCCGGTCCAGGATGTCACGATCAATGGCGATGGCATCGTCTATGCCAAGTATGAAGACGGCAGCACCAAGCCGCTCTACCGTATTCCACTCGCCAACGTCGCAAGCCCTGACAAGCTGACGCTGATGAGCGGCAATGTCTACAGCGCCAACGGTCAGTCGGGCGTCACTGTCACCGGCTTCCCGCAGACCAACGGCCTCGGCACGATCAAATCGGGCGCTCTCGAAGGTTCGAACGTCGATCTTGCCGGCGAGCTGACCGAGATGATCGAAGCGCAACGCAGCTATACCGCCAATTCCAAGGTGTTCCAGACGGGTTCCGACATCATGGACGTTCTCGTCAATCTCAAGAGATAAGTAGGGTAACGGGTAAGCCATGTCGCTCACATCCGCACTTAATACCGCGCAGGGAATATTCAACAATACCGGCACTCAGAGCAGTGTTGTATCGAACAATATTTCCAATGCCGGCAACAAAGATTATGTGCGCCGGCAGGCGATGCTCACCACGTCCCTGAATGGCGCGCAGGTCGTCAAGATAGACCGGGCGCAGGAAGATGCCCTGCTGCGCCAATATCTGAAGTCGTCCTCGCAGGACAGCGCCCAACAGACGCTGCTGAGCGGTCTCGGGGATCTGAAGTCGATCATGGGCGGCAACGACTATGAAACGGCGCCGTCCACCTATCTCGGTGTTTTCCAGCAAAAACTGCAGGCTTTCAGAACCTCGCCGGGCAGCACGGTCGCGGCTCAGGGCGCCATCACCGCCGCCCAGGATGTCGCCAACTCCCTGAACAACGCATCGAATTCTGTTCAGGACGTTCGCGCTAGCGCCGACAAGCAGATCGCCACGGCGGTCGATAGCCTGAATACGCTCCTCAGCCAGTTCGAAAATGCCAACAATGCGGTGAAGACCGCCACGGCTTCGGGCGCGGACGCGTCGAGCGCTCTCGATGAGCGTGAGAAGGCCCTCAAGCAGATTTCGCAGATCGTCGGCGTCAACACGACGACACGCGCCAACAACGACATGGTGCTGAGCACATCTGACGGGACGATCCTCTTCGAGACGGTCCCGCGCAAGGTGACGTTCAAGTCTCAAGACGTTTACAATGCCACCATTACCGGCAATTCGGTCTATGTCGACGGCGTGGCGCTTCCGCGCGGCAGCGGATCGACGACGACAGGGCAGGGGAGCCTTCAATCGCTCCTCCAGGTCCGCGACGAGATCGCCCCCAATTTCCAGAAGCAGCTCGACGAAATCGCCCGCGGCCTGGTCTCGCTCTTCAAGGAGCAGAACACGGCAGCCGGTCCGGCCTATGTGCCCGGCCTCTTCACCTGGAGCGGCGGCACTGTCAATACCGGTGCCACCGCCGTTGCCGGTATGGCGGCGACCATCACCGTCAGCAGCAGCGTGATCACCTCGCAGGGCGGTGACCCGATGCGCTTGCGTGATGGCGGCGTCAACGCCACCGGCGTCGTCAACAATCCCACCCACCTTAGCGGGTATACGACGGACCTCGATCGTCTCTATACTGCATTGGGTTCCGACATCGACTTCGATCCGGCGGCGCCGGTGGTTGGCTTCGACGCCTCGACGGGCATCGATTCCAACGTCAGCATCATGGAATACGCCACCAATTCCTTGGGTTGGCTCGAGCAGTACCGCAGCAACGCCACGACGGCGGCGGAGAATACCTCGGCGGCGCTGTCGCGTTCCGACGAGGCTTATTCCAACGAGACGGGCGTCAACCTTGACGAGGAACTGACCCTGCTTCTCGACATCGAGCAGTCCTACAAGGCGGCGACCAAGATCCTGAACGCCGTCGACGAGATGTTAAAGTCATTGCTGGATATTGCGAGTTAAGCCATGAAGAGCTCATTTATTTCAAGTTCGGCCATCCAGAATGCAATGCGGTTGACGATCCGTCAGGCGCAGAACCAGATGACGAAGGCCTCGACGGAAGCGACGACGGGGGTCTACGCGGATATCGGTGTCTCCCTTGGCGGCAACGCTGCCAGGAGCGTGGACTTCAATCGCGAGGTCGACAGGATAGACTCGATCAAATCAAGCAATTCGCTCGTCAACGCGCGCATGGAGTCCTCGCAGCTCGGGCTTTCCAAAATGAAGGACGTCGGCGACGGCCTCGTTTCGAAGCTGACGGCGCTTCAGGGCAGCAAGGATCCCGGCAGCATCACCGTCGCCATCCAGTCGGCGACCAGCGCCCTGTCCACCATGATGGATACGGCCAACACCATGGTGAACGGCGAATATCTCTTCTCCGGTATCAATACAGATGTGCAGCCGCTGACCGACAAGACGGCCGCGACAAGCGCGGACATCGTGACGAAGCTGAATGCCTATGCGGCAGGCCTGACGAAGCCGGTCAACCAGTTGACCGGCGCCGAAATGGACACCTTCATCACCACGCAGGTCGAGCCGATGTTCAGCCAGGCCAACTGGACCGACCCGACGACCGGCTGGTCGCAGGCGTCGAACCAGAACATGACGAGCCGCATCAGCAACTCGGAAGTGATCGAATCCTCGACCAACGCCAATTCCGAAGGCATGCGCTATTTCGCTCTCGCCTCGGTCATGACCTCGGCACTGCTCGGGCAGAATCTCAGCGCCGACGCGATGAGCAAGGTCTCCAGCAAGGCGATCAGCTACACGACGAAGGCGACCACCGGCCTGGTAACACAGGCAAGCCAGCTCGGCCTTTCGCAGGAGCGCGTCAAGAAATCCAACGACGCTCTCGATGCTCAGTCTAACATCATCAAGAACAAGCTCGTCGATCTCCAGGGCGTCGACCCTTATGAAGCTTCGACCCTCGTCAAGACTTTGGAAACGCAGCTTGAAACCGCTTACACGATCGTTTCGAAGATCCAGCAGTTGAGTCTCGTAAACTACCTTTGATGAGCAAAGGCGCGCAATATAAAGAAGGATGCATGAATGTATCAGTTCTCGTATGCCGAAGTCATGCAGGACTCGGTGGCCGACGCGAAAGAGCGGGAATGGCAGGTCCTTGACCGGTCCATAGACCTGCTGTCGTTGGCGCGCGACAAGGAAAAATACGGCCGGGAAGCCATTGAAGCCCTGTTTTATACGCGCCGGGTATGGATCAGCTTCATCGAGGATCTAAAAAATCCCGACAACCAGCTGGAGATTGAGCTTAGGGCCAACCTCATCTCGATCGCAATCTGGATCTTGAAGGAATGCGACAGGATCAGAAAACGTCTGTCTAACAACTACCAGGGCATCATCGACGTTACCACCATCATCAGGGATGGACTTAAATGAAAAGTACACTTCGCATTTCTCTGAAAGCCGGAGAAAGAATCTTCATCAACGGCGCCGTCCTGCGCGTCGATCGCAAGGTCGCGCTGGAATTCCTGAATGATGTGACGTTCCTTCTCGAAAACCATGTGCTCCAGCCGGAAGGCGCCACGACGCCGCTTCGACAGCTCTATTTCATCGCGCAGATGATCCTCATCAACCCCGAGGGCAAGGATCACTCGACGGCGATGTTCCGCAAGTCGATCACCATGCTGCTCACCTGCTTCAAGAATGAAGAGATCCTCGCTGAACTGAAGCGCATCGATGCGCTCGTTTCGACCGGCCGCGCCTTTGACGCGCTCAAGGCCATTCGCGGCCTCTACGCGATCGAAGACAATATCCTCAACAACCACGAACTGCCGCCGACGATGGTCGAGCAGATTCGCAGGGAGATCGCACCATGGCGGTAGATGCAACGTCGAAGGTGACCACGTCGACCTCGACAGATTCGACAAGCTCGTCCCAGAAAAAGGCGACGCTGAACTACGACAACTTCCTCAAGCTGCTCATCGCGCAGATGAAGAACCAGGATCCGACCTCTCCGATGGATGCCAGCCAGCAGGTGGCGCAGCTTGCGACCTTCTCGCAGGTCGAGCAGACGATTCAGACCAACACCAAGTTGGACACGCTTCTGGCAAACTCGAGCCTCACCCAGGCCAGCAGCTACGTCGGGAAGTACATGGAAAGCGCCGACGGCACCGTCAAAGGCGTTATCGATTCCGTCAAGGTTTATTCCGACGGCATTATTGCGACGACCGCGAATGGCGATAAGATACTCGTGCAGACGGGAATCACCGTCGCCGACAAGGCTCCGAGCGGCAGCTCCTGATGCGAACGGCGCGGCGCGCCGGTTTGATGTCAACCAATTGCGGCCCGGCTGTAGCGGGGCTGCTTCAAGGCGATATGAGGTTGCCTTCGGATGAATGAAGCTGATGCATTGGATCTGTTCCAGGCCGCGATCTGGACCGTCCTGGTCGCCACCGGTCCTGCCGTCGTCGCCGCGATGGTGGTCGGCCTCGTTATTGCCCTGATACAGGCACTGACCCAGGTGCAGGAAGCAACGCTGACCTTCGTGCCGAAGATCGTCGCGGTGCTGATCACGGTCGGTGTCACCGCCCCCTTTGTAGGCTCGCAGATCTCGATTTTTACAAATCTGGTCTTCTCGCGCATCCAGTCAGGCTTCTGAGCCACCTTCGCGCAAGCTTCGCCATTTAACCCTCGATCCGAATTGGGCGGATTCATGTCCGCCTCCTCTCATGAAGAGACGGAATCGTTATGGCGCAACCACCTGCACTACCCCTTCCTAAAGTCGCCCCGAGTCTGCGCGATGTCGGTTTTGCTCTCGGCATCATCGTCATCATCTGCATTCTCTTCCTGCCGATCCCGCCGTTCCTTATCGATATGGGACTGGCCTTTTCGATCGCCCTTTCGGTGCTGATCCTGATGGTCGCGCTGTGGATCCAGAAGCCGCTCGATTTCTCGTCCTTTCCGACCATTCTGCTGATCGCGACGATGACCCGCCTGGCGCTGAACATCGCGACGACGCGCGTCATCCTGTCCCACGGCAATGAAGGCCACGATGCGGCGGGCGGCGTCATCGCCGGCTTCGCAAGTCTTGTCATGTCCGGCGATTTCGTCATCGGTCTGATCGTCTTCCTGATCCTCATCACCATCAACTTCATCGTCATCACCAAGGGCGCCACGCGTATTGCCGAAGTCGGCGCGCGCTTCACCCTGGATGCCATCCCCGGTAAGCAGATGTCGATCGACGCCGATCTTTCGGCCGGCATCATCGACGAGAAGGAAGCCCAGCGCCGGCGCAAGGAACTCGAAGAGGAAAGCTCCTTCTTCGGTGCGATGGACGGTGCGTCGAAGTTCGTCCGCGGCGATGCCGTGGCCGGCCTCATCATCACCTGCATCAACATTTTCGGCGGCATCATCATCGGCTATTTCCGCCACGGCATGCCGATCGGCGAAGCGGCCGACGTCTTCGTCAAGCTCTCCGTCGGCGATGGCCTTGTCTCGCAGATGCCGGCCCTCATCGTCTCGCTCGCCGCCGGCCTTCTCGTCTCGCGCGGCGGCACGCTCGGCTCCACCGACCAGGCCGTTGTCAACCAGTTGAGCGGCTATCCCCGCGCGCTCTCCGTCTCGGCCGTGCTGATGTTCGTTCTCGGCTTGATGCCGGGTCTGCCATTTGTCCCCTTCGTGTTCCTCGGCGGTCTTCTCGCCTTCGGCGCCTGGTTCATCCCGCGTCAGGTCGAAGCTGAAAACAAGCTTCGCCGCGAACAGGAGGAAAAGAAGGTCGTCCAGAGCAAGGAGCTGGAGAAGGACTCGGTCAAATCGGTGCTCCGCACCTCGGAGATCGAGCTTGCGCTCGGCAAGATGGTTTCGACGCGCCTGCTCGGCGCCCATCAGGAACTCGCCTTCCGCGTCGGCAAGATGCGCAAGAAATTCGCCACGCAATACGGTTTCGTCGTGCCCGAAATCAAGGTGACAGACGACATCGCCATCGCCGAGAAGTCCTACCAGATCCGCATCCACGGCACGACGGTCGCCTCCAACCTGCTGCGCGTCGGCGAAGTCCTCGTCGTCACCGGCGCCGGCCGTCGGCCGAGCATTCCAGGAGATGAAATACGCGAACCCGCTTTCGGCATGCCTGCCGTCTCGATCCTCGAAAACTTCGCCGACGATCTGAAGCGCGAAGGCTTCCAACCGATCGACAACGTTTCCGTTGTGCTTACCCATATGAGCGAGGTCATCCGCAACAACCTGCCGCAGCTTCTGTCCTACAAAGACGTCAAGGTGCTGATCGATCGCCTCGACCCCGAATACAAGAAGCTCGCCGACGAGATCTGCTCGTCGCACATGTCCTATTCCGGCCTGCAGGCGGTGCTGAAGCTCTTGCTTGCCGAGCGCGTCTCGATCCGCAACCTGCACCTCATTCTCGAAGCAGTGGCCGAACTCGCTCCGCATGTCAGGAAGACCGAGCAGATCGTCGAACACGTTCGCATCCGCATGGCCCAGCAGCTGTGCGGGGACCTCGCCGACAACGGCGTGCTGCGCGTGCTGAGACTCGGCAGCAAGTGGGATCTTGCCTTCCATCAGGCGCTGAAGCGCGACGCCAAGGGCGAGGTGATCGAATTCGACATCGATCCCCGCAGCCTGGAGGAGTTCAGCGAGCAGGCGACCAAAGTTATCCGTGAGTTCATGGATCGCGGCCTGCCATTCGCCCTTGTCACGTCGCCGGAAACACGTTCCTATGTGCGCATGATCATCGAACGGCTGTTCGCCACGCTGCCGGTCCTGTCGCATGTCGAACTGGCCAAGGGCATCGAGATAAAGATTTTGGGCTCCATTTCATGATAACAGACCCGCAAGGGACCGTTCTCGCGCTGTTTCTGGTTTTCTGCCGGATCGGCGGCTGTGTGCTGGCTCTTCCGGGTTTTTCCTCGGCGCGCGTGCCCGAACAGCTGCGCGTCTTCATCGCCGCCGCTCTCTCGATCGCCGTCATGCCGCTGCTCTGGGATACCGTCTACCCGGCCGTCCATACGGGCGCCGGAACTTATATCGGCCTGATCTTCAGCGAATCACTGATCGGCGTGATGTACGGGATGCTGGCGAGAATCTATACGCTCGGCATGCAGTTCGCCGCTTCGATCTTGGCCACGATGGTCGGCTACACCCAGCCGGGCTCAGCCGACATCATCGAAGACACGCCGGAGACCAGCCTTTCGAGCTTTGTCACCTTCGCCGGCATCATGATTCTCTTCATCATGGATTTTCATCACATCGTCTTTCGCGCGCTGATCGATTCCTACACCACCATGCCCTTCGGTGGCCTCGTGCATATGCGCTCGACACTGATCTCCTTCACCGACACGCTGGAACAGACCACCTACATCATGCTGCGGCTGTCGAGCCCCTTCCTGATTTACGGCCTGATCTTCAACGTCTCGATCGGCTTCATCAACAAGCTGGCGCCGCAGATCCCGGTCTACTTCATTTCCACGCCTTATCTGCTGCTCGGCGGGCTTTTCCTGATCTATTTCTCGATAGCGGCGATGGTCAGCCAGTTCGCTCAATCCTTCGATTCGATCTATATCGGGCGATGAGGCAGATATGATCGAGAAGAACCGCTCTCAGAAACTCAAGCGTATCCTTTCGGTGCAGCGGCATATCGAAAGGATGGCCGAGAACGATCTGGCCGAAACCAGCCGCCAGCGCGCCGAAGTCAATGTGGCGATGGACGACGTCATCCTCGCGCTCGGCTCGATGGATCCCGTCCATCATGCCTTCTCGCAGAATTACGCCGATCGATTCGGCAGACTCACCATCAAGGACCAGCAGCTGACCGGCATGCAGCAGGTTCACGAGATGCGGCTGATGCGCGAGCGCGCCAAGGCTGATCGCCTGGAAGAAGGCATGAAAGACGCCCTGGAGGCCGAGCGTCGCGAGGCCGACGACAATGCCGTCTACGATGTGATCGATCAACAATTCGCAACGCCAGCCTCCAGCAAGCTTCAAAAACCATAGTCGCTACGATCTTAATTTAGAGGATTGTAACGTGGCTATTTCGCCCCCCAGTGATCTGGTCCTGGACGTTGTCAAAGCTGCCGACCCCACAGAGGTTCAGGCGGCCCAGGAAAAATTGAAGGCAAATCGTGCGGCCTTTGCCGCAACGAGCCTCGCCGAGAATGGCAAGGGCTTCTCCAATACGGTCGATGTTCTCGACCATATCGGCCAGAAGAGCGGCCTCTCCAACATCCAGAACCGCACCAAGACCGAGGACGTTCCGGAAAGCTACCGGAAGTTCGAGGCCATGGTTCTGCAGAATTTCGTCAAGTCCATGCTGCCAAGCGAAAGCGACGACGTCTACGGCAAGGGCGCGACCGGTGATATCTGGAAGGGCATGATGGCCGAGCAGCTCGGCAACGTCATGTCCAAGGGTGACGGCATCGGCATCGCCAAGCAGATGTACAGTGAGCAGCTGCGCCGGCAGGAAGGCAAGATCGTCAACGCTTCGACTGATGATCGCGACCGTAACACGGCGCTCAGCATGATCGACGACTTCCAGCGCAAGACCTTTGGCACGCCGACCGCCGAAGCCAAGTCCGCAAGCGACGCATAACCGAGGGTACAATGGAAATAGTTTCGAACGAATACAGGATCAAATCCGTTCTCGGACGCCTCGAAATGATCATCGACAATGAGAACACCCGGATCGGCAGCGATCCGCAGTTCGATCTGAAGGTGTCCAACGCGCACAAGAGCCGCTGCCTCTACGAGCTGTCGATGCTGTTTCGCGACACCGATCCGGCCGAGCTTGCCGCTGCTCATCTCGATCAGCTGCATGGCTTGAAGAAGAAGCTGGTTCTCAATGCCCGCCGCGTCGAGGCGCATCTCGAAGCGGTTCGCGCCGTGGCCGACCTCCTGAAGAATGCGGTTCAGGACGCCGATGCCGACGGCACTTATTCCCAGGAACAATTCGCCTCGCGTGGAAACTGATGATCAAGCTCGTCCTCACCGGTATCTGGGTATGTGCCATCACCTTGGCGTCGGTCTATTTTTCGGTGTACCTGGCGACCGCGCCGGCGCCTGCGGCAACGGACTCCAAGCAGGGCGCGCTCGAACTGGTGAAGGGTGAAACGATCACGGTGCCGATTATCGGCGACGGTGCGGTCACCGGTTATTTCCTCGGCCGCGTTTCCTTCATGATGAACAAGGACATGCTGAAAGGTGTGACGCTGCCGCTCGCCGAGATGACGACGGACGAACTCTTCAGCCTGCTCGTCGGCAACAAGATGGTCGATATCGCCCACGTCAAAGCCTTCGACCCGAAGGCTTTCCGCGAGGAGGTCAAGAAGGGCATGAACGAGCGCCTCGGCGGTGAATACGTCGCCGAAGTGATGCTGGAGCAGCTCGACTATCTCTCCAAGGAAGACGTCAAGGAAAACTCCTCCGGCAAGCCGACGAAGGTGGGCACGCCGGTCAAGATCGTCGAGACCGTACCGGCCGGCGAAGCGCCGGTGCCAGCCGCCCATTAAGGCATGTCGCGCAAAAGTGCGTAGCAATTTTGCGATCACGACATACGAGCAATCAAAAACCTGAAGCGTGGCAAGCGACTCTGAAAGATCGCGACGCTTTCGGCGAGTTAGGATGACAAACGGCGCCAGAGGGCGCCGTTTGTCGTGGGCGCGTGTGGTTAATAAACCACTTATACGAGCATTGAAATTCAAATTATTTTCCTAAGGGTTGTTTGAAACCCGCCTGATATAACCGGCCTCACAGCTGGGCATGTGCCGCATCCGGGGATCGGAGCGGCGCCGTCCCGGCGCGACGCGACCGGTCCTTTCGAGACCTCCGGTGCGGAAATATGGGCTCGTTTTCCGGGATGTCGGGGCATGAAGCACCCACGGCAGGAGGTTGGAATGAATCTGATTGCTAACTTCGCGGTGCTCGCATCGCGGCGGACGATTTTCGATCTGCCGGTCTGCGACCTCGGCTGGGACGACGCCCTCGTTTTTATCAACGAGTTGGCCTCCATCCCGGTCGGCCAAACCGTGGTTTGCTTCGTCAACGCCCACAATATGCTGACGGCGCTGCGCGACGATGAATATTACCGGATCATGTCGCACAATCTGGTGCTGCCTGACGGTATCGGCCTCAACATCGCATCGCAGATCGCCCATGGCGGGCCGTTTCCCGCCAACCTGAACGGCACCGATTTCGTGCCGGCCTTCCTCACCTTCATGGAGGCTCCGCGCCGCATCGGCCTTATCGGCGGCACGCGTTCGGTCGTCGAAGCGGCTGCGGAAAGTTTTCGCAAGCACACGCCCTGGCACGAATTCGTCGTCGTATCCGACGGTTACTTCGACAAGGTCAACTCCGCCCCCGTCGTCGAAGAGATAGAGCGCCAGAAGCTTGATATCCTGATTGTCGGCATGGGAACGCCGCTTCAGGAGAAATGGGTCCACGACAACATCCGCGCCGACCATGCGCGCCTGGTGCTGACGGTAGGCGCGCTCTTCGACTTCGTCTCGGGCGCCGTTCCCCGCGCCCCGAAGACGGTGCGGATGATGCGCATGGAATGGGCCTATCGTCTGATGCAGGAGCCGACGCGCCTCTGGCGCCGTTACATCATCGGTATCCCGGTCTTCCTCTATCATGTCCTGCGCTATCGCTTCCGCCGGCGCGAAAGGATGCTCAGCCATCCCGAAGAGCACACCGCCGCGCTGCAGCCGCCGCGGGCGGATCGTAAGAAGGCAAGCTGATCCCGACGTATGTTGCGCAAAAGCGTGCAGCGTTTGCGACCGGTCGAAAAATCGGGATCTATTTTCGGAACGCGCCATGTGACGATTGAAGTGCCACAGCGTCCGCTGCGCCTGAAAAGACGCGCGGCGTAGCAGTTTCTTGCCGGCCGCGGTTAACCATTTCTTTGCCATGAATATTTAAAGTCGCTTAATCATCTGCGTCGTGCGGATGAGCGAACCCGGCCATCATGTGCATGAGATGTGGCGCAAATGTACGATATCAGGGCCAGAAGCAGCTTTCACCATCGCGCAGCCGCGGCGCCGCGCACCCTTGGCGATTCCGATCGATTGCCCCGATCGAACCGGCCTGATGTCGCGCTGCCCGAGGCCGAACTGCTGCGCGCCATCGGCCGCGCGCTGGAAGAGCAACGCGAAAAGGCAGCGCGCACGGCGCCGCTGGTCGACCGTATCGAAACCATCCTCGGCAATCGCCTGCTCGCTGCCAACGATATCGGTTCTCGTCTTTCGCCGGAGCCCCTGCGGAATGAAGAGCTGATCGCACCAGCCGCTGAACCGGCGATCGAACCGCTGGCCGCAATTCATCAAGAACCCGCCCCGCGCGGGCCCGCAGCGTCGCAGCGCAGCGCGCGCGGGATCGGTCTTGTGGCAATGGTCTCCGTGGCGACGATCGTCGGCGCCGGCTTACCGATTTTGATGCCGGCTTCGCCGGCTCTCTACCGCGCGGAGACGACGCTCGCGATAAAGACGGATGCTGCAAGCCGTGCGGCCTTCACCCAGGTTGCGGCGAAGGGATTGCTGTCGGCGCGGGTGGTCGCTTCGACGGTCGCCGCCCTGAAGCTCGATCGCGATGCCGAATTTGCCGGTGCCGGCGCCAATGCGCTTGGCGTCGCGCTTGACCTGCTTTCGGCGACAGGTGCTGCCGCCGATCCCGCTTCCCATGCTGAGGCGACGCTGAAGCACGCGGTGGAGGTATTGCCCGATGCAGCCGCCGGCACGATCCTCGTGAGGGTGACAACCGGCGAGAGCGGCAAGTCCATGCGTATCGCCGCAAGGCTGGCCGAAGCGGTTGCCGCAGGGGATGGGCCTGGCGGGAGCGCTGAAACCGGCGGCGCCTTGCGCAAGACCTACGACGACGCCAAGGCCGAGCTTGCCGCCTTCACGGCAAAAAGCGGCGAGGGCAACGTCAAGGTGGCGATCGATCTACGCCGCCAGATCGACGGGCTCGATGCCGATCTCAAAGAGGCTGACCAGAACATCCTCACTGCCAAGACGCAGGCGGACCGGCTGAAGGCCGCAAAACTCGCCGATGTGCTCGACGGTTCGCTGCCCTCCGATATGCTGTCGCCGGCGCTGCAGGACTGGCGCGACAAATATGCCGTCGCCAAGACGGCGCTTGCGCAACTTTCCGCCGAACTCGGCCCGCGCCATCCGCGCCTGCTGCAGCAGCAGGCCGAAGCCGACGGCCTGAAGGAGAATATGGGCAAGGAGCTTGTCCGTCTTGCCCAGGCCGCCAATACCGCCGCCAAGACCTCCGTCGATGCACGCAAGGGCCTCAATGATCGTCGTAACACGCTGATCGCCCAGAGCCGGGATACCGGCGTCGATTTGTCACGACTGACTGAGCTGCGTGAAAAGGCGAATGCCGCCCGCTCGCGCCTGGAAGACGCGACGTCCGCATCAGCGGGAACAGCCACTGACGGTCGCATCGTTCTTCTGAAGCCCGCGCTGGCGACCGGGGTAACGGAAACGGATGGCTTGACCGGCCGCTCGCTGGCCGGCGCAGCGGTGGGCCTTGCGATAGGCCTTGCCGGGGCTTTCCTGCTGCGGCTGCGCAGGCCTGTCGCCGCTCCGGTACGAGGAGAGGTGCCGCTATCGCGGCCGCAGGCGCCGTTGCCATCGATGCCTGCGCAGGATCCCGCGCCGGTCGATGAGATGGAGGTGTTGCGCTCCGAAATCTCCGGTCTGCGTGACCGGCTGCGTGTCCATGCGCTCGATGCGCGGCAGCCGCTGCGCTGACCGAACATTTCCTTGCAAGTTTGCTATTGCGTTGCCGCTTTCGGACAAGATAGGGCGTTGGTGAGCAATTGACGCTCGCCGACTATTCATAGATTGACGCGAAACAGGGCGGAGAGACGCGTGACGACAGTAATCGATGGCAAGAACGTAGCCGCATCCGTAATCGAGACAGTGAAGGCTGCGACGGCCGCGCTGGAGAAAAGCAGCGGCGTCACCACTGGTCTTGCGGTCATCATCGTCGGCGATGATCCGGCAAGCCACGCCTATGTCGGCTCCAAGAGCCGTATGGCCAAGGAATGCGGCTTCAAGTCGGTCCAGCACACGCTGCCGGCCGAGACGAAGCAGGAGGAACTGGCTGCCCTCGTCGCCAGCCTCAACGCCGATCCGTCGATCCACGGCATCCTGGTGCAGCTGCCGTTGCCGAAGCCGCTCGACAGCGAGCCGATCATCCAGTCGATCCTGCCGGAGAAGGATGTCGACGGCTTGAGCGTCGTCAATGCCGGCAAGCTTGCCACCGGCGATCTGAAGACCGGGCTGGTGTCCTGCACGCCGGCCGGCGCCATGGTCTTCGTCCGCCGCACCCACGGCGAGGATCTCTCCGGCCTCAGTGCCGTCGTCATCGGCCGCTCCAACCTGTTCGGCAAGCCGATGGCGCAGCTGCTGCTCAATGCCAATGCGACGGTGACGATCGCTCACTCCAGGACCAAGAACCTCGCCGAGGTCTGCCGCAATGCCGATATTCTGGTGGCTGCCGTCGGCCGGCCGGAGATGGTGAAGGCCGATTGGGTCAAGCCGGGTGCGACGGTCATCGACGTCGGCATCAACCGTATTGCAGCACCCGAGCGGGGCGAGGGCAAGACCCGGCTGGTCGGCGACGTCGCCTTCGCCGAGGTCTCTGCGGTCGCCAGCACCATCACCCCGGTTCCCGGCGGTGTCGGACCGATGACCATCGCCATGCTGATGGCCAACACCGTCATCGCCGCTCACCGCACCGCAGGGCAGGTGCCGCCGAAGTTTTGATTATCGCTGCTGCGGGGCAGGGCCGGTCGAGGCCCTGACGATCAGCTCGGTCTTCCAGAGCTCCTGGTCGGGGAAGGGCCCGGCCTGTTTCACCGTTCCGATCAGCCGCTGGGCGATGCGCACACCTGCCGCCCGCAAGGAAGAGCGCGTCGTCGTCAACGGCACGGAGAAGTTTTCCGGCTTCAGCAGGGGCAGCACGTCGTCGTGGGCAATCAGAGAAATATCCTCTCCGAGCCGCAATCCCGCCTGGTTGACGGCGCGGATTGCGCCGAGCGCCAGCACGGTGCTGGAGCAGAGGATCGCCGTCGGCCGGTCCGGCAGCTGCAGGAAGCGTTCCATCGCCAGCAGGCCTTGCTCATCGGTCATCAGCGCGTGGCTCGCGCAGTCCTCGTCGAGCGCCAGTCCACGTTCGGCAAGGGCTGACATGACGCCGTTCCTCCTGCGGATAGCGAAATCGAGATGCATTGGCCCATTCATCAGCGCAAAGCGCTTATGGCCGAGCTGCAGCAGCAGCCGCGTCGCATCGTAGAAGGCCCCCTCATTGTCGATGTCGAGAAAGGGATAGTCCGGCTCCGACCCGAAGGAGCGGCCATGCACGACATAGGGCATGGAAAGCGATTTCAGCATGGCGAGCCGGGGGTCGTGGCCACGCATATAGGCGACGAACAGCGCGTCGACATTGCCGCTGACGGCGAGGCGCCGGAGCGCGGCCACTTCGTCGTCGGGATCGGCCGGCATGATGACGAAGTGGAAGTCGTGGCGCACGGCCTCCTCGCCGAGCCCGGCCAGAAATTCGCCGAAATGCACGTCGGACTGGTGGCCGGGCGCTGTCGGCATGACGAGGCCGATCGAGCCTGCCTTGCCGGTCGCAAGCCGCTGCGCAGCCTTGTTCGGCCGGTACCCGGTCTCCTTGACGGCCTGGAGCACACGCTCGCGGGTCGCCTCATTGACCTCGGGATAGCCGTTGAGCGCCCGGCTCACCGTCGTCTGCGACAGTCCCAGCAATTCCGATAGCTGTTTGAGATTCACCTGCTATGCTTCCTCCCGGCTCGCCTGAGCTTGGGGGCCAGCTGCCTCCCAGTGCCCAAAGCGCTTTCAATTATGTATCATTTGGTGCGCTTGACTCAAGAAAAATCGCTCCATATTCCCCAATAGGCGCTGCTCAGCGGTGCTCGCGCATCGATCTGAAAATCGAATTCGATTTTCGGAAGCCCCGGTGCGTAGATTCAAGGAGTTAGAGCGTTCTTTGTGCGTCCGGGAGGATGCGGGGCGCTCTGAGCTGCATGTTTATATCGAGTTTTCATGAAATGACTTGACTCCATTCCACCGAAAGTGGAATGAGTGAAGCTGTCAAAGCGCTTTGAAATTCCGTTTGAAGGAATTCGGCGTGGGTTGGGATTGTGATGGGAGGTTGATCACATGAAAAAGTCATTTTTGATGGGCGTTGCCGTGGCGGCGCTTTTTGCAGGTGCTGCGTCCGCTGCCGATCTGAAATTTGCGCCGGGACAGGATGCCAAATTCAACTGGAAGAGCTATGACGAATTCAAGGCTGCCCATGCCGATCTGAAGGGTCAGCCGCTGGCGATCTTCGGGCCGTGGCGCGGCGAGGACGAGGCCTTCTTCCTGAGTGTTCTCGCCTATTTCACCGAAGCGACCGGCGTCGACGCCAAATATTCCTCTTCCGAAAACTACGAACAGCAGATCGTCATCGACACGCAGGCCGGCTCGCCGCCGAATATCGCCGTTCTGCCGCAGCCTGGCCTCCTTGCCGACCTCGCCAGCAAGGGTTTCCTGACGCCGCTCGGCGATGAAAACTCCAAGTGGCTCAAGGACAATTACGGCGCCGGCGACAGCTGGGTCGGTTACGGCACCTACAAGGGCAAGGACGGCAAGGACGCCTTCTACGCTTTCCCCTTCAAGGCCGACGTGAAGTCGCTCGTCTGGTACGTTCCGGAGAATTTCGAGGAAGCCGGCTACAAGATCCCGACGACCATGGAAGAGCTGCATGCCCTGACCGACCAGATCGTTAAGGATGGTGGCGTTCCCTGGTGCATCGGCCTCGGTTCGGGCGGCGCCACCGGCTGGCCGGCGACGGACTGGGTCGAAGACATCATGCTGCGGACCCAGCCGCCGGAAGCCTATGACAAGTGGACGACCAACGAGCTGAAGTTCACCGACCCGGCCGTCGTTGCCGCGATCGACGAATTCGGCAAGTTCGCCAAGAACGAGAAATACGTCAATGGCGGTGTCGCGGCTGTGGCATCGACCGACTTCCGCGACAGCCCGAAGGGGCTCTTCTCGGTTCCGCCGAAGTGCTACATGCACCATCAGGCCTCGTTCATCCCGTCCTTCTTCCCTGAAGGCACGAAGCTCGGTCAGGATGCCGACTTCTTCTACATGCCGACCTATGCTTCGCATCCCGAACTCGGCAAGCCGGTGCTCGGCGCCGGTACGCTCGTCTCGATCACCAAGGACTCGAAGGCGGCTCGTGCCTTCATCGACTTCCTGAAGACGCCGATCGCGCATGAAGTCTGGATGGCGCAGTCGAGCTTCCTGACGCCTTATAAGGGCGTCAACGTCGATGCCTATGCCAACCCGCAGATGAAGAAGGAAGGCGAAATCCTGACTTCGGCCACGACCTTCCGCTTCGACGGCTCCGACCTGATGCCGGGCAAGATCGGCGCCGGCGCCTTCTGGACGGGCATGGTCGATTTCGTCGGCGGCAAGTCTGCACAAGATGCTGCTGGCGAGATCCAGAGCGCCTGGGATGGCATCAAGTAATCCTTCAAATTATGCCGCCGGCTTGCCGGCGGCATGGCTTGCATGACTGGCCGGGCTCGCAAACAGCCCGGCCATCGCAGGATATATTGTGGTCGGGCAATACAAAGAGATTGACGATGACCGGCGTTGACCCGTCAGAATAAGAACCGGTCGGAATAAGATCAGGGGAAGCAGGGGAGGGACGAAATGCTGTTGCAGATTGTGTCCGCTTTGGGCGTCGTGGTCGGGGCCGTTATCGCGTGCTCGGCCTATTTCTATTTTTCGAACAAGATTCTGGATCTCGCTCTGCCGGTGAAGGATGGCGACATTCGTGCCGCATCGCGCAATCTCAACCGTCGTGCGCTCGTCCGGCCCTGGCTGTTTGTCGGTCCGGCGCTCTTTCTTCTCATCGTCTACCTCGTCTATCCCGTTATCGCGACCGTCGTCCTTTCCTTCTACGACCGGTCGGGCCTGCAGTTCGTCGGCCTCGCCAATTATCAATGGGCGCTCGGCGACCGCGAATTCCGCCAGTCGATCTTCAACAACATCCTTTGGCTCGCCGTCGTTCCGGCCGCCTGCACCTTCTTCGGCCTCGTCATCGCCGTGATGACCGACCGCATCTGGTGGGGCAATATCGCCAAGAGCATCGTCTTCATGCCGATGGCGATCTCCTTCGTCGGCGCCTCGGTCATCTGGAAATTCATCTATGAATATCGCGGCGGCAACGACGTCCAGATCGGCCTGCTGAACGCCATCGTCCAGCTTTTCGGCGGTACGCCCGAGGTGTGGATCTCCGTTCCCTTCTGGAACAACTTCTTCCTGATGATCATCCTGATCTGGATCCAGACCGGTTTTGCCATGGTCATCCTGTCGGCTGCACTTCGCGGCATTCCCGAGGAGACGATCGAAGCCGCCGTCATCGACGGCGCCAATGGCTGGCAGATCTTCTGGCGCATCATGGTGCCGCAGGTCTGGGGCACCATCGCCGTCGTCTGGACGACGATCACCATTCTCGTCCTCAAGGTCTTCGATATCGTGCTGACCATGACAAACGGCCAGTGGCAGACGATGGTGCTGGCGAACCTGATGTTCAACTGGTTGTTCCGCGGCGGCGGCGATTCCGGCCGAAGCGCCGTTATCGCCATCATCATCATGCTCGCCGTCACGCCGATCATGGTGTGGAACGTGCGCCGCGCCAATCGCGAACTGAAGGGGCATTGAGATGACTGCTGTCGGAAGCTACTTCAAGATCGGCCCCGCCCGTCTCTTCGTTCACGCCGCCGTCCTGCTGATCGTCATCCTCTGGCTGATCCCGACGCTCGGCATCTTCGTCAGCGCGCTGCGCGACAAGGACCAGATCGTCGTGTCCGGCTGGTGGACAGCCTTCGTCGGTTCGACGCAGACCGTCGCCGTCCGCCTCGGCACTTCAGATCAGCAGCAACAGGAAGGCGTCACCTACGTCATTTCAGGCAATGTGCTGGAAGGCCAGACCGGCCGCTCTGTGAAGGCCTTCGGCAACCGCGTGCAGCAGCCGGCGGCCTTCAAGGCCGGCGAGACTGCCGATCTCGGCGACGGGGAAACGCTGCAGATCAACAGCGATGGCAGCTACCGCTACATGAAAAACGCGGCCTTCTCGCCCGACGAACGCCCGAAGCGCATCTATGCATCCGTCTCCGCGCCGCCTCAATTCACGATGCAGAACTACAACACGGTTCTAACAGGCGAGGGCATCGGCCAGTCCTTCATCAACTCGCTGACGGTGACGATCCCGGCGACGATCATCCCGATCCTGATCGCCGCTTTCGCCGCCTACGCCTTGAGCTGGATGGAATTCCCCGGCCGTGCGCTGATGATCGCGCTTGTCGTCGGCCTCATCGTCGTGCCATTGCAGATGTCGCTGATCCCGCTGCTGCGCCTTTACAACGAGATCGGCAACCTGCTGGGTCAACCGTCAAAGACCTATCCCGGCATCTGGCTGGCCCATACCGCCTTCGGCATGCCGCTCGCCATCTACCTCTTGCGGGCCTACATTGCCGGCCTGCCGAAGGAGATCATCGAATCCGCCCGCGTCGACGGCGCGAGCGATTTCGAGATCTTCGTCCGCATCGTTTTGCCTCTGTCCTTTCCAGCACTCGCCTCCTTCGCCATCTTCCAGTTCCTGTGGGTGTGGAACGACCTGCTCGTCGCCATGGTCTTCCTCGGCACCGACAAGGATCACCTCGTGCTGACCGGCAGCCTGAACGCGCTGCTCGGTTCGCGCGGCGGCAACTGGGAGATTTTGACGGCGTCGGCCTTCGTCACTATCGTCGTGCCGCTGCTCGTCTTCTTCGGCCTTCAGCGTTATCTGGTGCGCGGTCTGCTGGCGGGCTCGGTCAAGGGAGGCTGACCATTTTCGAACGTGACTTCAGACAGGATATTCCATGAACGTGGCTTCCCCATCGATCTCGACAGTTGACAAGGACTGGTGGCGTGGCGCGGTGATCTACCAGATCTATCCGCGCTCCTACCAGGACTCGAACGGCGACGGCATCGGCGACCTCAAGGGCATCACCGCCCGCCTGCCGCATGTGGCAAGCCTCGGCGCCGATGCGATCTGGATCTCGCCCTTCTTCACCTCGCCGATGCGCGATTTCGGTTATGACGTCTCCGACTATGAGAATGTCGATTCCATCTTCGGTACGCTGGTGGATTTCGACACGCTGATCGCCGAAGCCCATCGCCTCGGCATCCGTGTGATGATCGACCTCGTCATCTCCCACAGCTCGGACCAGCATCCCTGGTTCGTCCAGAGCCGTTCCAGCAAGACCAACGCCAAGGCCGACTGGTATGTCTGGGCCGATGCCAAGCCGGACGGCACGCCGCCGAACAACTGGCTGTCGATCTTCGGCGGCTCGGCATGGGCGTGGGATCCGACGCGTATGCAATATTACCTGCACAATTTCCTGACCTCGCAGCCGGATATGAACCTGCATAACCCGGAAGTGCAGGACCGTCTGCTGGATGTCGTGCGCTTCTGGCTCAATCGCGGGGTCGACGGCTTCCGCCTCGATACCATCAACTTCTATTTCCACGACCCGCTGCTGCGCGACAATCCGGCGCTCGCGCCCGAACGGCGCAACGCTTCGACGGCGCCGGCGGTCAATCCCTATAATTTCCAGGAACATCTCTACGACAAGAACCGCCCCGAAAACCTCGCCTTCCTGAAGCGCTTCCGCGCCGTTCTCGAGGAATTCCCGGCAATCGCCGCCGTCGGTGAGGTTGGCGACAGCCAGCGCGGTCTTGAAATCGTCGGCGAATACACCTCCGGCAACGACAAGATGCACATGTGTTATGCCTTCGAGTTCCTGGCGCCCGATCCGCTGTCGCCGGAGCGCGTCGAGGAAGTCATGCAGGATTTTGAAGCCGCAGCACCCGATGGCTGGGCCTGCTGGGCCTTCTCCAACCACGATGTGGTACGCCATGTCAGCCGCTGGGGTGGGCTGGTCGCCGATCACGACGCCTTCGCCAAGCTCTATGCTTCGCTGCTGATGACGCTGCGCGGCTCCGTCTGCCTCTATCAGGGCGAGGAACTGGGCCTCACCGAGGCTGATCTCGCCTATCAGGATCTCCAGGACCCTTACGGCATCCAGTTCTGGCCGGAATTCAAGGGCCGCGACGGCTGCCGCACGCCGATGGTCTGGGACAGCCAGGTCGCCCAGGGCGGCTTCTCCAGCGTCAAGCCGTGGCTGCCGGTGCCGGTCGAGCATATCCTGCGCGCCGTCAGCGTCCAGCAGGGTGACGAGACTTCGGTGCTGGAGCACTATCGTCGCTTCATCGCCTTCCGCAAGCTGCATCCGGCTTTTGCCAAGGGCGAGATCGAATTCGAGGAGCAGCAGGGCGATACCCTGGTCTTCACCCGCGAATACGGCAATGAGAAGCTGCTCTGCATCTTCAACATGAGCCCGGTCGAAGCCGGCGTCACGCTGCCTGCAGGAGAATGGCAGGCATTGACGGGCCATGGCTTTACCAGCAACAACTATGGCGACAAGATCGATATTCCGGCCTGGGGGGCGTATTTCGCCCGTCTTGCCTAAGGAACGCAGGCCTAGGGAATACAGGCCCAGGGAACACAGGGAGAGAGAAATGACTGGACTGACGCTGAAGGATATCCGCAAATCCTACGGTTCCGTGGACGTTCTCCATGGGATAGACCTCGATATCAAGCAAGGTGAATTCATCGTCTTCGTCGGTCCGTCCGGCTGCGGCAAGTCCACACTTCTGCGCATGATCGCCGGTCTTGAGGCGATCACCGGCGGCGAGATGTATATCGACGGCCATCTCGTCAACGACGTGCCGCCCTCCAAGCGCGGCATCGCCATGGTCTTCCAGTCCTACGCCCTCTACCCGCACATGACCGTGTTCGACAATATGGCTTTCGGCATGAAGATCGCCGGCGAAAGCAAGCAGGAAATCGATCGCCGCGTCCGGGCGGCGGCCGAGAGCCTGCAGTTGACCAAATATCTCGACCGTCTGCCGAAGGCGCTTTCCGGCGGCCAGCGCCAGCGCGTGGCGATCGGCCGCGCCATCTGCCGCGATCCGAAGGTCTTCCTGTTCGACGAGCCGCTGTCCAACCTCGATGCCGCGCTGCGCGTCGCGACCCGCATCGAGATTGCCCGCCTGAACGAGCAGATGGCCGATACGACGATGATCTACGTGACCCACGACCAGGTCGAGGCGATGACGCTCGCCGACCGCATCGTCGTTCTCTCCGCCGGCAACATCGAGCAGGTCGGCGCGCCGCTGGAGCTCTACGAACGCCCCGCCAACCTCTTCGTCGCGAAATTCATCGGCTCGCCGGCCATGAACATCATCCCCGCGACGATCGTCGGAACCGGGAGCGAGACGACGGTGACGCTGACCGGCGGCATGTCGGTGACGCTCGATGTGGCGACCAACGCGTCCGAGAAGGGCAAGCAGGCGAGCTTCGGCGTTCGTCCTGAAGATCTCAGGATCGCCGATGGCGCCGACTATGTTTTCGAGGGCGAAGTCTCCATCGTCGAAGCGCTCGGCGAAGTGACGCTGCTCTATATCGAGGGTCTAGTTCCCGGTGAGCCCATCGTCGTCAAGCTGCCCGGCATCTATGATGTGAAGAAGGGCCAGAGGATGCGATTTGCCGCCGACAGGCAGAAGCTGCATCTCTTTGATGCAAGCGGCCACACCTATCGGAAATGAGGCAGCCATTTTTGGGGTAATAATACCAGAAATTGTGCGGGACGGGCCGAATTCTCACTTTCTGTTAAAGATCGGCTGCTACCTTTTCCCAGTCAATTTATGAGGGGGATAAGCAAGTGGCCGCTTCCAATCCGTCACAGCCAAAATCTCATTTCCTGAGCAAGGAAGAATCCTTCATGTATGACCGCGAGGCGCGGTTCAAGATGGAGGACACCATGAACGCCGCGCGCATCGAATATACGGAAAAGGGCGTTATGCACGCGGCTTCGCGCCGCTGCGATATCGTCCGGATCTCGATGAGCAGCGCGACGCTCGCGATTCTGACCCAGTTCAACCTGCCGAAGCAGTTCTATCTGGATATTCCGGATGCCCGCATCACCAAGGTCGGTTGCCTGCTGATGAAGGTCAACGCCAACAATACCGTGGAAGTTCGCTTCCTGCGCCTGCTGACGCAGAAGGAACTGAACAAGATCTTCGTCTACAGCACCCATCCGGCGCATCGCGACTACGTCCTCGATATCCGCGCCTGACGGATAGCACCGGACCGACGAAATTAAAAAACCGCGGGGTGCTTCGCGCGCGCCGCGGTTTTTCATTTGCCCCGAGCGTCTGGGCTCAGTGGAAGAGCACGCTGGCGCCCTGATCCGAAGCTCCAACGGCGCGGCGGAACGGCGCGAAGAGTTCGCGGCCCATGCCGAATTCATTGTCGGAAAGATCGATCGTCACCGGTTCACGCTCGGCCATGTCGGCCGCATCGACGAGCACTTCTAGCGTGCCCTTGATCGCGTCCAGGCGAATGATGTCGCCGTCCTTGATGCGGGCGATCGGGCCGCCGTCGACTGCCTCCGGCGTGACGTGGATCGCCGCCGGCACCTTGCCTGATGCGCCGGACATGCGCCCGTCGGTCAGGAGCGCCACGCGGAAACCGCGGTCCTGCAGCACGCCGAGCGGCGGGGTCAGCTTGTGAAGTTCCGGCATGCCGTTCGCCTTCGGGCCCTGGAAGCGCACGACGGCGACGAAATCGCGGTTGAGCTTGCCTTCCTTGAAGGCGTCCTGCAGTTCCTGCTGGCTGTGGAAGATGATCGCTGGCGCCTCGATCACGTGGCGTTCCGGCTTGACGGCAGAAATCTTGATGACGGCCTTGCCGAGGTTGCCGCGCAGCATCTTCAGCCCGCCATTCGCCTGGAAGGGCGTCTCGATGCTGGAGAGCACCTTCGGATCGTGGCTCTTTTCCGGCGAGCGCTGGCGCATGACCGCACCGTTGTCGCCGAGCAGGGCATCGATTGTATAGGCTTCGAGACCTTGGCCGAAGACGGTGCGGACGTCGTCATGCACGAGGCCGTGCTTCAGGAGTTCCTTGATGAGGAAGCCCATCCCGCCGGCGGCCTGGAAATGGTTCACGTCTGCAAGTCCGTTCGGATAGACACGGGCCAGCAGCGGAACGATCTCTGAAAGCTCGGCGATGTCCTGCCAGGTGAGCTGGATGCCGGCTGCCCGCGCCATGGCGACAAGGTGCAGCGTGTGGTTGGTCGAGCCGCCGGTGGCATGCAGGCCGACGACGCCGTTGACGATCGAACGCTCGTCGATCATCTCGCCCGCCGGGGTGAATTCATTGCCGAGCGCGGTGATCGCCAGCGCCCGTTTGGCGGCCTCCCGTGTCAGTGCCTCGCGTAAGGGCGTGCCTGGATTGATGAAAGAGGAGCCGGGCATATGGAAGCCCATGATCTCCATCAGCATCTGGTTGGAATTGGCAGTGCCGTAGAAGGTGCAGGTGCCTGGGCCGTGATAGGATTTCGATTCCGCCTCCAGCAGTTCGTCGCGGCCGACCTTGCCCTCGGCAAAGAGCTGGCGCACGCGCGACTTCTCGTCGTTCGGTAGGCCTGTCGTCATCGGACCGGCCGGAACGAAGATCGACGGCAGGTGCCCGAAGGAGAGCGCCGCGATGACGAGGCCCGGCACGATCTTGTCGCAGACGCCGAGGAAGAGGGCGGCATCGAACATGTTGTGCGACAGGCCGACGCCCGCAGACATTGCAATCAGGTCGCGCGAGAAGAGCGACAGCTCCATGCCCGGCTGTCCCTGGGTGACGCCGTCGCACATGGCAGGCACGCCACCTGCCACCTGCGCGACGCCGCCGGCCTTGGCGGCCGCCTCGCGGATGATCGCAGGATAGGTCTCGAACGGCTGGTGAGCCGAGAGCATGTCGTTATAGGCGGTGATGATGCCGAGATTGGGTATGCGGTCGCCGGCGAGCGCATCCTTCTCGGTGGGGGAACAGACCGCAAAACCATGGGCCAGGTTGGCGCAGCCGAGCACAGAGCGCGCGACACCCTTGGACGCCGCGGCGCGCAGGCGTTCCAGATAGCGCTCGCGAGTGGGCTTCGAGCGTTCGACAATGCGGTTGGTGATCGCAGCAATGCGTGCGTGAGCGGACATGGAATATCCCTGCCTTGTTCTGGTTCGTCTCTGTTTGTTCGCCGGCTCCGGCGGCCTGTCAGGCCGTATCAGGGAGCCCAGTAAATCTCGACCGGGGAAGTGGCCCGGCGCAGGATGGCGCGGATCGGCATTTCTGCCTCGTCACCGCTGCCTTCCGCCTTGGCGAGAACGTCTTTTTTGCCTTCGCCCTCAATATGGAGAACCAGGAGTGCGGCATCCTGAAGACTGGAGAAGGTGAAGGTCAGGCGCGGCTCGCCGGCCCCCTCCGCTTCCATAGTGATGATGCCACGCGGCGTCGAAGCGTCGAGCGCCTCGGCAAGATTGCTGCCGCCGGGAAAGAACGAGGCGGTGTGGCCGTCGCCGCCCATGCCGAGGATGACCACGTCGAAGGGGATGCCAATCTCTGCGCTCTTTACCGTCGCAAGCCGTGCGGCCTCCTCGACAGAGGCCGCTGGCTGGTAAAGCGGCACAAAACGCGCCGCCTTCGCCTTGTTCTGCAACAGATTGGCATCGACCAGCAGGTGGTTCGAGCGCGCATTGTCGGCCGGAACGAAGCGTTCGTCGACAAGGGTGATCGTCACCTTGTCCCAGGCGATGTCGTGTGTCGACAGCACCTGGAAGAAGACTTTCGGCGTGGAGCCGCCGGAAACGGCGATGGATGCAGCTCCGCGGGCGGCAATCGCTGCCGAAAGCGTGGTGGCGACCTTGTCGGCGAGGCTGTCGGCGAGGTCTGCGGCGCTGGCGAAGGAATGCAGGGTCGATGCCATCGATTTCCTCCTAGATATCGTCATGCCAGGTGCGGCCGTCACGCTCGATCAGCGCGATGGCCTGGCTCGGGCCCCAGGTACCGGCCGTATAGCCCTGTACCTGCTGGCCGGTCGTTTCCCAACCCTTGAGGATCGGGTCGACCCATCTCCATGCCGCCTCCACTTCGTCGCGACGCATGAACAACGTCTGGTTGGAGCGGATCACGTCCATCAGCAGGCGCTCGTAGGCGTCGGGATTGCGGACGTTGAAGGCCTGGGCGAAGCTCATGTCGAGCGACACGTTGCGCAGGCGCATCCCGCCCGGGCCTGGATCCTTGATCATCAGCGACTGCTTGACGCCCTCATCCGGCTGCAGGCGGATGATCAGCTGGTTGGCGACGATGCGCCCGGCCGCCTGGTCGAAGATCGCATGCGGGATCGGCTTGAAGGTAATGACGATCTCCGACATGCGCCCGGCAAGGCGCTTGCCGGTTCTGATGTAGAAGGGAACGCCCGCCCAGCGCCAGTTGTTGATCTCGGCCTTGATGGCGACGAAGGTTTCGGTGTTCGAGACGCCGCCTTCGAGCTCTTCAAGGTAGCCCTTGACCGGCCCGCTGCCCGATGCGCCGGCGCGATACTGGCCGCGGACCGTCGCCTGCTCGACATTGGAGGCGTCGAGCGGCTTCAGCGCGCGCAGCACCTTCAGCTTCTCGTCGCGCACCGCTTCCGAATCCATCGACGAGGGCACCTCCATCGCTGTTAGGCAGAGCAGCTGCAGGATGTGGTTCTGCACCATGTCGCGCAGCGCGCCGGCGGTATCGTAATAGCCTGCGCGGCCCTCGAGGCCGACCGATTCAGCCACGGTAATCTGCACGTGGTCGATGTAATTGGCGTTCCACAGCGGCTCATAGAGCGCATTGGCAAAGCGCAGGGCCATCAGGTTCTGCACGGTTTCCTTGCCGAGATAGTGGTCGATACGGAAGATCTGCTCTTCCTTGAAAACACGGCCGATCGTGTCGTTGAGCTGCAGCGCCGAAGCAAGGTCGCGGCCGATCGGCTTTTCGACGACGATGCGGGTCGACTTGGTGATCAGCTTGTGCTCGTGGATCTTCTGCGAGATATCGCCGAAGATGCCGGGCGCGACGGCGAGATAAAAGGCGCGCACGCGATCCTTGCCTTCATCGAGCAGCTTCTTCAGCTGATCCCAGCCGCTGTCGGTGCGGGCATCGACCGAGACGTAGTAGAGACGGGCGCAGAACTTCTCCACTTCCTTGTCGTCATATTCGCCCTTCTTCAGGTGTTCCTTCAGCGCATCACGGGCGAATTTGCGGTATTCCTCGTCTGTCAGCGGGCTGCGAGAGGCGCCGATCACGCGGGTCGGTTCGCCGAACTGGCCTTCGATCTGGCGATGATAGAGGGCGGGCAGCAACTTGCGTTCTGCAAGGTCGCCGCTGCCGCCGAAGACGACGTAATCAAAAGGCTCAACGGGAATGATTTGGCTGCTCATGAGCTTGTCTCTCAATCAGGCTTGGTTGACGGCTCTTTTAATCTAATCGATTTAAAAAAGCCAGTGTGCAGTGCAATGAATCTGTCAGGCACCGGTTTTAGAGCGAATTTCCGGAAGAGGAAATCCGCAAACGGACTAAAACTTGTCGCGAAGCGCAAACCACGACAAGGCAAGGAAAAGCAACGGCGCCCGCATTCGGGCACCGCCTGGAAAGGCCGGAATATCGAGCGACTTGAAAAGATCGAGATCGCCGGACTTTCCAAGCACCGCTTCCGCATAGAGCTTGCCACAGTAGTTTGACAGCATGACGCCATGGCCGGAATAACCGCCGATTGAGGTGACACCCGGCATGACCTCGCGCACGAAAGGCTGGCGCGGCATGGTGATGCCGACGCTGCCGCCCCACGCATGGGTGATTTCGATATTCTCGAGTGCGGGATAGATCTCGGCGATCTGCCGGCGGATGTGCTGCGAAATGTCTCGCGGATTGTCTGCGGTATAGGCCTCCCGTCCGCCGAACAGCAGGCGGCCGTCTCCAAATTTGCGGAAATAGCGCACGACGAAGCGCGAATCGGCCACGGCCTCGCTGCCCGGCAGTACATCGGGATGGCCGTCGAGTGGGGCGGTCGCGCCGATGAAGGAGCGGATCGGCATGACATGGCTTGCCGTCACCGGTTCGAGGCCATCGATATAGCCGTCGCAGGCGATCAGCGCGCGCTCGGCGGTGATCGTCCCTCTTTCGGTTTCGATCGTCACCTTGCCGCCGCTCTGGCGGATCGCCGTTGCCTTGCTCATCTCGAAGATCGCGGCACCGGCGTTGGCGGCGACCCGCGCCAGCCCGACCAGCAGCTTCAGCGGATGGATATGGCCGGTGCCGACGTCACGCACGCCGCAGTGGAAACGCTTCGAACCCAGCCTATCCTGCGTTTCCTTCTCGTCCATGAAACTGATGTGCGGATAGCCGTAGCGCAGTGCCGCAATCTCGGCATTTTCGTAATAGTCGCGTTTGTAGCTCGCCTTGTGCGCGACGTTGAGCTGACCGGGCACATAGTCAATCTCGATCTGATGCTCGCGGGAGAAATCGATGAGATGGCGCTTGGCCGCCTCGGCAAGATCGAACAGCGCTCTCGAGCGTTCGTAGCCAATCTTCCTTTCGAGTTCTTCCGGCCACCATCGCTGGCCGGTGCCGAGTTGGCCGCCATTGCGACCTGAGGCCCCGTCGCCGAAGCGGCAGGCCTCGATCAGGACTACCGAGACACCTGATCTGGCCAGATTGTAGGCGGCCTGCAGGCCGGTATATCCGCCGCCGACGATGGCGACATCGCATGTCCTAGAACCGTCGAGAGCGGGATAGGTGGGCCGCTCGCCGACGGTTGCCTGATACCAGGATAATCCCGGCGCGATCGGGCTCTGCCACATCTCGTTCGATGCCATGACAATCCCCTCACACGTTGAGCAGAAGGAATTCCCGCTCCCAGGGGCTGATCACCTGCATGAAAGTCTCGAACTCGCCGCGTTTGACACCGGCATAAAGGCCGATGAACTGCGCGCCGAAGATTTCCTCGAAGGCAGGCTCGTCTTCCAGCAGCGCCACCGCTTCCAGCAGGCCGCGCGGCAGGTCGATCGAGCCTTCATTGGCCGAATCCTCGGTCGGCGCGGTCGGTTCGATCTCCTTCATGATGCCGAGCAGACCGGCAGCAAGCGAAGCGGCGAGCGCCAGATACGGATTGGCGTCCGAGCTCGGCAGCCGGTTTTCCACGCGCCGCGCCTGCGGATCGGAAACCGGAACGCGGAAGGCCGTCGTGCGATTGTCGTAACCCCAGGCATTGTTGACTGGGCAGGACATATCCGGCTGCAGGCGGCGATAGGAATTCACGTAGGGGGCGAGCATCGCAAGCGCGCTCGGCACGTATTTCTGCATGCCGCCGATGAAATGGAAGAACTCCTTCGAAGCCGAACCATCCGCATTGGAGAAGACGTTCTTGCCCGTGTCGATGTTCACCACCGACTGGTGGATATGCATCGCCGAACCCGGCTGGCCCTGCATCGGCTTGGCCATGAAGGTGGCGTAGATATCGTGCTTCAGCGCCGCCTCGCGGATCGTGCGCTTGAACAGGAACACCTGGTCGGCAAGCTCGATCGGATTGCCGTGGCGCAGGTTGATCTCGAGCTGCGCCGGTCCCTCTTCATGGATCAGCGTATCGATCTCCAGCCCCTGCTTCTCCGAGAAATGGTAAATGTCGTCGATCAATTCGTCGAATTCGTTGATGCCGGCGATCGAATAGCCCTGGCCCCCAAGGATCGAGCGGCCGGACCGGCCTTTCGGCGGGTGCAGCGGATAGTCTGGATCGTCGTTTTTGGCGACCAGGTAGAATTCGATCTCGGGCGCGACGATCGGCTTCCAGCCGCGGTCATGATAGAGGCTCATGATGCGCTTCAGCACGTTACGCGGCGTATAGGGCACTTCTCCGCCGTCCGAATCGACGATGTCGCAGATCACCTGCGCCGTCGGGTCGGTTTCCCAGGGCACGACCGACAGCGTCGAAAGGTCCGGCATCAGCTTCAGGTCGCTGTCGCGCGGCTCGTATCGGAAGCTTTCCGTCTCGTCGGGATATTCACCCGAAATCGTATGCCGGTAGATCGCCGAAGGCAGCGCCAGCGAGGTGTTCGAGGTGAATTTCGAGCTCGGCATCATCTTGCCGCGCGGAACGCCGGCAAGGTCCGGCGTGATGCATTCGATGTCTTCGATGCCCCTGTCCCGCAGCCACCGCGCTGCTTCCTTCCAGTTCGCAACGCCGCGCAGGGATCCGGGGTCCGGGGGAGCTTTCGTCGAGGCGGGTACGTTTCTGGCAGGCTTCAGCGTCGTCTTTTTTGGGGACATGACACACCGGTTTGCGTTGATCGTGGCGCCATCATAACCAGACTTTGCCAATTGGCGAGGGGTGGCACACGTTGACTTTCGCCCTTTGATGGAAAAAGAAGACGCGATTTTTCATCGGGGAAACGGGTTTGCAGCGCAAAAGCGACGTCATCGTCATCGGCGCCGGGGCGGCAGGCATGATGGCGGCCATCCGCGCGGGAAAGCGCGGCCGCTCAGTCGTGGTCCTCGACCATGCAAGGGCGCCCGGCGAGAAGATCCGCATATCCGGCGGCGGGCGTTGCAATTTCACCAATATCCATGCAGGGCCGAAGAGCTTCCTTTCCGCCAATCCGCATTTCTGCAAATCCGCGCTCGCCCGTTTTACGCCGGCCGACTTCATCGCGATGGTCGATCGCCACGGTATTGCCTGGCACGAAAAGACGCTGGGCCAGCTTTTCTGCGACGATAGCGCCAAAGACATCATCCGCATGCTGCTGGAGGAGATGCGCACAGCCGGCGCGGTGCTGCATCTCGGCACCGAGATATCAGGCGTCGAAAGGGCAGGCGAGGGCTTCCGCGTCTCCACCGGCCAGGGCGTCTACGAAGCGACCTCGCTGATCGTTGCGACCGGCGGCAAGTCGATCCCGAAAATGGGCGCCACCGGCTTTGCCTATCGCCTTGCGGAGCAGTTCGGCCTGGCCGTGCTCGAAACCCGCCCCGGCCTCGTGCCGCTGACGCTTGATCCCGGCCTGCTCGAAAGCATCGCGCCGCTTGCCGGCATTTCCGCCCCGGCCGAAATCCGCCACGGCAGGAACGCGTTCCGCGAGGCTTTGCTTTTTACCCATCGGGGATTGAGCGGACCCGCCATCCTGCAGATCTCCTCCTATTGGCGCGAAGGTGACGAGATCGCCGTGGCGATCGAACCGGATATCGACATCGCGGCGCATCTGAAGTCGGCAAAGCAGCGCAGCGGCCGCCAGTCGCCACAGACGGCACTCGGCGAGATCCTGCCGAAACGGCTGGCGCAATTTCTGGCGGAACGCGAAAAAATCGCCGGCAACATGGCCGACCTGCCCGACAAGGCGCTGCTGCGCCTTGCCGCCGCAGCGCAGAGCTGGTCGATCAAGCCTTCTGGCTCGGAAGGCTACCGCACAGCCGAAGTGACGCTCGGCGGTATCGATACGGCTGCACTCGACTCGCGCAGTATGGAAGCAAAAGCCGTGCCCGGCCTCTATTTCATCGGCGAATGCGTCGACGTCACCGGCTGGCTCGGCGGCTATAATTTCCAATGGGCATGGGCATCGGGATTTGCCGCCGGTGAATACGCCTGACGCTCCTTACCTCAGCCGTTATTCAGGAGGGCAGTACCCTTCCATGGGGCATGTATTAGCAATAGCGATTCAAGACTTCTTAATAGAGGTGCGCCATCCTGTCTCAATTGGCGGTTTGCAAAGGTCTTCCTAGATTAAGCTTTACCAGCAAGCCGTTTTGTTGGATTGTTGTGTCAGTTAGAAGTGAGGTTTCGACGATGACCAGAAACACACGACGCGCCCGTGCCATCGCAATTGCGCAGGCAAAGCCGAATGCCAGGATGGTCGCCCTGCGTTATCTGATGCTTGCCGCCGGCGCCACCGCCGCCAGCCTCGCATTGCTGCTGTCGCACTTCATCTGATCCTTTCCCGAGACCGGTGACGTCCCTGACGGATGTGATTGTCGCATAGCAGTGCTGCGCCCCACAATTTACAACTATTTCACCACCTTGGCTTAAGCCGCCATCTCTGCTTATCCGAAAATTAATATCTAATCTGACACAATTGTCCGCGAATATTTGGGCATCTCCAAGTTGTTTGGAAATGAACTGGCAATGACTGCCGCCTGGCCTCCGGGTTTCCCAATGTAATCAAGAACAGCTCGATGTGCACCCGGCTGGCGCCATGTGGCCGCCTGCGGGAGGAGTGGTGTATGAAAGGCCCGGAACGCAATGTTGATTGACAAGATTCTTTCCCGCTTCAGGATCAAGACGAAAGTCCTGATCTTCGTTCTGCCCTTCGTGGTCACCATTTCGGCAGTGGGCCTCACGGGCCTCTACGCTTCGGGACTTCTGCAGGGCCGCATGGAAATCTCCAACAGCGTGCTGCAGTCGCTGAGCGGCTTCAAAGATCTTTACGGCTCGATGGACGATTTCCTGCGCGTCACCAGTCCTGAGGCGCGCGACAAGCTGACCGCCGATCTGAAGACCCAGCAAGGCGTGCTCGATGCGACGCTGCATCAGGTCGGTGATGAGGCAGCCGGCCGCGACAGCCTTGCCGAAGCGTCCAGCCGCACCAAGGACATATCGGGCGTCGTCGACAAGCTCTGGGCTCTGCATGAGCAGGAGCAGGCGCTGCACCAGCAGATCGATGCGGCGCAGAAGAGCCTGATCAGCACCCGTTTCACGGTCTCCTATCAGGCCGAGGAACTGCAGACCGCGCTCCAGCGCGACGAAGGCGACGCCACCATCACCCTTCGCACCGCCGACCGCCTGCTGAAGGGCGGCGATTTCCTCGGCACCGTCGCCAGCGGCTACAGCAAGCCGCAGACGCCGCAAGACAAGATCGCCTTCATCAACGAACAGATGCCTGAGATCATCAAATCCCAGCGCCTCATCGCCATTTCGGTTCCAACCAATCAGAAGAACGTCATCGACGCGCTGGCAGCGACCATCGACAGCATCAAGGCGATCGCCCAGATGCCCAGCCCGACCGACGATAACATCGCCGAACTCGGCCGCCTCGTTTCGCGCTTCCGCCAGACCTCGACCTATACGCAGCTGACTGCAACGCAGAAAATGCGCGAGGCGACGCAGCGCTTTGCCGAACTCGAGGGCCGTATCGCCCAGACCAACTCAGTACTTCAGGATACCCGGCGTCTCGAAAATTCCGTCTACTCGCTACAGATCGTCCTTTCTGATTTCCTCGCCAATTCCAGCAAGGACAATCTCGTTCGCCTGCAGCAGCAGACCGGCACGCTTGGCAAGGACATGCAGGTGCTGACCACCAGCGCCAAGGGCATGGGCTTCGCCGAAGGCATATCAGGTGCGATCCAGCCGGCGCTTGACGCCATCTCCGGCGGTGGCTCGAAGATCGTAGAGACGATCGGCGAGCGCGTCACGGCCTATGCCGCCGCCCGCCAGGAGCTCGATCAAATCTGGACGAAACTCACCGATTTCGCCGAGTTGCAGAAACAGACGGCCGGCACTGAGCGGACCCAGGCAAACAGCATCTCTGTAATGACCACTGGTCTCGGCATTCTCCTGTCGATCCTCGGCGGTATCGCCTTGGTGTTGACGCTGCAGCGCCCGATCAGCCAGATCACCGGCGCCATGCGCCGCATCGCGGAAGGCGCGCTGGATACCAGCATCACCGGCGAACAGCGCTACGACGAAATCGGCGACATGGCCCGCGCGCTCGGCATCTTCAAGGAAAATGCCATCTCGAAGATCCGCATCGAGGAGCAAAGCGACGAGGAGCGCGCCGCCGCCGAACACGAGCGCCAGCGCAACGACGCCGAAAAGCGCGAGATGGATCGTCAGATCGAATTCGCGGTCAATCAGCTTGCCGCCGGCCTCGAGCGGATGTCGCAGGGTGATATCTCGACGACCATCGAAACGCCCTTCATCGGCCGTCTCGAACAGCTGCGCCAGGATTTCAACGGTTCGATGATGCGCCTGCAGGCCACGATGAGCCAGATCCGCGACAATGTCGAACTGATCCAGGGCAACGGCAACCAGATGGCCCAATCGGCCGAAGATCTTTCCAAGCGCACCGAACAGCAGGCCGCCTCGCTTGAAGAGACTGCGGCAGCCGTCGACGAGATCACCGTCACGGTCCGCTCGTCGGCAGAACGCGCCAAGGATGCCGACCAGATCGTCCGCCAGGCCAAGCGCAGCGCCGACGATTCCGCCGTCGTCGTCAGCAACGCGATCGACGCGATGGGCCGCATCGAGGACGCCGCGCGCCAGATCGAGCAGATCATCGGCGTCATCGACGAGATCGCCTTCCAGACCAACCTCTTGGCGCTGAATGCCGGCATCGAGGCGGCGCGCGCCGGCGAAGCCGGCAAGGGCTTTGCGGTCGTCGCCATGGAAGTTCGCGAACTTGCCCAGCGCTCCGCAGCCGCGGCGCAGGAGATCAAGGGCCTGATCAACAAGTCGACCAACGAGGTCAGCTCCGGCTCGCAGTTCGTGCAGGAAACCGGCACGGTGCTTGCCAAGATCAGCGCCCAGATCGTCACGATCAGCCAGCATGTCGAGATGATCGCCCGCGCCAGCCACGACCAGTCTAATGCGCTCCAGAGCGTCAACGCGACCGTCAACCAGATGGACCAGATGACCCAGCAGAACGCCGCCATGGTGGAGGAGACGACCGCCGCCAGCCGCGAACTCGCCGACGAGGCGGATTCATTGCGCCGTCTCATCCAGCAGTTCAAGATCGACGGCGAGGCAAGCGAAGCGCCGGTCTACCGCGCCGCCTGATCGTCGATCGATCCTGTCTTCCTTCGAACGGCCCCAGGTTTTCCGGGGCCGTTTTTGTTTATCGTGCAAGAACGCGAAGATGGAGGAGATTGGAGCGGTGGAGGGATCGGCCGAATGCCGGGCATCCATTGCATGGAAATGACACGGAGTAATATCTCGGGCGACCCTGATTTACGGAAAATTTTCCTTAATGCTTTTGGCTTAATTTAGCCTCGATTTATCTCCGGGGGTTTTGATGCTGCGCCTTTTCTCTTCGTCGATCGTACGCCAGATCGTTGCGATCACGCTGTTTCTGCTGGCGATCAGCACAGCCGCCATCGTCGGCGTGACCTACTACAATCTGAGCCGCTACGTCATGGACGGGGCCGTCTCCGACGCGAGGGACGCCACCCGCTCCATGGCCGTCCTTTATGCGGCGGCCGATCAGGCTGCAAAGATCGAGCTGAAGGACAACCAGCTCTCCACCGTCACGGAAGACGCCATTCCGACTCTGGCCGATCATTCGCTGGTCGACCGGACTGCTCAGTCGATCGCGGGTGTTGCGACCATCTTCCAGAAACAGGGCGGCGACTACGTCCGCATCTCTACAAACGTCAAGAAGGAAAACGGTGATCGCGCCGTCGGCACCAAGCTCGTGGCAGATCACCCCGCCCAACCGGTTCTCGCCAGGGGGGAGGCCTATTATGGTCCGGCGGAGCTCTTCGGCCGCAAGTTCATGACCGGCTATTTCCCCATCAAGAACGCATCGAGCGCCAATGTCGGCATTCTTTTCATCGGCATTCCGATGGAGGTCTATTACCAGCACATGTATCATCTGCAGATGCTGGTTCTCGGCGCCGGCCTCATCGTCATGCTCATCGTCGGGGTTCTCGCCTTCTATGCGATCCGCTTGTCGGTGAAGCCTTTGCAGGCGTTGACGGCGAGCGTCCGCTCGATTTCCTCGGGCGATCTGGAGGGGGCGATCCCTTGTGTCGATAAGAAGAACGAGTTTGGCGACATCGGCCGAGCCCTGGCGCTTTTCAGTGACAGCGCCCGCGCCAGGCGCGACCTGGAAATGCAGGCCGCCGAACAGCGTGCTTTGAGCGATGCCGAACGCGCAAGAAACGATGCCGACAAGCGCTCGCTCGACAGCCAGATCGACTTTGCCGTCAACCAGCTTGCGGCCGGCCTCGGGCGCCTGTCGCAGGGCGATGTCTCTCAGACGATCGGCACGCCCTTCGTCGGCAGGCTCGAGCAGTTGCGCGTTGATTTCAACGCCTCCCTCCTGCGGCTCCAGGATACGCTCTCCGGTATCCGCGACAGCGCCTCGACGATCCAGCGCAACAGCGGCGCAGTCTCGGCCTCCACCGGTGAACTTTCCAAACGCACCGAGGCGCAGGCCGCCAGCCTTGAAGAGACCGCGGCTGCGGTTGAGGAGATTACCGTAACGGTGCGCTCCTCGGCGGAACGTGCACGCGAGGCGAACAATGTCGTGGCTGCGACCAAGCGCACGGCCGACAATTCCGGCGCCGTCGTCGGCGATGCCGTCGCCGCCATGGAGCGTATCGAGCAGGCTTCGCAGCGCATCGAGCAGATCATCGAAGTGATCGACGACATCGCCTTCCAGACCAATCTCCTGGCGCTCAACGCCGGCATCGAGGCGGCGCGCGCCGGCGAGGCGGGCAAGGGTTTTGCCGTCGTCGCCCAGGAGGTCCGCGAACTCGCCCAACGTTCAGCCGACGCCGCGCGTGAGATCAAGTCGCTGATCGAGACATCCAGCCGCGAGGTGACGGCAGGCTCCGAGCTGGTCCAGAAGACCGGCAGCGTCCTTGCCTCGATCAGCCACGAGATCATCGCGATCAGCGGCCATGTCGAGACCATCGCGACCGCAAGCCGGGATCAGTCGGCCGCGTTGCAGGAGGTCAACGGTTCGGTCAACGCGATGGACCAGATGACCCAGAAGAACGCATCGATGGTCGCCGAGACGACGCAGGCAAGCCGCCTGCTCGCCGGCGAAGCCGATACGCTGATGGCGCTGATCGAGCGCTTCCGCATCGTCGCAGAATCGGCACCTTCTCATCTCGGAAGCAGAAAAGTCGCCTGAGCCCCACAGTTGCAACTGCCGCGAAAGCGCGCCGCTGTGGGGCGCTTTCCCCAGTTGAACTTGGGCGATGTCAGCCAGGCGGCGAAGCGAATGAGGCTGCTATCTCCGAACTCGGCATAGAATCTATCCTCCGCCGCCTTGCTGGCGCATGGCGGGCGATAGTGCCGATATCCCTGGACACCTGCGAGGGTGATCATGTCGATCATGGTAATGTCCTTTCCTGTAGAAGACATCACTGATGTAGGCATCGAATTTCTCTTCATAAACGGACAAAACCCCGCTATGTTTTTCATTGATGAAAAATGCGAATTGGGATTCCTATCAGCTTTTCCTGCAGGTCGCCCGGCTCGGCGGATTGACGGGGGCAAGCACCGCAAGCGGGCTCAGCCCGGCAACGGTCGGCCGGCGCATGCTCGATCTCGAACAGGAGATCGGCCGCGGATTGTTTTCGCGCAGCCAGACCGGCTACCGTCTGACGCCGGACGGCCAGGCGCTGCTCGATCATCTTCATGAGATGGAAGCCGCCGCCCGTAAGGTGGAGGCGTGGCGGCAATCCGGTGAGGGCGGCGCGACCGTCAGGATCGCCGCCGGTACCTGGGTCGCCTGGCTGCTGACGGAGAATTTTGCCGCGATCCGCATGCCGGGCGATGCTTTCGCCATTTCGCTGACCATCGGCGAAGCGCGCGCAAGCCTTGCCTATCGCGAGAGCGATATCGGCATTCGCGCCTTCGAGCCGGAGGAAACCAATCTTGCAGCCCGTCTGCTCGGAGACGTGGCCTACGCCGTCTATACCAGACGTAATGCCGCCGAGACCGACGACCGCTGGATTGCGGTCGCTGAGGAGGAGGCGATATCGGCCTATCTGCGCTGGCCGCACGCCAACGCCGCGGCAGGCATCGTCGCCACCGTCAACCGACCGCGTTCGCTGCCGGATCTCGTGCGCGCCGGCGCCGGCAAAACAGTACTTCCCTGTTTCGTCGGCGATCTCCATCCGGAATTGCAGCGGCAGGGCGGCGATCTGCCGGAATTGCGCCACCGGCAATGGATCGTCATGAATGCCGAAGACCGTCATCGCCCGGAGATCCGCACCGTCGCCGACCGCATGACCAAGCTCATCAGAAGTTATGCCGATCTCTTCGCCGGAAAACGACCGCGCCGCGGTTAGGCAATTCCAGCAAAAGCTACGGCATCAGCCGGCGCACCAGCGCCACCTGGCTGTTCACTCCCAGCTTGGAATAGATGCTCTTCAGGTGCGAGCGGGCCGTCTCATAGCTGACATCGTGTGTCGTGGCCGCCTCCCGCAGGGAAAGCCCGTCGGCGATCGCAGACGCGATGCGCATCTCGGCGGCCGTCAGTTGTTTGTCGCGTGTCAGCGCTTCATTGATATCGGCCCTTAGCGCCGCGCCTGTCCGCTCGATGATGAGCGCTATCGTCGGGCCTTCCAGGAAGGTGGTGATGAAATCCGATTGCAGCCTGACGAGCGTGCATTTGACGCTGCCGTCTTTCGTCTTGACGAGCGACGACGACGGCGGCGCGCTGGCCAACGCATGATGGTGGCTCAGCATGTCGAACTGGGCGCTCAGCGCCGTATCGCCGATGACGATCCGTCCGGACACGCCGATGCCGATCCCGACACCCTCGGCAAGCATCCGTTCCGCGGCCTTGTTAAACGAGCGGATCTGCCGGTCCTCGCCGAGGTAAACGATGCCGACGCCGATGGCGTCGAAGAGCACCAGCCGGCTTTCATCGTTCTGGGAATCGCGACGGTCGCGTCGAACGAACTCGAAGGCGCGCTTGAGATGCGGCGCAAGATCGCTCAGCAGATCGGCATTCGCCCGGTTGCGATCGGGATCGGCCGAAGAGGTCAGCGTCGACAGGTTGAAGGACCGGCCGTTCTCCCGCATGATGGTGACGCCGACGCTGCTTTCGCAGCCGATCGTGCGGATGAAGTCGTTGTAGAATTCGGTCTTGAGGAGGTCGCTGCGCGGCAGCATCTGTTCGGCGATGACGCCGAGCCCGACCGGCCGGACAGCGGCTTTGGGCATCCAGGGATTGATCTTTGCATAGTAGCGATTGTAGGCCTCGACTTCCGCATCCTGAATGCCGGAGGCAAGTGACAGGCCACCGGTGCGAGCGATAGAATCATGAAAGAACAGCGTGGATTTCCCATCCGGCATCGTCTCGTTCAGCGCGTCGAGAAAAGCCTGCCATGTCGTCTCACCGAAGAGCGCGGCGTAGATCAGATCGGTCAAGGCTTCGAGTCTGGGGTGCGGCGCGCCGGGCATGGGCAATTCCGTTCGAAGATGACCCATTATGGCTCGGCTTCGCGGCACTGACAATTGCGGCAAATGTGACGGCCGTGCGTCGCGCGCGGATAGGGCGCCCGCGCATCTTCTGGGATGCGCGGGTGCCCTGATTGGGAACAGGGCCGAAATCGTCGACCGCCTTTCGTCAATGCCGGTTGGTGACGACGACTGGAATGAGCAGATCGCCCCAGTTGCCGTCGCCACCATGATGGCGGGCCGAACGGACCAGCTCGACCGAGACGCCGGCCTCGACGGCTTTCATTACCGATTGGTTCAGCCGATGCAGGTCGTTGGCAAGCATGCGGATCGTCGTCTGCTGATCCTCGCTCATGCTTGATGTCTGCTCCTCGGCCCGTTCTCTGACGCGTGAAATGGATGCCATGGTCTTCTCCTCCTCTTCGGGTTATTCCGCAGCCGGCTTGAACTGCGCATGTTCGGTGGAATCGTGCATCGCCGTGGTCGAAGACCGACCGCCGGTGATGGCGAGCGACACTGCGTCGAAATAGCCGGTGCCGACCTCGCGCTGATGCTTGGTGGCGGTATAGCCGTTGGCCTCGGCGGCGAATTCCGCCTGCTGCAGCTCGGAATAGGCCGACATCTGCCGCTGCCGGTAGCCGCGCGCCAGTTCGTACATGCCGTAGTTCAGCTGATGGAAGCCGGCGAGCGTAATGAACTGGAACTTGTAGCCCATCGCGCCGAGCTCGCGCTGGAACTTTGCAATCGTCGCCTCGTCGAGGTTCTTCTTCCAGTTGAAGGAAGGCGAGCAATTATAGGCGAGCAGCTTGCCGGGATGGATCTTGTGCACGCCTTCGGCAAAGCGCCGCGCCTGTTCCAGATCCGGCTTCGAGGTCTCGCACCAAATGAGATCGCAATGCGGCGCATAGGCCACGGCCCTAGCGATACACGGCTCGATGCCGTTTCTGACCTGGTAGAAGCCTTCGACGGTGCGCCCAGCATCATAATCGACGAAGGGTTGGTCGCGCTCGTCGATATCGGATGTCAGGAGCTTTGCCGCCTCCGCATCGGTGCGGGCGATGACGAGCGTCGCAACGCCCATGACGTCGGCGGCCAGCCGGGCGGCGTCGAGATTGCGGATATGGGAGGCCGTCGGGATCAGCACCTTGCCGCCGAGATGGCCGCATTTCTTCTCCGAGGCAAGCTGGTCCTCGAAGTGGACGCCGGCAGCACCCGCCTCGATATAGGCCTTCATGATCTCGAAGGCATTGAGCGGCCCGCCGAAGCCGGCCTCCGCATCGGCGACGATCGGCGCGAACCAGGTGTCGACGGAAAGTCCCTGGCCTTCCGACGTCTCGATCTGATCGGCGCGCTGCAGCGTGCGATTGATACGCTTGGCAAGCTCCGGCCCGGCATTGGCCGGATAGAGAGACTGATCGGGATACATCGCCGATGCCGTGTTGGCGTCGGCCGCCACCTGCCAGCCGGAGAGGTAGATCGCCTTCAGCCCGGCGCGCACCATCTGCATGGCCTGGTTGCCGGAAAGCGCACCGAGCGCATTGACGAAATCCTCCTGGTGCAGAAGCCGCCACAACCGATCTGCTCCCATTTCGGCAAGCGTATGGCGTAGCGCGACCGAGCCCCTGAGCCGGGCCACATCATCGGCCGAGTAGGGCCTCTCGATGCCGTCGAAACGGTCCGTGGGTGCGTTTGGGACGAGTTTGTAAAAATCGGTCATGCTGCTCTCCTCACTGGAAGTCTGTTTCAAAATGCTGCATGACAAGATTGACAATATCGCGCGGAATGACCAGAAAAACCTTTGATTTCGGGGCCAGAAAGGGGTTAAGATGAGGAGGATTGACAGAGCGGCGCTGTGAAATTGTAAATTATTGTAAATATGGCCCGCCTTGCTTGTCAAAGGGTGTGACATGGCGGAACGGAAGATATTCGCAGGCCCGAAAGTGAGGCGCATCCGCAATGCGCTGTCGCTGACGCAGACCGCCATGGCCGAGGCGCTGGAAATCTCTCCCTCCTATCTCAACCTCATTGAGCGCAACCAGCGGCCTTTGACGGTGCAGCTCCTGCTCAAGCTTGCGGCCGTCTACAGGGTCGATCTCGAGGAGCTGCGGGGCCAGACCGGCGGCAGTCTCGGCCAGCTCAAGGAAGTCTTTGCCGATCCGCTGCTTTCGGGCGAGTTGCCCGGCGATCAGGAACTGGTGGAGGTCGCGGAGGCCGCCCCCAATGCCGCAAGCGGCATGATCAAGCTCTACCGCGCCTATAGTGAGCAGGCGGCAAGGCTTTCCGATCTGACGGCGCTGATGGCTGCCGAAGGGCATGCGCCAGTCGCCGCCGGCCGTTTGCCGCTGGACGAGGTGCGCGAGACGCTGGAGCGCAGATCCGCCTATTTCGCACGGATCGAGACGGCGGCGGAAGCCTTCGCCGCGACGCTTTCCGGCGGTCTCGATCTTGCCGCCGGGCTCAAGGACTGGCTGCGCGCCGAGCGCGGCATCGCCGTGCGTGTGCTTCCCGTGCATGTCATGCCGGATCTGCGCCGCCGTTTCGATCGTCATTCGATGCGGCTTTTCATCTCGGAACGCCTGTCGCAGGCCGACCGGGCGCATGAGATCGCCATCGAGGCCGCAACGCTCGCGCTGCTGCCGGCCATCGATGCCGAACTCGACGATCTCTCGCTATCTTCCGCCGAGGCGCGCCGCATCGCCCGTTTCGAGCTTGCCCGTGTCGCCGCGCTGGCGCTTGCAATGCCCTACGAGGCCTTCCTGTCGGCGGCAAAATCGACGCGCTACGACATCGATATTCTTCGTGCGCGCTTCGGCGTCTCCTTCGGCCACGCGGCCGCGCGTCTTGCCATGCTGCAGCGCCCCGGGGCGGCGGCCATCCCCTTCTTCCTGATCGAGATCGATACTGCCGGCCACCGGCTGCGCAGGGTGGGCGCGCAGGGCTTCCCGCAGGCCCGTTTCGGCGGCGGCTGCCCGAAGCTCAACATCCACGCCGCCTTCCTGCAGCCGGGCCAGATCCTCGCCGAAACGGTCGTCATGCCGGACGGCGCATCCTTCCTGACGATCGCCCGCACCCTGGAGGGGCCGAGCGTCGAATTCGGCGAACGGATAAGGCGCACCGCGATTCTGATCGGTTGTGACGCCGCTGTTGGCGAAGGCCTTGTCTATGGGCAGGCGACGGCGCTCGATCCGGTTGCGGTCGGTCCGGCCTGTCGCCTCTGCGAGCGGCGTGGCTGTCTTTCCCGTGCCGAGCCGCCGGTGACGAGACCGCTGGCGCTCGACGAGATGGTGGCGGGGCTCAGCGCCTTCGACTTCCAGTGATTGTGAAATCATTGAGGGCGCAGGATTTTGCGCTTGTGGGCTGTTAAAATCCTTCTTAGTCTGCGTGAAAAACCAGAGGGAAAAGATGTCCGGGGGTGCGGAATCTTTGAACAAACAGGAGAAGTCATGAGGTCAACCATCCTAGGTGTGACGGCGGCCGCCGTTACCGCACTCCTTGCTGCCGCGCCGGCTTTTGCGCAGGAGCGAGTGGTCAACGTCTACAACTGGTCGGATTATATCGACAGTTCCATTCTCGAGGACTTCACCAAGGAAACCGGCATCAAGGTCGTCTACGACACCTTCGATTCCAACGAGACTTTGGAAACCAAGCTGCTTGCCGGCGGCACAGGTTATGACGTCGTCGTTCCCACCGTGTCCTTCATGCAGCGCCAGATCGCAGCCGGCGTTTATCAGAAGCTCGACAAGTCCAAGCTGCCGAACCTGTCGAACATGTGGGACATCGTGATGAAGGGCGTCGCCACCTTCGATCCGGGCAACGAATACTCCGTCGACTACATGTGGGGCACAACAGGGATCGGCTATAACGTCGACAAGGTGAAGGCTGCACTCGGCACGGATGAAAAGCCGAATTGGGATGCGCTTTTCGATCCGGCCAAGGCTGCCAAGCTCAAGGATTGCGGCATCTATATGCTGGATTCACCGACGGACGTCATTCCGTCCGTTCTTGCCTATCTCGGCCTCGATCCGAACAGCAAGAAGCCGGACGACCTGAACAAGGCGCAAGAGGTCCTGCTTGCCGTTCGTCCCTTCGTTCGCAAGTTCCATTCCTCTGAATATATCAGCGCGCTTGCCAACGGCGATATTTGCATCGCACTCGGCTTTTCGGGCGACGTCTTCCAGGCGCGGGATCGCGCAACAGAGGCAAAGGCCGGCGTCAATGTCGACTATTCGGTTCCGAGCCAGGGCGCGCAGATCTTCTTCGATGTCTTCGGCATTCCGAAGGATGCGCCGCATGTCGCGGAGGCGCATGAATTCATCAACTACATGATGAAGCCGGAGGTCGTCGCCAAAGCATCCAACTTCGTCTTCTACGCAAACGGCAACAAGGCCTCGCAGCAGTTTCTCAACAAGGACGTGATCGACGACACGGCGATCTATCCGACGCCGGAGATCATGGCCAAGCTCTTCACGGTGCCGCCGCTCGATCCGAAGACACAGCGTCTGGTGACACGAATCTGGACCAAGGTCGTCACCGGCCAGTAATCGAGATTTCGGCCCGGACGGAAACGTCCGGGCCTTTCCATTTCCGGCCCGGGTGGAGGCTGGCTGAAACCTTATATTTTGGGGGAATAATATGAAATCTCTTGGCAATATCCGCCGCGCATTCGCACCTTGGTCCGATCCGTCAGCAAAACCATTCATTGCCTTCAAGAATGTCACCAAGCGCTTCGGCCATTTTACCGCCGTCAACGATCTGTCGCTGAATATCTATCACCGCGAATTCTTCGCGCTGCTCGGCGCGTCCGGCTGCGGCAAGTCCACGCTCTTGCGCATGCTGGCTGGTTTCGAACAGCCGACATCGGGCGAAATTATTCTCGACGGCACCGATCTCTCGGGCACACCGCCCTACAAGCGGCCTGTTAACATGATGTTCCAGTCCTACGCTCTTTTCCCGCACATGACGGTCGAGAAGAACATTGCCTTCGGCCTCAAGCAGGATGGCATGCCGAAGGACGAAATGGTCGAGCGTGTCTCGCAGATGCTGAAGCTCGTGAAGCTCGAACAGTTCGCTTCCCGCAAGCCCAACCAGCTTTCCGGCGGTCAGCGCCAGCGCGTGGCGCTTGCCCGTTCCCTCGCCAAGCGCCCCAAGGTGCTGCTGCTCGACGAGCCGCTCGGCGCGCTCGACAAGAAGCTGCGCGAGGAAACCCAGTTCGAACTGATGGACCTGCAGCAGAGCCTCGGTTTGACCTTCGTCGTCGTCACCCACGACCAGGAAGAAGCGATGACCATGGCCGACCGCATCGCCGTCATGAGCCACGGCAAGGTGGTGCAGGTGGCAACACCGGCCGAGATCTACGAGGCGCCGAATTGCCGCTTCGTCGCGGATTTCATCGGCGACGTGAACATTTTCGACGGCAAGGTGACAACGGCCTCAAATGGCGCGGTCGAAATCGCCGTCGACAGCGGCTTCACGGTCCGCACGGCCTCATCAGGCGCGCCGGCCGTTGGTAGCGCGCTCGGTTTCGCGATCCGCCCGGAAAAGCTCCGCGTCACCCGCGCGGCTCCCGCGAATGCCTCGATCAATGCCACCAAGGGCGAGCTCTGGGACACCGGCTATCTCGGCGACATGACAGTTTTCCACGTCAGACTGCCGAACGGCAATGTCGTCAAGGCGTCTTCCCTCAACGCACAGCGCACCGTCGATGACCCCTTCACCTACGATCAGGAAGTCTGGGTCTCTTTCGACGAGGACAGCGGCGTGCTGCTGAGGGATTGAAACCATGGGAACCTTGGCTTCACGCTTCTACAATCGCCTCGTCATCATCATTCCTTATGCTTGGCTGCTGCTCTTTTTCCTGGCGCCGTTCTTCATCGTCTTCCGCATCTCGCTATCGGCGACGGCGATCGCCATGCCGCCTTATGATCCGGTCTTCGCTCTCGCCGATGGCTGGGGCGGTTTCTGGGATAAGGTCTCGAGCTTTTCCCTCGACAATTACGGCTACCTGACCGACGATCCGCTCTATTTCAACGCCTATATCTCGAGTGTGGTGATCGCCGGGCTCTCCACTTTCCTGACGCTTCTGATCGCCTATCCGATCGCCTATGGCATGGCGCAGGCGCCTCGCAGCGTCCGCCCGACCCTGCTGATGCTGGTGATCCTGCCCTTCTGGACGAGCTTCTTGATTCGCGTCTATGCGTGGATTGCCATACTGAAGCCAGAAGGGTTGCTGAACCAGCTTCTCCTGTCGCTGCATCTTATCGATAGCCCGCTGATCATCCTCAACACCAATACCGCCGTCTATATCGGCATCGTCTATTCCTATCTGCCCTTCATGGTACTGCCGCTCTATTCGGCACTGGAGAAGATGGATGGCACGCTGATCGAGGCGGCGCAGGATCTCGGCTGCACGCCGATCCGGGCTTTCTGGCGCGTCACCTTCCCGCTGTCGATTCCGGGCGTCATCGCCGGCTGCATGCTGGTCTTCATTCCTGCCGTCGGCGAATTCGTTATCCCCGACCTGCTTGGCGGTTCGCAGACGCTGATGATCGGCAAGACGATCTGGAACGAATTCAATTCCAATCGTGACTGGCCCGTTTCTTCGGCGGTGGCGACGATCCTGCTTCTCATTCTCGTGATCCCGATCGTCTTCTTCCAGAATGTGCAGGCGAAAGCCGATGAGGCAGGGAAATAAGCCATGCTGAGATGGACCCGTTTTAACATCACCTCCGTCGTGCTCGGCTTCGCCTTTCTCTACCTGCCGATCGTGCTTCTGGTGATCTTCTCTTTCAATGAATCGAAGCTCGTCACCGTCTGGGGCGGCTTCTCGACGAAATGGTATGTCTCGCTGCTCTCCAATCAGGCCCTGCTCGATGCGGCCTGGGTGACGGTCCGCGTTGGCCTGCTGTCGGCGACATTCGCGACAATCCTCGGGACCATGGCGGCGATCACCCTGGTGCGCTTCACGCGCTTCCGTGGCCGCATCATCTTTTCCGGGCTGGTCTATGCGCCGCTCGTCATGCCTGAAGTCATAACCGGCCTGTCGCTGCTGCTCCTCTTCGTGGCCATCGGCCTTGACCGCGGCTTCTGGACCATCACGCTGGCGCATACGACGCTGACCATGTGCTTCGTGGCCGTCGTCGTGCAGTCGCGGCTTCTGAGCTTCGACCAGTCGATCGAGGAGGCAGCTCAGGATCTCGGCGCCCCGCCGGTCAGGACCTTCTTCGAGGTGACGCTGCCGATCATCTCACCTGCCGTATTTTCCGGCTGGATCCTCGCCTTCACCCTGTCGCTCGACGACCTCGTGATTGCGAGCTTCACATCGGGACCGGGCGCAACCACGCTGCCGATGAAGATCTATAGCCAAGTGCGTCTCGGCGTGACGCCTGAGATCAACGCAGTCTGCACCATTCTGATCGCCATCGTGGCGATCGGCGTCATCTGCGCATCTCTCGTCACCAAGCGCCGCGAAGTGCAGCGCGAGCGGGATGAGCGGGCCGCGGCTGCGACCGCTTGAGGCCAGGGCATGTAGGCGAAAAGCGAGAGCGGTTTTCGGATTACATCCTGCGGACAACCAAAGACCCAAAGCGCGGTAGGCGAATCCGAAAGATCGCGATGCGCTTTAGGGTTTCGCCGGTGCGTTGAGCAGCGGAACCGGGGAGATGACGGGGTTCGGCCAGGAGCCGCCGACGAAGAATGGCAAGGGCGGCAGCTCCGCCGCCTTGGCCGGATCGGTTGCCTCCAGCGATCCGGAAAGCGCCAGCCCGTTCGACTGATAGGTGATCACGCCGGAAAGCGTCAACGTCTGCGTTGCGCCGGTAATATGAGCGTCGTGGATTTCGGCGGAACCGTTGGCGAAATTGGCCTGAAGGTTTAGCCTGTCGAAGCTGAAGGCGCCGCTTGCCGCCGCGCTCAGCGGAAAGAACGGCTTTTCGGCTGCTTGGGTCCGCAGCGCTCCCGCATCGATGCCAGGAATCGTGCCCTCCCTGGTCCAGAAACGCAGCTTGCCCGTGACGTCGCCGAGACCGGCCGTCCAGATCGCCTTCGACGATTGCAGGTCGAGATCGAGCGATCCTGTCGCAAGCGGCAGCGGTCCCTTGAGGTGCAGGCGCTCGGCGAGCGCTGCGAAATCGGCATCGCGGATCGACAGCTGCAGCTTGCCGCCGCCGTCGAAGTCACGCTTTGTCGCCTCCAGATGCGCGGTCATCTCGCCGCCCTCAAACTGGCTGTCGCCAATGTCGAATTTCGCCTCACCGCCCGCAACGATCATGCTGGCGCCGACATCGGAAAGCTCGAAAAGACCCATCTGCGCGCGTCGTGCCGAAAGCCTGACGTCGACATCGAGCAGCTGCAGCGGCTCACTCATGCCGGTGGATATCTCCTTGGCCTCTCCGGCGGCGAGCCTGAGCGCGAAGGCGTCGAGGAACGGCTTGAGGTTCATTTCGTCGAAGGCGAGCGTCCCGCCGATTTTCGGTCGTTTGCCGGGTTGGGTGAAAAGATCCATCACCCCGGTGGCGCTCGCATCGTTGAGCGACAGGCTGAGATTGTTGAAGCGTAGCCCACTTCCGGACGACATGATGTCGGATTCCAGTGAGGCGCTCTTCAGCGTCCCGATGCCGGGGATCGACTTGCCCGACCAGGTCAGAAGCGACGGCACGTCGGGAATGGTCGCATTGATGTTGCCGGAAAGGGCGGAAATGCTGGCGATGCTCGCAATTCCCTGGAAATGCGCCGTCAGCAGATTGGAGGTGATCGATGTCCGCGTTTCGGCATTCTTGCCGGCAAAGGCAAGCAGCGGCTGACGCGAGGCGTAGTCGACCTTCAGGTCCTCGCCGTTGATGCGGGCGATGACGACCGCCGAGATTGCACCCGATAGCCGCGGCCAGGCAATGTCGGCCGTGACGCTGTCGAAATGATAGATATTGCCGGTCCTGATGTCGGTGACCACAAGCGCACCGTCCTCGACCGTCACCGCGCCGATCTCAGCATCGAGATCGGGATCGAGCACCTCCGCTCCGTTTTCGTAGCGCACGCCGCTGATCGCGCGGGCGAGCAGGCCGGCATAGCTCCAGTCGATCAGCCCGTTTTCATCGCGCGTCAGCGCAAGGTTGGGGCGCAGCAGGTTGAACTCGTGGAAGCTGGTGCGCCCTCTCAGCGCATCGATGAGGCTGAAATCGGCCGACAGGCTTTCGATGCTGCCAAGCAGCTTGTCGCCGCTTTCGCGCGGCTGGCGGATGGTGACCTGGTTCAGCGTGATGCGCGGCGTCGGCCAGAATTCGAGAACCGGGGTGCCCTTGATCTCGGCATGATAGCCCGTCCATTTCGACAGGGCGTCCTCGATGCCGGAGCGCACGAAACCGGTCGAGATGAGATAGGGGGCGGCGACCCTGAGGGCCACGAAAAGCCCGAGCGCGATTAGGAGGAGAACGGTCGAAAAACGGGCAAAAGCCGGCAGCCAGCGCGAAACGGGTCCGATCTTCCTGCGCCACCTGCGATGTCTTGACGTACCCATGATCTCCGCCGGTAATTCAGCCGGTTGTGCAGCTATGCGCTGGTTTCGCCGGATATAGGAAATATCAGGCATATGCAAATGCCCTAAGGCGCCGCGCGTCTTTTCAGATGCGCAAAGGAGGCCGTAACACATTCAAAGCTCGATGTGCCGATGATGCGTTTCTTCCGAAAGTGTATAACGGTATGGGAGAACGACGTGCATAAATAAAAGACTTAAAGCCCGTCGCAGGAATCCGGTTTGACGCGATGCACTTTAGGCGCCGGATCGGGGCGGTTCCGCACTTTATAATGCAGTGCAGCATGATATAAGAACGGCATTGGGGAGGAGGATTGAATGCAGGACAACAGACCACTTTGGGTGCCCTCGGAGGCCGCCGTCGCAAAAAGCCCGATCCATGCCTTCATGGAGCGCTGCAACGCCGATTTCGGGCTTTCTCTCTCAGGCTTCGAGGATTTGCACGCATGGTCGGTCGCCGAGCGGGAGAGTTTCTGGTCGGCCGTCTGGGATTTTTGCGGCGTGAAGGGAGAGCGCGGCGCAAAGGTGCTTGTCAACGGCGACCGCATGCTGGAGGCGCGCTTCTTTCCTGACGCGACGCTGAACTTCGCCGAAAACCTGCTATCGGGCCGGGGCGAGGCGGACGCCATCGTCTTCCGCGGCGAGGACAAGGCCGAGGACCGCTGGTCGTGGGATCGGCTGCGCGCACTCGTCTCGAAGCTGCAGCAGGCTTTCAAGGCGCTCGGCATTTCGGAAGGCGACCGCATCGCCGCCATGATGCCGAACATGCCGGAGACCGTCGCGGCCATGCTCGCTGCCGCCTCGATCGGCGCCATATGGTCGTCCTGCTCCCCGGATTTCGGCGAGCAGGGCGTGCTCGATCGTTTCGGCCAGATCGCTCCCAGGCTCTTCATCGCCTGCGATGCCTATTGGTATTCCGGCAAGCTGCAGGATGTCGGGGCCAAGGTCGCCACGGTCGCAAAAAGCATGGGCGTGCCGACGGTCGTCGTCCATTACGCCGGCGACGCCGAGGCAGTGGCGGGCAAAACGCCCAATGCTTCGACGCTCGAGGCCTTCGTCGCGCCCTATGAGGCAAGGGAAGTCGAGTTCATACGGCTTGCCTTCTCGCATCCGCTCTACATTCTCTTTTCTTCTGGCACGACGGGTGTGCCGAAATGCATCGTGCATTCCGCCGGCGGCACGCTGCTGCAGCACCTCAAGGAGCAACGGCTGCATTGCGGCCTGCAGTCGGGCGAGAAACTGTTCTATTTCACCACCTGCGGCTGGATGATGTGGAACTGGCTGGTGAGCGGGCTTGCCAGCGGCGCAACGCTCTGCCTGTTCGACGGCTCGCCCTTCGCGCCTGACGGCAACGTGCTGTTCGACTATGCCGAAGCCGAAAAATTCGCGATCTTCGGCACCTCGGCGAAATATATCGACGCCGTGCGCAAGGGTGGCCTGACGCCGCGCAACAGCCACGATCTCTCCAGCCTCCGGCTGATGACCTCCACCGGTTCGCCGCTGTCGCCTGAGGGGTTCACTTTCGTCTATGAAGGCATCAAGGAAGATGTGCAGCTCGCCTCGATATCGGGCGGCACCGACATCGTCTCCTGCTTCGTGCTCGGCAATCCGCTGCAACCGGTCTGGCGTGGCGAGATCCAAGGCCCCGGCCTCGGTCTCGCGGTCGACGTCTGGAACGATGACGGCAAGCCGGTGCGAGGGGAGAAGGGCGAGCTCGTCTGCACCAAGGCCTTCCCTTCGATGCCGGTGATGTTCTGGAACGATCCCGATGGCGCGAAATATCGCGCCGCCTATTTCGACCGTTTCGACAACGTCTGGTGCCACGGCGATTTCGCCGAATGGACAGCGCATGGCGGCTTGATCATTCATGGGCGTTCGGATGCGACGCTCAATCCCGGCGGCGTGCGCATCGGCACGGCCGAGATCTACAATCAGGTTGAGCAGATGGAGGAAGTGGCCGAGGCGCTGTGCATCGGCCAGGACTGGGAAGACGACGTCCGCGTCATTCTCTTTGTCCGCCTGGCGGCTGGCGTCACCTTGAGCGAAGATCTGATCAAGGCGATCAAGACCCGCATCCGTGTCGGCGCTTCTCCCCGCCATGTTCCGGCCAAGATCATCGCGGTTGCCGATATTCCCCGCACCAAATCCGGCAAGATCGTCGAGCTTGCCGTGCGCGAGGTCGTTCACAACAGGCCGGTGAAAAACCAGGAAGCGCTCGCCAATCCCGAGGCGCTGCGGCTCTTCGCCGGGCTAAGCGAATTGAAGGATTGATAGGACTCGTAAACTACAAGCTTTCACCCTCTATCAATCTCCTGTCATGAAAACCTTTCGTTAAGAAAGGTTTGTCAAATGTGAAGCCAACTTGGGGGCCGCACATGAACGAGGCGGCCTAAAGCCTCCGGGCTTACAACATGACGTTGATCGACTGAGCTCTTGTTGAACAGCACCAACTCTTAAGGCAGCCTCCTGGCTGCCTTCTTTTATGGTGCCGCTTTCTCCTTATGCCGATCAGCCGGCCAGAACGCGCTGCGACGGGAAGGTGATCTCGACGAGCGTGCCTTCGTTCGGCGCCGAATTGATCGAGAACGTCGCCCGATTGGCATCCACCATCGCCTTGGTCAGCGGCAGGCCGAGCCCGGTGCCGTCGCCGCGATGGCGCGATTGGGTCGAGGAGACCTGCCGGAATGGCTTCATCGCCTGGTCGAGCTCGTTGCGCGTCATGCCAACACCGGTGTCGCGGACCCTCAGCGCCACGCTGCCATTCGCCTCATAGGAGGTGGAAACGACGATCTGCCCGCCCGACGGGGTGAAGCGGATAGCGTTCGACAGGATGTTCAGCGCGATCTGCTTGATCGAGCGCAGATCCGCCACGACATCAGGCACCGAATGCGACAGCGCCGTGCGGATGATGACGCGCTGGCCGTTTGCCTGCGGCTGCACCAGCGCCACGGCTTCCGAGATCGCCTCGTTGAGCCCCACGGCGGCAAAATCGAGATCCATCTCGCCTGCCTCGATCTTGGAAATGTCGAGCAGGTCGTTGACGATATCGAGGACGTGGCGGCCCGAGCGGCCGATGTCGTTGGCATATTCGATGTAGCGGGGATGGCCGATCGGCCCGAAGCGTTCGCCCGCCATCATGTCCGAAAAGCCGATGATGGCGTTGAGCGGCGTGCGGATTTCGTGGCTGACGCGAGCGAGGAAATCGGTCTTGTGGGCGTTGGCGGTTTCCGCAGCACCCTTGGCGTTGCGCAGCTCGTCTTCTGTGCGTTTCCACTGGGTGATGTCGCGGATGACGGCGCAATAGCCGTTGGATGAGGTGAGCTGGCCCATTGTCATGAACAGCGGCACGAAGCCGCCGCTGGCTTCGCGTCCGATCACTTCCCGCCCGTCGTTCAGCACGCTCGCAACGCCATGGCCCGAGAGGCCGTTCAGATAGTCGATAACCGCCTTCTGGCTCTCATGGGCAAACAGCATGACGAAGGGTTTGCCCCGCGTCTCCTGTTCGTCATAGTTGAAAAGTGCGCTGGCCGACCGGTTCATCGAGCGGATATCGCCTTCGGTGCCGATGACGACGACGCCGTCGGTTGCCGTCTCCAGGATCGAGCGCAATTCTTCCACTTCGACCTGAAGCTTGGCGACCTTCTCGACCATCCGCTCGGGGCGCGGTTCAGACCGGCCCTCGGAACGGCTTGCTTCGCCGCGGCTGTCTTCCTTGCCTTCTACTGGCATCAGCGCCAGCATCAGGGCGTTGGCATCTTCCCAGCGCACCGATTGCAGCCGCGCGGTCACCGGCGCCAGCGTATCATCAGCCTTGACGAGCATCATCGTGCTGGAGCCCGCCGCCTTTTCCTCGAGTTCGCGGCGCTGCAGCAGGGCTTCGATGCCACCCACCTCGCGCAGCGCGTCGAGCGAAGCATAGCCCGTCAGCCGCATGAATTCGGGATTGGCATGGATCAATGCATCGCCGATATGGATGAGCACGGCGACAGGCAACTGGTCGACCGTTCCGGCCGAAAGACCGTCCGTCATCTTGACGCGCGGTGGAATGAAGCTTGTGAGAACCTCGATCTGACTGACCGTTTCCTCGAGCCCTTCCGTCGCGTCGTCCTCGGCAGCGATCGCCGGCTCCTCGGTCTCGTCGTCGCGCTCAGTTTCGACGGCACGCTCGAAGATCGCCTCCTGCGGCGCCGTCTCCGCAACGAGCGGCGTCTCCCTTTTGTCGGTAAAGGTCGTTTCGGACTGAGGCTCCTCGGATGCGGAGGCTTCTTCGAAACCGGCCGGTTTTGCGGTGCTTTCGTCAGGCGCTGCAGGCTCTTCCTTGCGGGCGCCGAAGGCTTCGAGACGCTTGGCGATCTCGCGGAAATTGGCCTGCTCGGCGGCCGTCAATCCGGCGCCCGTGCTGTGAAGCTGAACGACCTTGTCGGTGAAACGGCGATTGGGCGTTTCCGAAATGCGAAGAGCAGGCAGCTCTTCCGGAGAATTGACGACCGGCTCGGCGGCAGGTGTATCCTCCGCGTCAACATCGCTTGCCGGTTCCACCGCGGCACTTTCGAACGCTGCCTCTTCGGCGGCAATCTCTTCCGATGCCGGTTCTTCGATCTCCGGCTGGGCTGCGGCGAGCGCCTGGTCTTCGATCTCTATCGCTGCAGCGGTTTCGGCTGATGCTTCTTCAGGCGCGGCTTCCGCTTCGTGTGTGGTTTCCGTTATCGGGCCGAGGCTTGCCGCATCATGGCCGACGCCATCATGGCCGAGCGTCAGGCCTAGCGCCAGCGGATCTTCCTGCACATCGGAAAGCCGGACGACGCCGAAGCCGCGGAAACCGTCAAAGTCGCGGTTGCGAGTATAGGTCGGCAGTGCTGCGAGATCGACCGGGACGACGAGACTGGTGCCTTCGACCGGCCAGAGGATCGTCTTGCCCGACCAGGTGTCGCGGCGGGCGAGCGCTTCGGCAAGCTTGCCATCGGGATCGAGGTTGAAGAGGGCGGCGATATCGCTGAAGGCGGAGCCGATGATGTCCGATGCGTGCGGACCGACGGCCTCGGCAAATTCATGGCTGACCTCATTGAACCGGCCCTCGGCGTCGATCTTCCAGACGAAGCGCGTGGCGCGGCTGTTCGGCCTGAAGACGAAGCCGGGCTCAGCCGCAGGCTGCGGGGCAGGGGCGGCCTCGGGAGCAGCCGGCGCTGTCACGGCGGGTTCTTCGATGACCGCTTCCGGTGCTTCTTCAATCTCTGCTTCGGTTGCTTCAACTGGGGGTTCCGCAATTTCAGCTGCTCCCACCGGTTTCGAAGCGGAGGTCATGGCATCCTCATCGATCGCGGCGGGCTCATAGGCCTCATCCGTGCTGCTATCGCTGACGCCGTGGTTCTCCGGCTCCTGGTGCCCGCCAGACGGCATCCCGTCCACTGTTTCGTCTGCGGATTCCGCAGCGGTCTCGGCCGGCTGTTCGCTTTCGCCGGCGATTTCCTCGAGTGTCTCCTCGACCTCTTCGATCCCGGAGACCGCGTCGATCATGTCAGTGAAGCCTGCCGCGGCGACGGGTTCGTCCTGGAGCGCCTCGGGGGGCGCCGGGCTTTCTTCCCCCGTAAGCGCCTCGGCTGCCTGCGGCACTGATGGATCGATGGTTTCGTGCACGGGTGCATCGATCGGGTCGAGATGGCCGAGCACGGTTTCGACCGCAAAGAGCAGATTGAGCGCCGGCTCGTCGCTGAGCTTGCCGACGGCGGCCGGAAGATAGCCCCGGCCGGTGGCGACGGGACGCTTCACCAACCGGTCGGGATGTGCGCCGGCAAGGTTGATCAGCGTCTTTGCGGTCTGCTCGGAAATGCCGAGCGAGGCAAAGCCCGGCGAGGCCGCGATGACCTCGCCATTGGCGCCGATGACAGCCATATGCGTATCGGGATCATCCAGCCCCTGCAGCATCTGGGCGGCCGAGGCGCCGGCTGTAAGCGGTTTGGTCGAGACCGGCACCGAAAACAGGATGGCCTTCTCGCCCTGGGAGAGCCGGATCAACTCGGCCGCCGCCTGCACCTGCACGCGCTGAAAGCCCTTGGCGACGCGGATCATCAGGGTGCGGCTGTCGCCGATATCGGTGAGCTGGCGCGCGGCCGTTTCCAACTGGCGGAAGGTGATGTCGGCACGGTCGACGCCCTGGTCGAGCAGATCATAGACCGCCGAATGGCCGAAAAGCTCCGCGCCAGCGCCGTTCGCCCAGAGCAGGCGAGCAAGATCGGCCGAAACCAGCACCATCGCCTCGCCGCGTGAAAAGCGTTCTCGCACCCGCGCATGCACGGCGATATCGATGAACGGATATTGGACTGCGGGCATGATCTAACCTTGTCGCTGTCGGCCTCTTTACATTAACGGCTTATTAATAACTGCAGGGCGCAACCCGGTCCAGAAGAGCGGGGTGCTTTCGGCCGGAAAGGTTAACGACTTGTGCGCTGCACAAAAAATGTTGCAATGCACAATAAAATATCCTATATAGACGTCATTCGATGATCATAGGCAGCGACTGCCTCAACCTAAAGGAATGCGACCGTGGCTACCATAAAGACCGATGACGTTTTTTCAATTGCTTCTTTCGACCCGTCCAAGCTCGCGGAATCCTTCCGTGACTTCGCCGAAAAAGGCGCCCAGCAGTCGAAGGACGCCTATGCCAAGCTGAAGACGGCTGGCGAGGAAGCCGGCAAGACGCTCGAAGCCACCGTCCAGACGGCACAGGCCGGCAGCGTCGAACTCGGCCTGAAGGCGATCGACGTTCTGCGCGTCAACGCTGAGAGCTCGCTCTCGCACATGGAAGCGCTCCTCGGCGTCAAGTCCGCGGCCGAATTCTTCGAACTGCAGACCTCCTTCCTGCGCAAGCAGGCTGAACTTGCCGTCGAGCAGGCGAAGTCGATCCAGGAAACCACCAAGCAGGTGGCCGAAAAGCTTGCCAAGCCCTCCAAGGATGCCGCCGAAAAGGCCATGGCCTCCTTCAAGAAGGCCTGATCGGTCTTTACCAGTCGGCGACAAAGGGCTGGACCTCGTGTCCAGCCTTTTTGTATATTCGCGAGGAATGGGGCTTGAATTCCTCGCCAAGTCCTCGTATGTGACCCCCGTCGCGCCAAGCGTGATTTATGCGGTTGTAGCTCAGTTGGTTAGAGCGCAGGTTTGTGGCACCTGAGGTCGGAGGTTCGAGACCCCCCAACCGTACCATCTCCCCCACTATCCATATCGAAGAAATAGGTAGCGGAACGTATCTTAGACAGGGGTTGCAACCTCCTGCCGAACGGGTTGTCGATGGTTTGCAAAGTCCTCTCTTCTAAGGCGCCAGCACATCGCCGGCCAGGCGCTTTACCGGCACTTCTCTGATCTTTTGGCACCTGCGTGAATATCGCCCGACTGGTTCAGGTAGTTAGTTGGCGCAACTCATCGGCCACAGAGTCCGATCCCTCAGCCCATCTCGGCCGTCACCTTTGTAAAAATTGAAGATTTTGTAGCGGATCGTGCCCGAGACGACAACTTCCGTTCACGCAGCTGGTCAACCGCGTGACAGCGAATCTCGCTTGATCACGTCGCTGCCAGCAATTCCTTTGAGGATCTCCAGGTGGCCTTTGCAAACCGTCTTGACCAGCTCGAGTAGTAATGCAGTTTGTTCTGCGAGCCAGCCAAGCGCTTCCTCGCTGATCTCGAAGTGCTTGGAATACCTCGCCTTAACATAAGCCTCATTAAGCGTGTTGAACCATGCGCGCTGACGGTGCTGATCGCGTGGAAACGCCTCCGCCAGACGTCGGTCCTGCTCTTCGGCGAGCGAGCGTAGAAATTTGATGTTGTGCGATGGTGGACCGTAATTGGTCAGAGTGAGTAGAACGCACGAATAGGCTTGCTCGAGCGATTGATGCAGGCTGAATGCCGACCAATTTATCCAGGCGTCCCCGGTCCTTTCCGACCTGCTGAGCTGAAATCTAGCTGTATCCAGGATGGTCGTGGCTTCGGCAAACCTTTGCTCAAAATGCTCCTTCGCCAGCCGCAGGCGATCCTCCGACGAAAGAGGCTCGGGCTCGGCCAACGGCTCATCGTCCAGTTCGTAGAGAACAATGCCTTCCTTGCGGATGTCGGAAAAGAAATACTGTCCTTCCCTGAGGTAGGTGTTCACCTCGCGCCTGGAATGGACGATGAAGCTCACCGGTGTTTCGATCGCGGCGTCGTGGATCAGCCGGTCGGCGGCCTTATACCAATATTCAGCGAACTCGCAGAGCTTGCGGTTGTTGACGATGATCAAGAGATCGAAATCGGAGCGATAGCCCTTCATCGTGAAGGGTTCATCGACCCAGCCACCCTTGGCGTAGGAGCCGAACAGGATGATCTTCAGGATTCTGCCGCGCTTCTTGAATTCTGCCGTACCATCCTTCAACGAGTCTTCGAATTCCTCGTGGAGGATTTCGAGAACCCGGCCGAGTTCTCGCTGCTTGCGAAGCGGCATATGTTCAAGCGACGATTTCATGAGCAATCGATAGGCGAAAGATCCAATATCGTCTACTGGCAATTTTAGTATCCCTCAACTCCTGCTGTGCTTTACTTCACATCCGGTTGCCACAAAGCGCTGGGGATTAATATAAATATTCAATGACTTGTGGGGAAGGAGCGTCTGAGCGGTGGCATGTTGGAACGCTGTGCACTAGGCGAACAAAGCGTGAAATTAGTCTCGCATTATACTGTCTTGAATAAATCAGTTAAATTGCTTATTTGTGGCAATTGATAAGGACCGGCGGGAAAACGCCTGGAGACAAGCGCGGAGCGCTTCAGTCGATCGGTCTAACTATTGCAAGAGTGCGATGTCGCTCGTTTGTACAATTGCTCCGAAGATGCGAGGACAATCATGGCGATCATGTTCGTCAGAGCGCAGGTGATCAGCAGGGGAGCCGGACGCAACATCGTCTCGGCCGCCGCCTATCGTCATCGCACTAGGATGATGGACGAACAGGCGGGCACGTCGTTCAGTTACAGGGGTGGAGCTTCCGAGCTGGTGCATGAGGAACTGGCTCTGCCCGACCAGACGCCGGCCTGGCTGCGATCGGCGGTCGAGGGGCGTTCCGTCGCTGGTGCCAGCGAAGCGCTGTGGAATGCTGTTGAAGCGTTCGAGAAACTGGCAATCGCGCAGCTGGCGCGCGAGCTGATCATTGCACTGCCGGAGGAATTGACGCGGGCCGAGAATATCGCGCTGGTGCGCGAATTCGTGCGGGACAATCTCACCTCGAAGGGAATGGTCGTCGATTGGGTCTATCACGACAAGGACGGCAATCCGCATGCCCATGTGCTGATGACATTGAGGCCGCTGACGGAGGAGGGTTTTGGTCGGAAGAGGGTGACCATCATGGGCGAGGACGGCACACCGCTGCGTGTCGTTACGCCCGACAGTCCGAACGGCAGGATCGTCAACAGGGCCTGGGCGGGTGACAAGGAAACCTTGCAGGCGTGGAAGATCGCCTGGGCGGAGACGGCCAATCGGCATCTGGCGCTTGCCGGTCATGAGATCCGGCTTGACGGCCGCTCCTATGCCGAGCAGGGACTGGATGGGATCGCGCAAAGACATCTCGGTCCGGAGAAGGCAGCGCTTTCCCGCAAGGGCAGGGAGCTTTATTTCGCGCCAGCCGATCTTGCCCGCCGCCAGGCGATGGCCGACCGGCTGCTGGGCGAACCGGAGCTTCTGCTGAAGCAGCTCGGCAATGAACGCTCCACCTTCGATGAACGCGACATCGCCAAGGCGCTGCATCGCACCGTCGATGATCCCGCAGACTTTGCCAATATCCGGGCGCGGCTGATGGCGTCGGACGACCTCATCATGCTGAAGCCGCAGCAGGCCGATGCCGAAACCGGCAAGGTGGTGGAATCCGCTGTCTTCACCACGCGCGAGATCCTTCGCATCGAATATGACATGGCGCGGTCGGCGCAGGTTTTGTCGGAAGGTCGCGGTTTCGGCGTTGCCGATCGGGCGGTGGCGGCCGCGATCAGAAACGTCGAGACCCAGGATCCAAAAAAGTCCTTCCGGCTCGATCCGGAACAGGTGGACGCGGTCCATCATGTCACGCGCGACAATGGTATTGCCGCCGTCGTCGGCCTTGCCGGCGCCGGCAAGTCGACCCTGCTTGCCGCAGCACGCGTCGCCTGGGAAGGCGGAGGCCGCCGGGTGATCGGTGCCGCCCTTGCCGGCAAGGCGGCCGAAGGGCTGGAAGACAGTTCCGGCATCAGATCGCAAACACTCGCCTCCTGGGAGCTCGCCTGGGCCAGCGGACGTGAATTGCTCGAGCGTGGTGATGTGCTTGTCATCGACGAGGCCGGCATGGTGTCGTCGCAGCAGATGGCCCGCGTCCTCAAAACTGCCGAGCAGGCAGGGGCGAAGGTGGTTTTGGTCGGCGATGCGATGCAGCTACAACCGATCCAGGCAGGCGCGGCGTTCCGGGCGATCACCGAGCGGATCGGTTTTGCCGAACTTGCCGGCGTGCGCCGTCAGCACCAGCAATGGGCGCGCGCGGCATCGCGGCTCTTTGCCCGCGGTAGGGTCGAAGAGGGCCTCGACGCCTATGCGCAGCAGGGCCATCTTGTCGAGGCAGAGACGCGAGACGACATCATCGGGCGCATTGTTGGCGACTGGACCGCGGCGCGCCGACAGGTGATCCAGGACTCAAGCACGGCCGGCAATCATGGCCGTCTTCGCGGCGACGAGCTGCTGGTCCTCGCCCACACCAATCAGGACGTCACGCGCCTGAACGAGGCGCTGCGATCGGTGATGACAGGCGAGGGCGCGCTGGGTGAAAGCCGCTCATTCCAGACCGAACGCGGTGCGCGAGAGTTCGCCACCGGCGACCGCATCATCTTCCTGGAGAATGCCCGCTTCCTCGAGCCACGTGCTCCCCGTCTCGGTCCGCAATATGTGAAGAACGGCATGCTCGGCACGGTCGTTTCCACCGGTGACAAACATGGCGACCCACGGCTGTCGGTGCGCCTCGACAACGGCCGAGATGTCGTCATCAGCGAGAACAGCTACCGCAATGTCGATCACGGTTACGCCGCGACCGTCCACAAGTCTCAAGGGTCGACCGTCGACCGGACCTTCGTCCTCGCCACCGGCATGATGGACCAGCACCTGACCTATGTGTCGATGACGAGGCATCGCCACCGCGCCGATCTTTATGCCGCCAAGGAGGATTTTGAAGCGAAGCCGGAGTGGGGAAGGCCACCGCGTGTCGATCATGCTGCCGGCGTCACCGGCGAACTCGTGGAAACCGGACAAGCCAGGTTCCGACCGAATGACGAGGATGCCGACGACAGCCCCTATGCCGATGTGAAGACGGATGACGGAACCATCCATCGTCTTTGGGGCGTCAGCCTGCCGAAGGCACTTGAGGATGCCGGGGTCTCGGAAGGCGACACGGTGACGCTGCGCAAGGACGGGGTGGAGCGGGTCGCGGTCAAGGTCGCGATCGTCGATGAGCAAACCGGACAGAAGCGGTTCGAGGAAAGGGAAGTCGACCGCAACGTCTGGACGGCCAAGCAGGTCGAAACCGCCGAAGCGCGCCGGGAACGCATCGAGCAGGAAAGCCATCGGCCGGATGTGTTCAAGCAGTTGGTGGAGCGTTTGTCGCGCTCCGGCGCCAAGACAACAACGCTCGATTTCGAGAGCGAGGCCGGCTACCAGGCGCAGGCGCAAGATTTTGCGCGCCGTCGGGGCATCGACACACTTTCTCAAGTTGCGGCCGGGATGGAGGAGGGGGTCACGCGGCAGCTGACGTGGATTGCCGAGAAGCGCGAGCAGGTGGCAAAGCTTTGGGAAAGGGCGAGCGTTGCGCTCGGCTTTGCGATCGAGCGGGAACGGCGGGTTTCCTACAACGAGGAACGGGCTGAAACGCAAACAGTCTCGGACGCTGATACTGGCCGCGGCCGACATCTCATCTCGCCCACCACAGTTTTTGCCAGGACGGCGGAGGAAGATGCGCGGCGGGCTCAGCTTGCCTCGCCCGCCTGGAAAGAGCGGGAAGCAATCCTGCGGCCGGTGCTGGAGACGATCTATCGTGAAACGGATGCAGCGCTTGTCGCCCTGAACGCCCTGGCATCGAATTTGAAGATCGAACCCCGAAGGCTCGCCGACGATCTTGCTGTTGCGCCCGATCGGCTCGGCCGCCTGCGTGGCTCCGACCTAATCATCGACGGTCGCGCCGCACGTGACGAGCGCAGCATCGCGACCGCGGCATTGACGGAACTGTTGCCGCTTGCCCGCGCCCACGCGACGGAGTTCCGCAGAAACGCCGAGCGGTTCGAAAGCCGCGAGCAACAACGCCGCGCGTATATGTCATTGTCGATCCCAGCGCTCTCAAAGAAGGCGGTGGCACGTCTCATCGAGATCGAGGCGGTGCGCAAGCAAGGAGGGGACGATGCCTACAAGAGCGCCGTCGCACTCGCCGCCGAGGACCGTGCCGTCGTCCAGGAGATCAAGGCGGTCAGCGAGGCGCTCACCGCTCGCTTCGGCTGGAACGCCTTCACATCGAAAGCCGATGCGGTTGCCGAACGCAATGTGATCGAGCGTATGCCGGAAGACCCCACAAGCATCAGAGACGAGAAGTTGACCCGGCTGTTCGAGGCCGTGAGGCGCTTTGCCGACGAGCAGCATCTCGCCGAACGGCGGGATCGTTCGAAGATCGTCGCGGCGGCCAGTGCTGATCCGCAGAAGCAGTATGTCCCCATGCTTGCCGCTGTCACCGAGTTCAAAACCCCGATCGACGACGAGGCGAGATCTCGCGCTCTGGCCGGCTCTCTCTATCGCCAACAGCGAGCGGCACTGGCCGCCGTGGCACGCACGATCTGGCGTGATCCGGCCGGCGCCGTCGGCAAGATCGAAGAGCTGCTTGCCAAAGGTTTTGCTGGCGACCGCATCGCCGCCGCGGTGATCAACGACCCCTCTGCCTACGGTGCTTTGCGCGGTTCCGATCGCCTGATGGACCGGATGCTGGCTGCCGGCCGGGAGCGGAAGGAGGTGGTGCAGGCCGTACCCGAAGCCGCCGCCCGTTTGCGCGCGCTCGGTTCGGCCTACGTCAATGTGCTCGATACCGAACGCCAGGCGATTGCCGAGGAGCGACGGCGCATGGCTGTTGCCATTCCCGGCCTGTCGAAGGCGGCCGAAGAAGTGCTGACACGCCTGACTGCCAGGGCGAAGAACAACGGCCGCAAGCAAAATGCATCGGCCGCTGCTCTCGATCCGGACATTCGCCGGGAGTTTGCCGCGGTCAGTACGGCACTCGACGCGCGCTTCGGCCGCAACGCCGTCCTCCGGGAAGAGAAGGATCTCATCAACCGCGTGCCACCGGCGCAGCGTCGGGCCTTCGAGGCGATGCAGGAAAGGCTGAAGGTCCTGCAGCAGACCGTCCGACTCGAGAGCAGCGACAAGATCGTCTCGGAACGGCGCCAGCGCACGGTTAACCGCAGACGCGGCATTGATCTCTGAAGCACGATGAAGGGCGAAAAGTAGTGGTCATAGCCCAGTGCGAGACACATTCCGACGGGATCGTCCGCGACCCGCACCGCGTTCTATATTGCAAAGCGAGCCCCACGGCTACGCGTCCCGTCCTCGGAATGCCGTCGGACCGAATACGCATGCGACGTCACGTTGAAAGTCTATGACCCTGGCCTTTGCTTTCAGATTTCCACAATCTCCTCTGTCCCCAGAAGCTCGAAAACCCGGGTCCAAAACTTGAAATCGCCTGACCGACCGTCGGAGCGCGCGCCTATAGCACACCAGGCGGCCGCTGTTTTCGCATGCTGTCCGTAAATCGAACGGACAGCAGCACTTATGTCCCCAACATCTGCATCACTCCAAAAATCCGGTGTGGCTGCGGCGCAGCCGGCTGAGAACCCTTCGAACGTTTCGCGCATCAGAAAGCCCCGTTACCGTCCGGAAACAGGCCATCAATTCATGCCGGACGTCGATCCCACCGAGTGGGCCACGATCACGTGCCGTCCCTGGCAAATTGCGCTTCAGCGCGAAGTGCTTCTCACACGCAACATTATGTTGTAACAAAATAGAAAAGCAAGCTATAAAAATACCCGCAATGAGAGCGCTTTTGCGATTCTTTCAGTGGCTGTCTACACATAAGGCTTGAGGCGTTACCCAGAATGAGGCGATTCAGTGATAAATTTGTCGTATCAAAAATAGCGAGAACGGGCTCAATGGCTGGCGGATCGAGCCGATGAGCGCACTTCTGGCGATAGTATCTCGGGATGCCGACTATTATTTGATGCTGTCATACATCTTGAGGGGGGCCGGATACCGGACGGTGCTGGTCGATATTCCAAACGAGGCCGTGATGACCGCTGCGGAGCGCGGCGCTGCAGCCATCATCGTCGACTGCCAGCCGGGTTCGCAAGTCCTGACTGATATCGCCTCTGGGCTTGCGGAAAAGGGGCTTGCAGAGAACCTCACACTCATCGCGCTCGTAGCCGAAAAGGCCGCCTATCTCAACATACTGAAAGCCGATGTCGATGAGAGCTTTGCAAGGCCGTTACCACCGGAACGGCTACTGTCTTACCTTCACGATAAAATAGGCAATTCTTCCGACGAGATGCCTAGCCACCTCGTTCCAATATTTGACGATATGAAGCTGGACGTTGGCGGCCGGCGTGTGCTGGTACGGGGTATGCCGGTCAATCTCAGCCCGATAGAGTTTCGTCTGCTGAGCGCTCTTATGGGTGACGCGGGGCGCGTTCTCAGCCGCACGGAACTGATCGCCGTCGCTTGGCCGAAATCAGCCTTCGTCGAGCCGCGGACGGTCGATGTTCATATCGGCCGCCTCCGGCGGGCGTTGAAGCGGGCGCTTGGCCGCGATGTGATCCGCACCGTGCCAAAGGAAGGATACGCAATCGATATCACCTGAAACATATGACTTCGCTACGTTCACATGTTCACCGAAACTTCCCGAAAATTTGCTGTCTCCTTCGTTGCATAAACACAGAGTACGCGCATAGCGTGAATAGTATGGAATCAACTGGGAGGACAATATGCAAGAGGCAGTATCGGGCGCCGGATCGGCGAAAACATCCCACAGAAACACCGCGGGCCTGATCAGCCACGCAAGTCCGCACTTTGCAGCCGCCCATCTCGACGGCCTGATGGCCCTCTATGTCCACCCGTCCGACGGTCGAGCGGTGGAACTGCCGGTTTGGGAGCGCCGATCAGAGCGTGTCGTCGACTTCGTCCGTTGCTCGTATCTCGGGCTCGACAATCACCCCTCAATTATCGAAGGCGCAATCGAAACGGTCCGGCGTTACGGAACGCTGCACTGGTCCTGCGCCCGTACGCGGCTGAATTTCGCAGTCCTCGGAGACCTCGAGGATGCTCTCTCCGATCTTTTCGGTGCGAGGGTGATCACTTACACAACGGTGCTTGCTGCCAATTTGAGCGCGCTTCCGCTGATTGCGTCCGGCGTTCTCACGGCCGGCAAAAAACCGGTCATGGTGTTCGACCGTCTCGCGCATGCAACGCTCGCCTTCAACAAGCCCGTCGTTGCAGAGGAATGCGAGGTTCGAACTATAGGTCACAACGATCTTCAGGCGCTCGAAGAAATTTGCCGCCAGAACGATACGGTCGCCTATGTTTGCGACGGTGTGTATTCCATGGGTGGCTGCGCCCCGATCAAGGAGTTGCGCGAGCTGCAGGACCGATACGGCCTCTTCCTCTATATCGACGATGCTCACGGCATATCGATCTTCGGAGAAAGAGGCGAGGGTTTTGCCCGTTCGCAAATGCCTGACGGTCTCGGTGACCGGACGATCATCGCAGCCTCTCTTGGAAAGGGCTTCGGAGCCTCGGGCGGCATGCTAATGCTCGCTACGGCGTTCCAGGAAGAGATCTTCCGGCGTTTTGCTCTCGCGCATGCCTTCTCGGCCTCGATCAATGTTGCGGCGATCGGTGCAGCTCTCGCCTCTCAGTCGGTCCATCGCACACCGGAATTGGGCGTGCGGCAAAGGGCGCTCGCAGAATACATCTCTCTTTTCGACGAACTGGTGCCGACCGCACAGTCGGGGTCCCGTCTCCCGATCAGGACCGTTGTCGTCGGTGACGAGCTTGCGGCAATCGGCGCTGCCAGACTGGTGCTCGATTCCGGTTACTACACGTCGGCCATTTTCTTTCCAACGGTGGCCAAGGGAAGGGCGGGGCTGCGGATATGCCCGACGGCCGGCCACACGGCTGCCGAAGTACGCGCCGTCGCTGTTGCCATCAACCGTGCTCTCAAGGGGTAAGGAACCATTTCCACCCCTCCGGGCGGTAACGCCGCCCGGAGATGGATGGATCATCGGATCCAGGCGTTCCAACGCTCGAGCATCATCGCGGCGTTGTCGTTGATCCATTTGGCGTCCGGGATGACGATGTAATTCCGGATATCATCATCACTCGGCAGTGCCGCGCGTGCAGCCGGCGACATCAAGTCAATCGCCTTGCGGCTCGGCGGCGTGCAAAGGAGTTCGTCGCACACCCCGGCCTGCGCCTCCGGATGGTCAAGCCAGTAGCCGACCAACTTCAAAGCGTTTGCGCGGTTCGGTGCATCCTTGATGATTGTCAGGCGATCGCCGACGAGGAACGAGGCCTGCTTGGACCAGCCGATCTGGCGTCCTTCCGCCTTCAGTGTATTTGCGCGTGTCAGCCAGATCTGCCCGATGCTGTAGTCGCCGTTGCGAAAGCCCTGAACGCTCTGGTCGCCGGTCTTCCACCAGAGCGATATAGCCGGGCGGATCTCGTCGAGCTTATTGAGGGCGCGTTCAACGTCGAGCGGAAAGAGCTTATCGCGGGGAACACCATCGGCCAGCAGTGCGGCAGCCATGACCCGCCATGGATCGTCGAAGTTTGGAAACGAGCGACCACCGGGAAATTTTGTCTGGTCCCACATATCGGCCCAACTCGACGGATTTCCGTCCTTGAAGGCAGTCGGGTCGTAGGCCATCAGCGTTGCGGTGGAAAACAGCCTGGCCCCGCCGCTGATGCAGGCATCCCCGACCAGGTCCGGACGGCCCTGGAAGGATTTGCAGAACTCGGTCAGGTCTTCAGATGTCAGCCGATGCGCCTCAGCACTCGCCTGGATCTCGCCGTCCGGGTAAAGGTCCCAGGTTACATTGCCGGTCTTCACCATAGCCGCAGCTTTCGCCCGCATCTCGGCATTCGTTGCTGCGACCGAAACAACCTTGATGCCGGTCTTTTCGGTGAACGGTTCGAACCAGAATTTTCGAAGCGCCGCATCATAGGCGCCGCCTGTGGTCGCAACGATGACCTGTTCCCCGGCTTGCGCCGCCGCCGCACCTCCAAACACGAGGCAAGCCGCAAGCAGCAAAGGCTTGATCTTGGTTCGCTCTATCATCGCGTATTCCTTCGTCCGATTATGGGCCACGTTAATCCTCCCCGCGGCCGGTAAGGAGATGAATGGTCCCCATGAGAAGCAGCGATACTGCAACGAGCAGTGTCGAAACCGCTGCTATGACCGGGGTGAGATTGAAATCGATGTCCTCGAACATCTTGCGGCTGATTGTTTTGCCGCCGGTATCGGAAATGAAGAAGGCGACGGTCGCCTCATCGAATGACGCCAGAAACGCAAAGACCGAAGCCGCAGCCACCGCCGGCGCGATATTAGGAAGCACAATGCTGAAAAAGGCGCGGCTCCGGCTTGCCCCACAATTCAGTGCGGCAAGCTCGAGCGACGTATCGAAGCGCTCGAGTGCCGCCGACACGGTGATGATCACGTAGGGTACCGCAAGCACGGTGTGCGCGGTGAGGAAGCCTGAGAAATTACCGGTCAAGCTGAGCGGGGAAAAAACCAGATAGAGGGCAACGCCAAAGACAACATGGGGAACGATCATCGGCCCTAGCGACAATGCCTGCAGAAGGGTCTTTCCCGGCAGATTGCCGCGCACGAGCCCGATGGCCGCCAATGTCCCGATGACCGTCGAGGCAATCGTCGTCGCCAGTGCAATCTTCAGACTGAAGATCGTTGCCGCGCACCAGTCCGGATCGGAGAGAAAGTCGACATACCAGCGAAGCGTCAGACCCTTCGGCGGAAGCTCGATATAGCTGCTGTCGTTCAGCGAAATCGGGATAACGAGCAGGGTCGGCAGAACCAGGAAGAACAGGATTGCTCCGATCAAGAGGCCGCCAAGGAGCCGCAAGGCCGCTTTGCCGTAAGGTCGGTGGGTGCCGTTGACGCGATAGGCTGCGAATGGGGCAATGGCTACGGGTTCAGTTGACACTGTTCATTCCTTTGCTGAGGGAAAGCGCCTTGCGGAACACAAGGACAAAGACCAGCGTCGTGGTCAGAAGGATGGTCGCGAGCGCTGCTGCAAATGGCCAGTCAAGCAGGACGGTGGTTTGCTGACCGATCAGCGTTGCCATCATCAATGCTCCAGGCCCGCCGACGAGTGCCGGCGTGATATAAAAGCCGATCGCCAGGATGAAGCACATGACGCAGCCGGCAAAGATTCCGGGCAAGCTGAGCGGCAAGGTCACGCTCATGAACGCGCCGATCGGGCCGGCACCGAGATTGCGGGCGGCTTGGGCGTACTCGGCAGGAATAGTGCGAAGAGCGTTGTAGATCGGCAGGATCATGAAGGGCATCAGGACATGCGTCATAGCAAGGATCACGGCGCCTTCGGTGTAAATAAGCTTCAAAGGGCTGCTAATGAGGCCGCTCTCGATCAGAAGACCATTCACGATGCCGTTTCGCTGGAGGAGCACGATCCAGGCGTAGGATCGCACCAGCACTGAGGTCCATAGCGGTACGAACACCGCTGCCGATACGATTATCGCCGTCTTGCCTTTGGTGCGGGCCATGAGAAAGGCAACCGGATATCCAAGCAGCAGGCTCGCCACTGTTACGATTGCACCCGTCTGCAGCGTGCGAAGCAGAACTTCCAAATAGAGTGGCTCGCTGACGATCCGCTCGTAGTGCTCCAGCGTGAATCCGGACGCCATGAAACTCAGAGAGACAAGCCGCCCGATCGGATAGATGAAGCCTCCGGCCAGCAAGAGCATCAACGGCGAAATCAAGAGGAGCGTCAGCGCGTGCGAATACCGGCGTGCCGAGCGTGAGAAAAACCAGCTTGCTGGACGGGTTGGTGCAAGGGGTAGATTGTCGACGGCCATGGTCATCTCATGCCTCCGCGACCGCAAAGAGCCGTAGGCCGTCCCGTTCGGCGATGACATCCACCGGTGTCCCCATTGCAAAGGGCATCCTCTTTCCATCGGCAGGGATCTGCACCTGAATGATCTCTCCGCTTCCGAAATCGGTGCGAACGAGATGGAGGTCGAAGGAGCCGGCAAAGACCGACGTTTCGATCCGGCCGGGAAGGGCGTTCTTTCCCCCGGTGCCTCGCAATGCAAGGCCGAGGCGCTCTGGCCGCAACGCGAGCCGAACGTGATCGCCTGCTTTTGCCAAACTCTCGAAACCATTTACAGCGCCCGGCGTATCGATGACCACGTCGTCACCCAGTCTGATCGTCCGGCTGTCGGCGGTCTCCCCCAGGAATTCTCCGGTCAGGAAGTTCATCTTGCCGATGAAATCGGCGACAAAGGCACTCTGCGGATTGCAGTAAAGGTCCGCCGGGGTTCCAAGCTGCGCGAGTTGTCCCTTTGCCATAACCGCGATCCGGTCGGACATCGTCAACGCCTCCTCCTGATCGTGCGTCACGTAAATGACCGTCGCGCCGAGGCGCCGCTGCAACTGCTTGATCTCGATCTGCATGGATTCGCGCAGCTTCTTGTCGAGCGCTCCGAGTGGCTCGTCCATCAAGAGAACAGGCGGTTCGAACACGATTGCTCGCGCGACTGCCACTCGCTGCTGCTGGCCGCCGGACAGTTCGTGAGGGTAGCGCTTGGCGTAGTCTGGAAGTTGAACGAGGTCGAGCGCCCGGCCAACGCGTTCGGCCCTGAGGTCTTTGCGGATGCCGCGCATCTTCAGCGGGAAGGCTATGTTTTCGGCGACGGTCAGATGCGGGAACAGGGCATAACGCTGGAAGACCATCCCGATATTACGGCGATCGGGCGATATGGCCGTGACATCGCGCCCACCAATGACGAGACGTCCGGCAGATGGGCTTTCGAAACCGGCGATCATTGTCAGAAGCGTCGTCTTGCCTGATCCCGACGGCCCGAGGATCGACAGGAATTCGCCTGCCGAAATGTCCAAGGTCACTGCGCCAACGGCAGTCTGGCTGCCGTAGACCTTGCCTATGCGATCGATAAAAACAGGCGCACCAATCAAAATGATATCTCCTCATTTGCGTGCTTTGGCACGCATTGAAACCTCCCGGCTCCGCTCGTGCGGCGCCGGGTGCTGTGGGTGTCATGCCGGCAAGACCGGCAGCTTGTTTCGGGCGTGGCCTTCCGGGGCCAGGGCGTTGCGAATAGTTGCGATACCGTTATGCTGTCACATTACGGCATCGTTTTTCGTCTATTCCATTTTTGTTGCAACAAAAATGTGAAGATGTCAACGCTTGGGGGTCAAAATTGAACGAAACTACAACCGGAGAGGAATCGCCGGCGTCGGATCTGCAGTCTGGACGTCTCAGCGATTTCGCCTATTCATCGATCAAGGAGCAACTCACACGTGGTGCCTACAAGCCCGGTCATAAGTTGCCCATCCGCTCGGTTGCCGAGATGTTGAATGTTGGCGCCACGCCTGCGCGCGAGGCGATCAACCGCCTGGTCTTCGAGGGCGCGCTCGTCATGGTGGGTCCTAAAACTGTCATCGTCCCGCATCTCGATCTTGCGGCGCTTTATGAAGTCACGCAGATGCGGCTTGCTCTCGAAGGGTTGGCGACCGAAAAAGGCGCGCTTCGCGCAACCAATGACGTCGTTGACAAGCTCCTGGCGCTGCAGGAGAAAATCACGTTCTCGCTCGACGAAAAGCGCTACTCCGACGCTCTTCACGACAATAAGGAATTCCACTTCACGATCTATCGGCTGTGCGAGATGCCGCACCTCCTTTCGACCATTGAAGCCCTGTGGTTAAGGGTGGGGGCCTCGTTCCACGACCTCTATCCCGAGTTCGCGGAAGCAAAATACGGTGTCCACAACCACTTGGCCGCGATAGAGGGCTTGGTGGACAAAGACCCTTCTGCAGTCCGTGCCGCAATGGAAAACGACATTCGAGACGGCTACCGGCGCCTGAAGAAGGCCGCGCAGGAGCGTCTCAGGCGGCAATAGCAAAGGCAGCCAGATTATTTTGTTGCAACTTCTTCGGGTTCATGATTTTTGTTATAACAAAATTATGAAGGGTTGCGCCGCGACCCGCGTTGGCCGGAGAAGATCAGAATGTTTCACCCAGATGTCTTTCGCAGCGGCCGGGGATTTCCCCGGTCGAGATCCGAACATTTCTTCAAACGGGGTCGTCGCGTATTTCCGACCGGGATCACGCGGGTCACGGTCGATCACGAGCCCAGCCCGCTATACATTTCACGCGGGGAAGGCGCCTATCTCATCGACGTCGACGGCAATCGCCTTCTCGACCTCAACAATAATTTCACGACGCTGATACACGGCCATGGCTTTCTTCCAGTTGCCGATGCGGTTGCGGATCTGCTTCATCGCGGAACGTGTTTCGCCAACCCGACTGAGCACGAGATCACTCTGGCCGAGCTGTTGATCGAGCGCATTCCAGCGCTCGAGCATATTCGCTTCGTCAACAGCGGGACCGAGGCTGTGATGTTTGCGATCAAGGCTGCTCGCGCCTTTACGTGCCGGCCAGGCATCGCCCGGATCGAAGGTGCCTATCACGGCGCTTACGATTGGGCGGAAACGGGGCAGGCGGTGTCGCCGGCCATGTGGAACGACCCACCGCAGTCGCTGGCCGTACCCGCCTATCGCGGTATGCCACCTTCGGTAGGTGAGGAGGTAACCGTGATCCGCTTCAACGATATCGCGGATCTGGAGCGCCGGATCGCTGCGGCTGCCCCGTCGCTGGCCTGTATCCTGATTGATCCGATGCCAAGCCGCGCCGGGCTGATTGCTCCGGAGCCGAGCTTTTTTGCTGCTGTCGAGGCGATTGCGAAGCAATACGGAATTCTCATCGTAGCCGATGAGGTCCTCAATCTGCGGCAGTCATATTTGGGGGCTTCAGCCCGCTATGGTCTCCACCCCGACCTGATCGCGGCCGGCAAAATCATCGGTGGAGGGTTTCCTGTCGGGGCGATCGGCGGCCGCAAAGAGGTAATGCGCGTGTTCGCAAGCGACAGCGGTAAGCCGCTGCTGCCGCAAGGCGGCACGTTTTCGGCAAATCCCGTGTCGATGGTCGCCGGCCGGGTCGCCATGGAAGCGATGACGGATGGTGCTTTCGCTTCACTCGAGAGTCTTGGCGATCGCATCCGCGCCGGGCTTCGAAGGGAAATCGAGCGCCACGGTGCAGCCTTCAGCGTGACGGGGGCTGCATCCTTGTTTCGCATCCACCCGAAAGGAAAGCAGCCAACGGACTTCCGCGAAGCGTATCTCGCGCCGGGAGAGGCCGAGTTGATGGGCCGCCTCTCCAGGCATTTCCTCAACTGCGGCATCCTGCTTCCCAATGGTGCTGCGGCGTGCCTTTCGACGGCAATGACGACTGCTGACGGTGACGCGGTCATCTCAGCCTTTGCAGACTTCCTTTCAATCCTTGAAGCAACCCCAACCGAAGCAGGCATGTGACCATGGCAACTGATCATCTAACCGTCGCCGAGCGGATCGCCCTTTCCCTGAAGAGGCACGACGTCACCCATATCTTTGCTCAGAGCCTGCCTTCGGCGGTTATCCTCGCGGCCGAAGCAATCGGCATCCGTCAGGTCGCCTATCGCCAGGAAAACATGGGAGGGACCATGGCCGACGGCTACGCACGCCTGTCCGGCAAGATCGGCGTGGTAGCAGCACAGAACGGACCTGCCGCAACGCTTCTCGTTCCGCCGCTGGCCGAAGCGCTGAAGGCAAGCGTTCCGGTCGTTGCTCTCGTCCAGGATGTCGAACGAGATCAGGCTGACCGCAATGCATTCCAGGAGCTCGATCATCTTACCCTGTTCCAATCCTGCACGAAGTGGGTTCGCAAGGTGATCGTTGGGGAGCGCATCGACGATTATGTCGATGCCGCCTTCACGGCGGCCGCCTCGGGCCGGCCAGGACCGGCAGCTCTCCTGCTCCCTGCCGACCTCTTGCGGGAGCAGGTAGCCCCTTCGGCTTTTCGGCGCGAGGCTGTCCTCGGCCACTGGCCGCTCGATCGGCTGCGTCCGCGCGATCGCGAGATCGAGCGCGCGGCCTCGATGATTGCCGCTGCCCACGCGCCTATCGTCATTGCCGGAGGGGGCGTCCATGCAAGCCATGCCGCCGGCGAGCTTTCGGCGCTGCAGGACGAAGCCTCGCTTCCCGTGCTGACGACCAATATGGGAAAAGGCGCGGTCGACGAATTCCACCCGCTGTCGGCTGGCGTTCTCGGCGCTCTCGTCGGGCCGAGATCGCTTGGACGGCACACACTCGCGCTCGTCGAAGAAGCCGATCTCGTCATTCTGGTCGGGACACGAACCAACCAGAATGGCACCGATAGTTGGCGCCAAATTCCCTTTTCCGCATCCGTCATCCACATCGATGTCGACCCCACCGAGATCGGGCGTACTTACGAGGCGCTCAGGTTGACAGGCGACGCGGCCGAAACCATCAGCGCGCTTCGAAGCGCGCTTGCCGGACGCGATCTCTCGTACCGCGCATCGCAGCGCGACGAGTTGACGGCTCGGATCGCTGGTTTCTGGCGCGCGTTTGACACGGAGCGGCAATCCGTCGCTGGCTCGGAGAACAGTCCGATACGTCCCGAGCGCGTCATGTCCGAACTGCAGCAAGTGCTGACAGCAGAAACGACCGTTGTTTCCGATGCGAGCTACTCCTCGATGTGGATAGCCGGCCAGTTGCGGGCCCTTTCTCCCGGTATGCGCTTCCTGTCGCCGCGGGGCCTTGCCGGACTTGGGTGGGGCCTGCCACTTGCCCTCGGCGCGAAAGCGGCAAAGCCGGATAAGCCGGTCGTCACCATCGTAGGGGATGGCGGCTTCGCCCACAGCTGGGCGGAGTTGGAGACTATGGTGCGATGCAAGCTTCCCATACTCATCATCGTTTTGAACAACGGTATCCTCGGCTTCCAGCGTGATGCTGAAACTGTCAAGTTCGGCAGCTTCACGACCGCCTGCAGCTTCGCGGATGTCGATCATCGGCAGATTGCCGAAGCTTGCGGCTGCTCGGCAGTCCGTATCTCCGATCCTGCCGATCTTCCTCGATACCTCGAGCGCGGTCTGCATGAAGAAGGCCCCTTATTGATCGAGGTGATAACGGAGGCCGATGCCCATCCACCCATTTCGCTATTTGCTGCAATGGATCAGGCAGCATGAGCCCGGGCATACCGCGTGTTGCGGTCATCAGTGGTGGCACGACCGGGATCGGTCTTGCCACTGCGTTTCGTCTGCTCAGGGCCGGTCATCGGGTTGCCGTCTTCAGCCATGGCGAAGCAAGCGTGATGGCCGCAGGCGCCGCGCTTGCCAAGACTTTTGGACCGGAACGGTCGCTTGCAAGAAAGGTTGATCTCCGCGAACCGGCGGCAATTAACTCCTTTTTCGACGTAGTCGTCCATGTCTTGGGCACGCCTGGGATCCTCGTCTGCAACGCGGGAATATCGCCAAAAGGTCCCGATGGCCCTCTTCACGTCGCCGACCTTACCCTTGAAGAGTGGAACGACGTGCTCGCCGTCAACCTGACGGGGGCGATGCTGTGTTGTCGGGCAGTTCTGCCTGCGATGAAGGAAAAAGGTTATGGGCGCGTCATATTCGTCGGATCTCTTGCAGGCCGGACAAGACCACGGATCGCCGGCGCGAGCTATGCGACGTCCAAAGCCGCACTTTCAGGACTATCCCGCGTACTGGCTTCTCAATATGGCCCCTATGGCATAACATCGAATGTCGTGGCGCCAGGTCGCATCCTGACGCCTCTGACCGGCTCCCCGCAAAGCAAGGCCAACATCGACGCGCTCGCCCGTATTCCGGCCGGTCGCCTCGGTGCTTCGGACGACGTCGCCGCAGTGATCGCGTTCCTGGCATCGGAGGATGCCGGGTTCGTCAATGGCGCCATCATAGATGTCAACGGTGGCGAGTTCGCGCCGAGTTGAGCTTGCGTTCGTAAGGCAAGGAAAAGGCAATCGACATGGCTGCTGTCATTCTGGTTTGCTCGCAGAACGCCGAGCTTTATCTGCTCCTCGCGCATATCCTGCGTAGTGAGGGGTTCGAGGCGCATCTTGCTGTAAATGACGACGATGTCGTGGACGCCTGCGCATCAGGAGAGCTTTCCGCCGTCATCCTCGATTGTGCAGCCTGGCTGAGTGATGTTGCGCCGCTATGTCAGCTCTTGAAGGATTCCGGCCTTCCGGTGGGTGCACTTATCGGCGAGAACACGCGGACCCAGCACCTGCAATTGATCAAGGCGGGGCTCGACGAAGGCATCGCGCGTCCTTTGTCGCCTTCAAAGCTTCTCGCTTTTCTGCAAGGCATAAGCTCGCGATCGGAGGTTTCCCCTCTGCCAAACTGTGCTGCGGCCGCCGAGATTGTCTTCGCGACGCATGCCGTTGTGGTTTCAGGCAAGAGAATTGCGCTTTCGCCAATGGAGATGAGAATCCTTAAATTCCTATTGGAAAGGCAGGGGCAGATCAGTACCCGCGCGCAACTCATCGAGGCCGTTTGGCCGGATCCGTGCGCTGTGGAAAGCCGGACGGTCGACGTGCATATCGGCCGGCTACGAAAAGCGTTTGCAGGACTCAGCAATCTGAGGATTCGCACCGTTTACGGGGCGGGGTACGCTCTTGAATGCCACGATCTTTGATGCCCGCATGTTCTACTCTGAATTCCATCGGTTGCCCCACGTTGCATCGGCGAACGATCCTACCGATGGCTCCGGGTTGTGAGGCCGGATTGAGGCAAGAACGATGCGCCAAGTCGGCATCAGAATTTCCAATGACCTATGGCCCATTCAAGCCAACCAGTTCTCGACCTGCAAAGCGCGAATACGCGTGAACTCGTCCGTGTTCGCCGTCACCAGGACTGCTCCGACGGCAAAGGCGTGGGCGGCGATGAACAGATCATTCGGACGGATTGGCTTGCCAGCGGCCTCCAGTTCAGCTCGGATGCCGCCGTACTCTGCGTCTGCGGGCACATCCAGCGCAAGGACCGCTACGCTGCCAAGGATAGCTTCGATTTGTGCGAGAAGTTTGGGCGATCTCTTCTTGGCGCACCGGTAGCGCAATTCCGACGCCGTGATAATGCTGACGCAGATTGCATCGGGTCCAACCTCGGCGATGCGTTCAGCGACGACGCCCCTCGGGTTTCGGGCAAGCTCAGACACGATATTGGTGTCCAGCATATAAAGCCTGCTCACAGGTCGATTGCCTTCACAGGAAGCAGGGTATCGTCGACCTCGGGAAATTGATCCTCAGGACCAAGCGGCTCCAAACCTGCCAGTACTTCCAGGAGGTTCTTGCGGTGCACAGGCTCTATAATGAGCCGATTGCCGTCGCGGTGGATCATCACCCGGTCGCCGGGTAGCTCAAAGTCAGCCGGGATTCGTACAGCCTGACTCTTGTTGTTCCTGAAAAGCTTGGCCTCCCGTGGGGAGATAGGCTCTTGATGTCGGAAATTGGGCATATTGGGCTCTCATGTATATACACGTGCATATACTAGGCGCCGGCGAAGGTTTCAAGCGTGGTCTATGCCTTCCGCTGCCTTTGAAAAGGCTCGAGCGCGTTTCGCGGTTGGAATGCACCTATATGTAATGTTATATCATCTCAAAATGCGGCGTAATAGATATTATGGAACATGCCGGAGCCGCTCGTCGTGTCGATCGACCTCTCGCTATCCGACTGAGCTGACCATGCCGGACTACATCAATCTCGCCGCGGCGCGCGACATGATCGCCGCCCGCGGGATCCCATGCTGCGGATGGCCGAGAACCCTTCCTTCCGACTTTACGCGCCTGAGAACCAGATTGCGTCCGCACGATCAGCAAATCCCTTTCGAACTGCGCGACGGCATTGAGCACCTGCATAGCCACCGTGCAGGCCGAGCAAGGCGATAGATGCACGCCCAACCGAGTGGCAAGTTCTGCCAACTGAAGCTTTACGACGATCTTTCCGAGAGCGAACAGGAGCAGAAATTTTCAGGCCACGCCCTGCATGCCGGCCTTGCCTCCTCGGCCAAAGTCGACGAGAGCGCTACGTGCCATCGCTTCCAGATCAATCTCACTAAGGCCTCGGGGCTTTGAGAAGCCCTCCCCTGCCCCGAGCATGAAATCGCCAGGTAAAATTCGCGAGAGGAGTTTAGCAGTTTCAGTCACGGAGGCCCATTTGGTGCGGGCACGTGAAAATGAACAATCGAAAGCGACCGCTGGAGCATCCCATTTGAAATAGGCCTGTTTACCGATTCAATTGCGAGGAGGCGGGCGCCGATCTCTGCGAATGAACCCCGACTGAATGGTGCCTTCAGCTTCCGTTGCAAAGGGCGGTTCTAAAAGAAAGACGTTCAACCGCGGTCCTATCCGCCTGAGGAGACACACAGTCATGATCCGCACGTCTTTCATTGCAACCGCACTCGTCGCTCTCGTTGGCCTCACCGCCGCAGCCCCCGCCATGGCCAACGAAGTGCGTATCGAACAATATGGCTGGTCGAACTCTGCCGGTGGTGCGCAGGAAGGACACGGAAACCGGATCAGAACCTACCAGAACGGTGGCTACAACCGGATTGTCGGCCGTCAATATGGCCGCCATAATCTTTCGGCTGTGGGTCAGGAAGGCAATGACAACTACGGCGCCACCTATCAGAACGGCGACCGCAACGTAGCCGGCATCGGCCAGTTTGGCTCCAACCACACGACCATCCTTACCCAGGACGGCAATGGCAACATCGCAGCTGGCGTTCAGGTCGGCCATGGTTGCAGCGCCAATGTCAATCAGGGTGGCAACGGCAATGTCGCGGCCTTCGTCCAGGCCTGCCCGTAAGCGGCTGCTCGGTGACGCGAAAGCGGTCAAGATCGCAACAGCAGACCATCAAGGGCGACGACCCATGCCAAATAGCATCAAACATCCACGCCGCCTGATGGCCATTCTTGCGCTGGTTCTGCTTCCCGTCGGTGCCGTTGCGGCCATGACGACTGCCAACCAATCTGACGGGGCGCAGCTTTGTGAAATCAAAGCAACGCCTGGAGCAGGTATGGTCAGACTGGATGCACTCATCCACGCCGACAAGCATGTCGGCGGGACTTACACCTTCCATGTCGAGAAATCAGGAGGCGCTGGAAGCTCCGCGATCAACCAGAGTGGCGATTTTGATGCCACAGCGGGACATGCGGCAATTCTTAGCTCCGTCTCGCTCGACTCCAAGGGAGCCGAATACCGGGCGACACTGGATGTCGTGATCGGGGGCAAGAGTTTCAGCTGCACGAAGCAGATCGGTGGCAACTGAACGGCCTCCACACTTTGCAAATCCCTCTAAAAGGGCGCCGGCTTTCGGCGCCCTTTTGCTTTCGATCAGGCTGAAACGACTGAACAACAACTGAACGGGCAATTCCGACTGGGTTCAGCTGAAAGATGCGAAGGTTGATCATCGGCCAAGGCAGCCGGCAAATGGAGATCAGGATGACCCGCAACGTGTTTAAGATGCTTACCGTCACTCTTCTTGCCGGGAGCCTAGGGCTGGTAGCCTTGTCTGCTCCAGCCTATGCCGGCGGCCGGATCTCGGTCAATCTCGCCCCGGGCAATGCCGAGGATGCGGATCTTTTTTCAACCGGACTGCGCGTCTATTCGCTCTACCGCGGCCTGAAAGACGCCGACATTCGGCAGCTGGGCCGGGGCAATGCGGCTGGCATCGCTCAGGCTGGCCGTGGCAATCTCGGCTTCATCCGGCAGAGGGGCAATGGTCATTCCGCAACCTTGCGGCAGAATGGCAACTACAATGCTTATGGCATTTTCCAGTATGGGCGAAATACTGAAACCGACGTGGTGCAAGATGGGGATAACGGCAGTGGCGCTACCTTCAGCTATGGCTGGTAAGGCAGTTCACAACAGTCCCGAAGGCGATGTCACGTTGCTCCATCTACGCCTGGACAAGGCGCTTGCCCGCAATTTAGGTAGAAGCCCTCCCCGCAGGCAATCTTGGCCTTCCGAAAGACGGTTCGACAGGATCTTTACCCTGCGCACCGGCTATGACTGCTCTTGAACATGGAGTAATCGCGGACGGTTTCCCCAAAGGCATTGCCTCAGCAATATCTGACATGGGTGGTTGCCCCCGGTAGGATGGAAATACGGGCTCACGATTGGAACCGGGCCCAACATCAAATG
>Ga0102592_1000193_pt1 | contig 148891 bp, 147 predicted proteins | sample AraplaCol_mMF_r2_FD_76861 | JGI IMG/M metagenome (GOLD analysis project Ga0102592, IMG submission 76861) | Arabidopsis root microbial communities from North Carolina, USA - plate scrape MF_Col_mMF_r2 (SPADES assembly) (version 2) | ecosystem: Host-associated > Plants > Roots > Endosphere...
AGTCCTCTGACGGAGATATCCGCTGCATGATCGAGGCGCGCGTCAACGGCTACCAGCCGATTGCCGTCACCGACCACGACGCAACCCTGCATCAATCCATCAACGGCGCAGCAGACAAGCTGCAACGGGCCATCGACAGCGCATTGGGCCGCCTGAGCGATAGCAAACGCCACACCTCGCAGCCCAACTTCGAAGCGGCCGAGGAATAATCCTCAGCCGGCGGCAGCCAGGCCTTTCAGGTATCGGATACCTTGCAAGGCACGGCTGCCGTACCAGGACATCATTTCCCCGTCGACCAACTGCACCGGCTTGCCGATCTGGCGCTCCAGCGCATCCACGTGTTCTTCCGTGAAGCGGTAAGGCTCGGACGACAGCAGCACCTGGTCCACATCGCGCAGCAGCGCATCGCTCCACTGGAAGGTTGGATAGCGCACGTCGCCGATGTCGGGAATCGACCAGCCGATCAGCGCCAGCATGCGGGCGATATAGGTATCGCGCGACACCGTCATCCACGGGTCTTTCCAGATGCAGTACAGCACGCGCTGCGGACGTCCAGCCTTTACCTGCGCCAGCTCCGCCTCGAACGCCTTGCACCAGGCATCGGCCTTCTCCTGCGCGCAAAACACCCCGCCCATCAACTGCACCAGTGCCAGGTTATCGCGCGGCTCGATCGGATGCGTGACCACGATATTTGGCACGAACTCCGCCAGCTTGTCGACGGTAGGCTTTTCGTTTTCGTCGATGTTCACCACCAGGTGGGTCGGCGCCAGCTTGCGGATCTTCTCGATGTTGACGTCCTTGGTGCCGCCCACTTTCGGGATAGCGCGCACCACATCCGCCGGATGAATGCAAAAGCCGGTGCGGCCCACCAGTTGCGGCGCCAGGCCCAGGTCGCAAAGCAGCTCGGTAATCGAAGGCACCAGCGAGACGATGCGCGCGTTTGGAGCGGCCGCATGTTGCTGGCCGAGGATGTCGGTAAAAGTCATGGGCGATATTGAACCACACTTAGGCTATCATTAACACCTGTTGATACCGTAGTAAGAAAGTTCATCTTGAAACCGATTGGCACCTTCGGCGCTTCCGCTTACCAGATCCAGGCCTTGCAACTATTCCGCGGCGCCGACAGCCTGCGCATCGCACCGTTGCTGAAAGACTGCCCGATCGTGCAGGTCGAGCAAGGCGAGGTAGTGGCAGATCCGCAGCACGCCCGCCTGTACATCGTGCTGCGCGGCGCCCTTTCGGTGGCGGCGGACATGAGCACGGGTCTTTCCGACGGCACCACGATCAGCAAAGTGCTGCCCGGCGAAAGTGTCGGCGAACAGGCAGTGCTCGACGAAGAAGCCAACCAGGCCACCATTACCGCGCTGGAGCAAAGCGAATTGCTGGTGATCGAGTCGGAAGTGGCGTGGGAGCTGATTGATGCCGCCAACGGCGTTGCACGCAACCTGTTGCGCATGCTGTCCTTCCGCATCCGGGCCGCCAATGCGCAACTGCGGCGGCGGCAAAAGCTGGGCGAGTTCTATCGCCAGCTGTCGATGGTCGACGGCCTGACCGGCCTGTATAACCGCGCCTGGCTGAACGACTTCCTGCCGCAGTTGATCGCCAGCGCCCAAGCCACCGGCAAGCCGCTGTCGCTGATCATGCTCGACATCGACCACTTCAAGAAATTCAACGACAGCCACGGCCACCTGCAAGGCGACGAAGCGCTGCGCACCGCTGCGCAAGTGCTGACCGGCGCCCTGCGCCCAAGCGACTTCGCGGTGCGCTACGGTGGGGAAGAAATGATGGTGGTACTGCCTGACACGAACGTGCAGGTGGCCGAAGCAGTCGCCGGCCGGCTGTGCCAGCGCATGCGCGAGGCCGTCGTCTTCAGCGACATGCGCCAGCCGCTGCCGCACATCACCAGTTCCTTCGGCGTCGCAGCCCTCGGCCCAAGTCAGGACGAAACCGCTCTCATCGCCGCCGCCGACGCCGCCCTCTACCGCGCCAAAGAAGCCGGCCGCAACCGAGTAGAAGTCGCCTAAAAGTCGGGGTCAGGTCTGTCATTTGGACACGCAAGCCAATTCTTTGATTTATCTCAATACGCAAATTCGGTCGAATTCGCGTATTGAGATAAATCAAAGGTTAGCGCTAGCTGTCCAAATGACAGACCTGACCCCGAATCTCAAAAAATTTTAGGCGCCGGTGGCGGCTTCATCCGTTGAAGATTGGCGGCTTTGTTTGGAGACAAAGTCATCCAGGCCCTTCTGGACCAGTTCGTAAGTCTTGTCGATATTGGCAGCAATGTCGCCGCCCAGCACCTTCAAGCCCTGCAGGATATCGCGCGCTTCCTTAAAGCCTTTCTCTATGCCGCCCTTGATCGTGTCCATGAAGCGGTTCAGCGATTCGTCGCCCTCCAGCTCGGAATGCTGTTGCTGGAAGGCGCTGAAGAAGGCGGTCGAGAGCGATACAATGCGGCCGGCCGTGCCTTCGGGCGAGTTGTCCTGCCCGGCGGCGTTCTGGATCGCATCCGGCCCGAAATCGGCCTCCAGTTGCTCGTTGATCGAGGTGATTGCCGATTTGTAGACCAGCGCCAGCGGATCATTCTCGGAATTCAGCGAAACTGAGGCCGATTCCTGCAGGATCGACACGTTTAGCTGCATCTTGGCGCGCGTGGACGCCGAAATGGCCGTGTCGCTGCTCGCCGTGGCGGGCGTGGCACGGGTGTTGACGGAAATGGGATTTGACACAACAGTCCTCCTTGCCTCAGCATTCGATAACGAGAACCAACATTTGCACCATGAGTAACCATACCTTCCTGTGGCATGACTACGAAACTTTCGGCGCCGTACCACGCCGTGATCGCCCAGCCCAGTTTGCCGCTATCCGCACCGACGCCGAGCTGAACGAAATCGGCGAGCCGATCATGCTGTTCTGCCAGCCAGCCAACGATTACCTGCCTGATCCGGTCGCCTGCCTGATTACCGGCATTACCCCGCAGCAAGCTTTGCAGCAGGGTGTGCCGGAGCACAAGTTCGCAGCAACGGTCGAGAAGGCCTTTTCGGAGCCTGGCACCATAGGTGTAGGCTACAACACTATCCGCTTTGACGATGAAGTGACGCGCTTCTTGTTCTGGCGTAACCTGATCGATCCTTATGCGCGCGAGTGGCAAAACCAGTGCGGGCGCTGGGATTTGCTGGATGTGGTGCGGATGACCTATGCGTTGCGCCCCGAGGGTATTGAGTGGCCCCTCAATGATAGCGGCAAACCGAGCTTCAAGCTTGAGCATTTAACGAAGGCCAATGGCCTGGTGCATGAGGCGGCGCACGATGCGCTGTCCGACGTGCGCGCGACCATCGCCCTGGCCCGCCTGATCCGCCAGAAGCAGCCGAAGCTGTTCGATTTCTGCCTGGCCTTGCACAAGAAGGATCGCGTGGCGGAGGAGATCGGCCTGCATCTGGCGCGCGAGTTGCGCCAGCCTTTCCTGCACGTGTCGGGCATGTTCCCGGCGGAGCGTGGCTGCCTGGCGCTGGTATGGCCTCTGGCGCCGCATCCGTCCAACAAGAATGAGCTGCTGGTGTGGGATTGTTCCTATGACCCGCAAGAGCTGTTTGCGCTGGATGCGGAGACGATCCGCATTCGCATGTTCACCCGCGCTGACGCCATGCCGGAGGGGATGACGCGCTTGCCGATCAAGAGCATTCACCTGAACAAGTCGCCGATGCTGGTGTCGAACCTGAAGACGCTGCGGCCGGAACTGGCCGAGCGCTGGGGGCTGGACCTGGAGACGGCGCGTGCCCATGCGGCGCGCGCGGCGGCGGGGCCGGATATGGCGGCGGTCTGGGAGCAGGTGTTCTGGCGTCCGGCCGGCGAGCCGGCGGATGTGGATGAGGATTTGTACGGTGGCTTTGTCAGCAACAATGACAAGCGCTTGCTGGAGTCGTTGCGGCGCGAGCATCCTGCCAAGCTGGCGTCGGCGTCGCCGCATTTCCAGGATGACCGCTTGGGGGAGCTGTTCTTCCGCTATCGCGCGCGTAATTTCCCGCAGACCTTGTCCGAGGAAGAGCATGAGCATTGGGAACAGCATCGTGCTGCGCGCTTGTTTGAAGGCGCTGGCGGGGCGCGGACGGTCGATGAATTGTTCTCGGAGCTCGATCGCCTGGGGGCGGAGGCTGATGAACGGGGGCAGGAGGTGCTGGCTGCCCTGTATGACTATGTTGAGATGATTGTGCCGGAGCGCTACTGAAACTGACTTGCTAAAGCCAACGGCTTCGAATTAGCGGGTCAGACCCTTGGGTCTGACCCAGATTTGCCGGTTTTAAGCGCGGTGCGCGTTAATTGCGTCGCGCGTCTCTTGCGCCACGCGTCGTGCGGCGGCGGCGAAATCTTCCCCGCCTTGCGGCGCCGCGTACAGGATGGCACGCGAAGAATTGATCATCATGCCGGTGCCGTTGTATGTGCGGCCGGCCTTGACCGTCGCTTCGATATCCCCGCCTTGCGCACCAACGCCGGGCACCAGCAGGGGCATGTCACCCACGATCCCGCGCACCTGCGCCAGCTCCTCAGGGAAGGTGGCACCAACCACCAGCGCGCACTGGCCGTTGGCATTCCATTTCTCCGCTACCAGCTTGGCAACGTGCTGGTACAGCGGCTTGCCATCGACCTTCAGGAACTGCAGGTCCGACCCGCCCGCGTTCGAAGTGCGGCACAGGATGATCACGCCACGGTCGCTCCACTCCATGTAAGGCTCAACGGAGTCGGAGCCCATGTAGGGGTTCACGGTCACCGCATCGGCGCCATAGCGGTCGAACGCTTCTCGCGCATACTGCTTCGCGGTGGCGCCGATGTCGCCGCGCTTGGCGTCCAGGATCATCGGAATGTGTGGATAGTTTTCCTTGGCGTAGGCGCAGAGTTTCTCAAGCTGGTCTTCGGCGCCCAGTGCCGCGAAATAGGCGATCTGCGGCTTGAACGAGCACGCCAGGTCGGCAGTGGCGTCGATGATCTCGGTGCAGAACTGGTAAATGCCTTGCGGGTTGTTCTGGAACTGCGCAGGCAGGCGCGCCATATCCGGGTCCAGGCCAACGCACAGCAGGGAATCGTTGGCTGCCCAGGCAGCGGATAATTTTTCGATGAATGTCACAGCGGGCCTCTTTATTCTTTGCGTTGCAAACCCTACATTATAACGGGGCGGGTGTGTGCACTGCCGCACATGGCCCGCCAGCCAATTGCGTGTATATTTCGATAATACGTTCCAAGGAGCGAATAATGCGAAACTTTCTGGCAATGGGTGTGCTGGCAACGGTTCTCTTGTCCGGCTGCGGTTACAACGAGTTCCAGGCCAAGGACGAAGCGGTCAAGGCCCAGTGGGGCGAGGTGGTCAACCAGTACCAGCGGCGGGCCGATTTGATTCCGAACCTGGTCAATACGGTCAAGGGTTATGCCTCGCATGAGCGCGAAACCCTGGAGGCGGTGACCAGGGCGCGTGCTTCGGCAACCAGCGTCCAGGTGACGCCGGAGGTGCTGAATAATCCGGGCGCGCTGCAGAAGTTCCAGCAGGCGCAGGGTGAGCTGACCAATGCCTTGTCGCGGCTGATGGTGGTGGCCGAAAAATATCCGGACCTGAAGGCGGATGCCAGCTTCCGCGACCTGCAATCGCAGCTCGAAGGCACAGAGAACCGCATCACGGTGGCGCGCCAGCGCTATATCGCCTCGGTACAGGAATTCAATACCCTGGCGCGGCGCTTCCCGACCAACCTGACGGCCAAGATGTTCGGCTATGAGGTGAAGCCCAGCTTCACCGTCGAGAACGAGAAATCCATTTCAACCGCTCCAACGGTGGACTTCAACAAGAAGTAAGGAGTCGCTATGGCGACCACACCACGGCAAACGCGCGGCGGGGGCAAAGCCTCCGGCCGCGATGAGGATCGGTTAAGCGATCCACTGCTCGATCGCGACCTGGCGCGGCGCACAGGCGGGCTGGCGGAGAACGCGCGGCGCTGGACTATCTTGCCTGGTTCGCCTTGGCTGAGGGTGGTGGTTGGCGTAGCGATCCTGCTGCTGCTTGCCCTGGTCATGACGGGCGCCCGCGCGGCGGATGGCTTTGTTGCGGTGCCGGCGCACGCGGCTCGCGTTACCGACCAGGTGGGCATGCTGACGGCGCAGCAACGCTCGGCCCTTGACGGCGTGCTGGCCGATTATGAACGCAAGACCGGCAGCCAGATTGCCATCTTGCTGGTGTCTTCGACGGCGCCGGAGGCGATCGAGCAGTACAGCATTCGTGTTGCCGATGCGTGGAAGCTGGGGCGCAAGGGTGTTGATGATGGCGTGCTGCTGGTGGTGGCCAAGGATAATCCGTCCTCGCTGCGCAGGCTGCGGATTGAGGCTGGCCGCGGAGTCCAGGGGACCCTGACGGACGCTCAGTCAAAACGCGTTTTGCAGGATGTGATCGCGCCGCATTTTCGGCAAGGAGATTTTTACGGCGGGCTCGCGGCAGGCGTGAGTTCGATTGCGACCTTGCTGGATAAGGAGCATTTCCCTGCCGCAGCGGGCGGCCAACGTACGGGGGCCGGGGCCGGGGCGACGACGACGGGTGCTGCCCCGGGTGGAACAGCGGCGCCGGGCACGCAAGCAGGCGCGGCGGCCACCGGTGGCGGCGTAGCCGGGATGGCTGAAGCGGCGGGGGCTGGCGCCATCCCGGGCGGTGGCGGGTCGAGCACGGCGCGCGGCGCAGCCGGCACGGGCGGTGCTGGCGATGCGCAATCGCCAGGCAATTCGGATGAAGGTAGCAGCCAGGCAGGCCGGCGCGGTGCTGGAAGCGACAATAACGGGCGCGGCCGGCATGGCGGCGGCGGAGGAGGCGGCTGGTCCGCTGGCTGGCTCTTGCCCCTGCTGCTGTTCGGCGTCTTCGTGATCCTGCCAATGATGCGCGGCGGTTCGCGCCGGGGCCTGCGGCGCGGCGGCTGGGGTTCGGACGCGACAGGGGTGCTGATTGGCGCCGCGCTGGGCAACGCCTTGAGTGCCGCAAGCCGCGGCAGCGGAGGTGGAAGCTGGGGTGGCGGCGGCGGTTTCGGCGGCGGAGGCTTCAGCGGTGGCGGCGGCACCTTCGATGGCGGCGGCGCCTCGGGAGACTGGTGATGACAACGCAAGCGACATCCTTCTTCGGCCGCTGCAAGCGCGCCTGGCGCCACATGACTTGCGGCACCGGCGCCGGCAAGCGCGCCTTCCCCGCAGCCACGCTGCAAGCAATCGAGCAAGCCATCACGCAGGGTGAACTGCGCCACCGCGCTGAAGTCCGCCTGATCGTGGAACCGGGCCTGGACGCCCGCTCGGCCTTCAACAACCTCACCAACCGCCAGCGCGCCATTGCCCTCTTCGCGCAATACGGCGTGTGGGATACCGAGGAAAACTGCGGGGTGCTGATCTACATCAACCTCGCTGAGCGAGCGGTCGACATCGTGGCCGACCGCCACGTCAACCGCCTGGTAGCCGACACCGAATGGCAAACCATCTGCCGCACGATGACCACCGGCTTCGCCCAGGGCGACTACCACGCCCCCACCCTGTCTGCGCTGGAACAGCTGAACACACTGTTGGCGCGCCACTACCCGGCCGACGGCACGCGGCCCAACCAACTGCCCAACGACGCAGTCATCCTCTAAAATAAGCTTCCTAACCGAACAGCGGAAGCGATATGAAATTAACGAATAAAGTAGCCATCGTCACCGGTGCGACCCAGGGCATCGGCCTGGCCTGCGCCCAGCGCCTCATTACCGAAGGGGCCAAGGTCATGCTGGTGGACATCAAGCCGGAAGGCGCCCAGGCTGCGGAAGCCCTGGGTGACCAGGCCCGCTTCTTCGCCGCAGACGTCAGCCAGAAAGCCGACGTGGACGCGCTGGTCGCTGCCACCCTCGCCGCCTTTGGCCGCATCGACATCCTGGTCAACAATGCGGGCGTGACCCACAAGTGCAGCTTCCTCGACCTCGCGGAGGCCGATTTCGACCGCGTGCTTGGCATTAACCTCAAATCGATGTTCCTGTGCGGCCAGGCCGTGGCGCGCGAGATGGTCAAGCAGCAAAGCGGTTGCATTATCAATATGTCAAGCGTGAACTCGGAACTGGCGATTCCGGACCAGGTGCCGTACGTGGTGTCGAAAGGGGGCGTCAATCAGCTGACCAAGGTGATGTCGCTGAACCTGGCGCCGTATGGCATTCGTGTCAACGGCATTGGTCCTGGCACCATCCTGACCGAACTGGCAAAACAGGCCGTCCTGGCGAGCCCTGAAGCCAAACGCACCATTTTGTCGCGCACTCCTTTGGGGCGTTGCGGGGAGCCGGAAGAGGTCGCTTCCATATGCGCTTTCCTCGCCAGCGACGATGCCAGCTACATGACCGGACAGACGCTTTTCGTTGATGGTGGCCGCATGGCGCTGAACTACGTTGTACCAGTTAAAGAATAGTTATACGAAATCTGAATAACGATTATCGAAAAGGGAAATTGGACTAATATGTGGCAATGCACCATAATTGCGCATGTCTCCACTATTCTCCTCCAAGAAAATAGTTTAAGCCCGCTTTAACCAGCGGGCTTTTTTTTGTTCTGGAGATTTTTTTGCTTCGCGGGGCTAACGCGTAGCCGCAACGAGGCGGCTCATCCGATTACCTCTTCCCCACCAGCTTGATGCAGTATTGCGCAGCCTTTCTCGCCACGGCAGAGGGAAGCGCCGCGATTGCTTCATCAAATTGCTGGCGAACCGGGACTTTGGTACTCAGGTCCATGAAGACGCTGACTTTGCCGCCAAATTCGGGGTCGTAAAATTGCGAGCACGATGACTGGTCCATGATGGCGCCGCAAGCCGAGATTGCGGCGATTTCCTCCATGGCCCGTGCATCGATACGCTTTGCGGGAATAGGCTGGCCAGCTTGCCGGTCCCGTCCCCAAACAGCGCGAAATCGCTGGTCGAGGCTATCTGTGACTTTTCTTATATCGTCGTCAGTTGGCGTGCCGGAGGGGCAACGCATGCCGTACGGAGCGTAAGCATCCGCAGCGTTCACGTGGGACATGCAGCACAACAAAAGCACCGATGCCGCCACTATGTTCATCAGCTGTCTCACCTCATTCGATGAAGTAGCTGGTCTGGCTGGCAATCAGCGTTGCGCCGCAAGCGGTTTTGTCGCCGTCCCTGGCGGTAGGCTTGCCGTCGGTGATATAGGTTTCGCTGCCGCTATCGATTACAGTTTCGCTCGGATGCAAAGGGCAGCTGCAGGTGTCGCCCAAGCGCGCCACACCTTTGCCGTCAACGATGAACTCAGAACTTCCAGTCTTGACCACCCCGCCATGCGAGGTCTGGTCACCAATACGAATTACAGGCCGACTCATGGCTATGCTTTCCTTCCGACCTCACTTTTTCGCTTCGAGCTTCATGCAGCTTTGCAGCGCAGTCTTGCCCTCCGACGCGGGAAGCGCGGCCACTGCTGTATCAAATTGCTTCCGCAATGGCACCTTGGACCCAATGTCGGTAAAGACCGTCAGGTCGCCACCGATTTCGCGGTTAAAGTAGTTCGGGCAATCAACGATCGCAGCACAGGCTGCGATTGCCGCGACTTCCTCCATGACCTTAGGATCGATAGCCTTCGGCGGCGTCGGCTTTGTCAGCCAATCCTTGCCCCAGGCTTTGGAAAAACGCTTGCTCAGGCTTTCGGCGATCCTGGTCGAATCAGCTTGCGTAGCATCCACGGTACAGCGCAGGCCGAACGGCGAATAAGCTTCGCCGGCCATGGCCGGCGCCGCCGCACTGAAAATTGCGAGGGCCAGGCCGCCAAAGAACATCGATTTGAGTTTTTGCACAGTTACTCCTTATACCAAATTCCTGTGGCTTTGAATGTTATCCCGTATTTCTTGCTCAGGGGAGACTTCAGGGTGATCGCGTTCGTCCTGTAACAAGGGTTGCGACCGTTGAAGTCACTCACGAAACCGCCTGAGTGCTTGATTTCGATGTGGCCTGAAATCACGCCGCCGGAATATGTCTGCTTTTCCACCGGAGCGTAAATGATCACCGAGCCGTGCGGCGCAGTATCAATATTCGTTCCGGGCGCTGTCACCAGCAGGTTTTTAAAGCCGGCACTTTCAAGTGTAGGGCCAAAATCCTTGGCATGTTCTACCCCAGGGTACTTTGAGAAGTAACCGGCTGCGACCAGGGCACGCTTGACGTACCGCAGGCAACGGCCTATCGATTTCTCCTCCTTATGCTCCATAGCGTAGGCGATTGCAGTCGCTACCCGGTTAGATGCCGGCGGCTTGCTGACGGTGGCCTCGGGGTGCGTAGTCTTCGCGCTACGGTCTTCCTTTACCACCGGCTTTGTCGCGGCCGCGGCAGCTGCCGGTGCCTGAGCCGGCTTTGCGCCCGCCTCCGGAGCATGGCTACTGGCTGGCTGTTGCGCTGGCGCCGAGCCCGCAGGAGCTGGTCCGGCTGCAGGCTTGGCCGCTGCTGGCGCCGGCGCCGGCTTGGCGGCTGCCGGGGCCGCCGGAGCAGCCGCCTTGCCTTTACCTTGCGGCACTTTCAACATCTGGTTGGGGAACAGCAGGTATGGCTTGTCGATGTTGTTCAGCTTGGCCAGTTCCTGGTAGGTCGTGCCATGGATGCGCGCAATGCTCGACAGCGTCTGGCCTTTCTCGACCTTGTGCATGCCGGGCGTCTTGGGCTGTGCCGGCGCCTTGTCTTCATGCACGTGGGTCTTGACCGAAATGCGCTCTTTGGGGGCGACAATCGTCCAGGCCGAATTCAGCTTGTCGATGGCAAGCTGGCCGAGCTCCTTGAATTCGTCGCTCGCTTTCTGGATATAAATGGTCAGCGGCCCGAAGTCGGGCGAGGCGACGAAGGTCGGCAGCAAGCCATGCTCGTTGGTCTTCATGACCGCCGCCTTGCCGTTCTGTTCGACCTTAATGGTGGCATCGGCAATCGGTGCGCCGGCGGCATCGACCACGCTCAGTGCGTGGCCGACCTCGAGCGCTTTTTCATAGGCATCGGCCAGCTTCGCGAATTTGCCGGTCGCCAGTGCTTCGCCACCATAGTCGCGCGTCGGACCGTCATGGTGGTATTTGTAGACCCAGACATCGGGCTTGTTGTTTTTCCTGGCCAGCTTTTCATTGGCCAGGAAATACTGGACCACCGCCTTGACGTTGGCATTGACGTCAAAGCGATTGCTTTTGCCCAAACCGTATGCCCGGCCAGTGTCGTTGATGAACTGGCCCAGGCCGCTGGCCGAGGTCGTGCCGGCCGCCGCATCAGGATTGAAGCCCGACTCGATCTTGACCATGGCCAGCAGCATTGCCACGCGGCGCACATCCATGCCGGCGGCTTTGCCGGCGGCGATCAGCTTGTCGATAACGGCTTTCTGGACCTCAAGCGGGGCATCGCCCCAGATGCGCGAGCGTCCAGCCAGGCGGCCAGGACTGTGGTCGACCGGCTCCTTGTAGTGGGAATAGGATTTGACCTGTTCGTCCTTGTACGCCGCACCACGCTTTTGCGTGTAGAAGACGTTGTAGTCAATTGCCATCTTAGTCCGTTTCGGCGTAGATATAGAGATCACCCTGGCCCAGGGTCTTGGCCTTCTTGCTCTCGATGCCCTTCAGCGCGGCGGCGATCGCGGGATCCTTCTTGGCGTTCAGGCCCGATCCCAGCACCTTGCCGTCCCAGGTGTACAGCTGCTGCCACTCGCACTGGTCGCAGTTGCCGCCAGTGCTCATCATGATGACGATGAACTTTTCCTTGGCCGGCGTTTCAATGCAGGTGGCATCGCTCAGGCGCTCCGGGATAATCGGGTAGGCGTCGCCGGCTTTCAGCGGCACCGGCTTGAAGGTCTGGCTGCCCAGTTCCTGCCCGGTGCCGGCATCGCTGATGCTCAGGCGCTGCCGGGTGCAGGACAGGCCTGCAATCTCGTCCTGCTTGAAGCAATCGCCTTTGAGTTCGATCTTGCGGTCGGCACATTGCATGACGGCGCTGCGCTTGAGCAGCGCGACCTTGCCGGCTGCAAATGCGGTTTGGGCCAGGCCAGCGGCCAACAGGAGTCCTACGAATACTGTGCTCTTCTTCATTTTCAAGTCTCGCGAATGGATGGATTGTGTTGCTGTGCTTCTAGTTCGGCGCGCAGGTCCGGCAACGGCTCTTCGAACTCGAACGGATCAAATTCATGTTGCGACAACAGGGTGGCGTCTTCATCCACGCCAAAGCAGCCACCCGATGTGACGTCGTCCAGGATTTTCGCCAGGTCGCGCGCGCGTTTGGCGGCAGCCTCTTCGAAGATGGCCGAGACATCGCGCGGCAGCTCGCCTTCGCCGCGCCAGCCCTTGCTGACCATGGCCACCAGGCGGGCCGCGGAGTGGTTGACCTTTTTCTCGACCAGTTCCTCGACGCTGGCCTGCGCCAAGTCCAGCACTTTGTTGGCAACAATGCCGCTGCCGAATTCCTTCAGGTTGTCGCTGTTCTTCACGATATGCATGATGGTATGCGGCGGCATGTTCAATTTCTCGCTGAGCAGCGCCATGGCTTCCGCACGGATATTGATCTCGCCATCGGGCATGAAGAGCTGCTTGGCCTGCTCGATCGGCACCTGCGCCTTGGAGGCCAGCACGCCTACACCGACCGGCGTTTGCACTTTCTCGCTCAGCGGCTCCTCGTCATCGTCGACGTCGATGTGCGGGTCGTGCTTGACGTCTTCCAGGAACTGCCACTTGCCGTCGTTGTGGTCGAGCTCGACCTGCAGTTCTTCCATGTCCTCCGTGAACACGCGGGCGGTCTTGCCCTCTTCGTCCAGTTTGCCCTTCTGCAGGACCGACCCATCCTTGGCCAGGATCTTGTAGGCGATGGTGGCTGCTGCGCCTGCCGCCGCCATATGCACAATATCCTTCAGCACCACCTGCTGGCTGAACTTGCCGACATTCATCTTGCCCCAGAATTCGGTGACCGGCGCCGCCTTCACCGAACCCTTGTTGACCACCTTGGCCGCGCCCAGTTCCAGGGTGCCGGCGATGTCGTGGGTTTCCTTGGCGCCCTTGATCAGGATCTCGCCGCTTTCGGTCAGCACGATGCTGCCGCCCTTGGTCTTCAGCACGATGTCGCCGGTCTTGGCTTCGAAGACCATGCCTTTTTGCGACACGGTTTCGGCCTTGCCGTCCTGCACGTGCAAGTAATGATTGCCGTGGCTGATGGCAGTCACCATGCTGCCGCGCTCGACGTGCTGCTGGATGCCCTTGGCCGAGCTGAACGACATCTGCTCGCCGGAAGTCATGTCCACATTGCCGGCGGCATAGCAGCCCAGGTCTTCGCCGGCCGCATGCACGATGCTCTTCGGCGTACTGGTCGCCACGCCGTCCGGCGCCGAAATAAAGACCAGCGGCTTGGTCAGCGACCAGGCGTTGTCATTCAATACTTTCTGGTTCTTCAGGCCACGGTGCGAGTTTTTCTGCTCGCCGCGCTTGTCGGTCGCCATCTCGGCCGCCTGGCTGCGCATGGTCGCGCTGTCCAGCACCGCCCGCAGGGTATCGGCGCCTTCCGTGTTGTCTTGCTGGGTGGTGCCGCTGTCCTGCACTGCCTGCCCCCAGGCTGTCACCAGCACGCCTTTGGCGGCGCGCACGGCGCCCCAGCCGTCGGAACGCAGTTCGAAGCCTTCGCCGCGATGGTCCTTGCGGCCGCTGGTATCGAGCACACGGGTCAGGTAGCCCAGGTTAAGCTGGCTGCGCTGGTGATCCGAGGCCAGCACGGCCTGGATCTGGCCGGCCGTATCGTCCATCAGCAGGTGGTTGTTGCGGCCGCCGGCGCCGCCGGCGCCCTTCAATTCCTTGCTGCGGATGCCCGACAGCGCATGCTGGTGCGGCAGTTCCCACGGTGACATATTGTCGCCGTTATAGACGCGGCCGGTGATGATGGGGCGGTCAGGATTCGAGTCGAGCCACTGCACGATCACTTCCTGGCCGATGCGCGGCAAGGTCACGGCGCCAAAATTGCCGCCGGCCCAATTGGAGGCGACACGGATCCAGGCCGAGCTCTGCTCGTCATGCATGCCGACGCGGTCCCAGTGGAATTGCACACGCACGCGCCCATGCTCGTCGGTGTGGATTTCCTGCCCGGAAGGCCCAACCACGATGGCCGTCTGCGGCCCGTGGATCCTGGTTTCCACGCTGTTGAAGCTGCGGCCCGGGCGCCATGGCACGCTCTTGCGCACGCAAGTCATGCGGTTGCTGTAGTCCGACATGCCGGTCGACTGTTGCAGGTAATTGTTGCTGGCGCTGTGGTGCACGCTCACGACCAGGAACTCCTGCTTGTCCGGCGTGGCGCCCGGTGCTTCTTCATGGAAGTGGTCGCTCAGGCGGAACCAGCGTCCTGGCATGGCGAAGCGGCAGTTGCCGCCCGCCTCGAAATACTTGCCGCGGCTTTCGATCTCTTCCATCCGCAGCAGGGCCAGCGCTTCGCTATCCTTGCGGTTCCTGAAACCGTAGGCGCCGGCGTATTCATAATGCTCCGCCGCCAGCACATCCCCCTGCTGGTTCAGGGTCGGCAAATCGATCGTCGAGGGCACCGGCTGTTTGAAGTTGAAAGCAGACAGGGCGACCTGGCCGGCGACGATGCTGCGCACTGGCGACCATTCGCCGATGGCATCCTCCTCCAGGGTGCCAGCATGGCGCTGGAAGCGTACCTCGTTGCTGTGGCCGTCGATCGGCGGCGCCTGGCTCGAGTCGTCCGATAGGATCAGTTTATGCCCGCGCTCAGTATGCTCATACCAATAGTGCCAGCCTGCAGCTTCCCAGCGGCGGTGCAGGTAATTGTGGTCAGTTTCATCGAACTGGCAAGCCATGGTCATGACTTCATCGCTGCCTTGCACCCTGCAGTCCCAGTCCGGATGGGTGCCGTAGTCGGCCAGCACTTCGCTCGTCTGGTCGCGCAGGTTCTTGCCGTGGAATAGGTAATTATCCTTGCGCAACTTCAGGTAGGCCAGCCAGGGGCGCAGCACCATCGTGTAAAAGGCCACGCCGCCATCGGTCTTTGCCAGGCGGAATTCGAACACATAACCGTTGAAATGGCGCAGGCTGCCGTCGCCGCGTACCAGCGACACAGTGACCAGCTTGCCCTGCACATCCTTGAGCGGGATGCTGGCGTCGTCGGCCAGCACCTCGACCGTGAATTCGAAATCACGCGACAGGCCCTCGACGGCATCGAGGCGATTGGCCAGCAGTGTGGTGGACGGGCCGTCACCATGCGGGAAGGCCAGGCGCAGGATGCGGTTGTGCTGTCGTCCTTGCGCAAGCGCCTGTATCGTTTGCGACAAGCTGCTCATACGATTCCTTAGTTAAATAATCTACAATTTTTCCGCGCGGAATTATAGCAGCGCAAACCCGCGCACAATTCAATTGTGACAATGTTTTTTTGCTAGTTAACAATTTCATACATGCGGTATCGGGACCGGCTTTTCCCGGCTACACTGATGAGACCTGCCAATCCTGGGAGAATGCGGTGGCCAGCCTGCTGGATAGGATGAAACTATGGCAACGCTTTTTGGTGCTAGGCATCATCGCCGTATTACTGGTCGCGCCCCCCTTTTATTTGTTCCTGTCGGAAAACGGCCGCAGCCTGCATCTTTCCGCCGTCGAGCAGACCGGCCTCAAGCCAGGCGCGCAGGCGCGTGACCTCCTGCAAAGCATCCAGCAACACCGGGGCCTGTCGGCAGCTTTCGTCGGCGGCGGCCAACTGGCCAGCGAACGCAGTGCCAAGGAAGCCGAAGTCAACCGCCACCTGCTCGCCATGTCAGCCCTGCTGGCAGAAGGCGACGGCCCGGACCGCAAGATGTTCGCCCGCATCCGCGATGAATGGACCGCCCTGGCGCGCGACGTCGGCAGGCGCCAGGTGAACACACTGGAGAGTTACGAGCGCCACACCGCCCTGTGCGAATTCATCTTGCTCTTCATCGAGCAGCTGGCCGACCAGTCCGGCCTCTCGCTCGATCCCGATGCGGACTCCTGCTACCTGATGCGCGCCACCTATTTCGACTTGCCGCGCCTGGCCGAAGACCTGGGACAGATGCGGGCGCGCGGCGCCGGCTTCCTGGCCACGCGCAAGATCGATATCGAAGGCCGCGCCATCATGTACGGCCTTCTCAGCAAGGCGCGCCATGCCAGCGCCGGCATGCAGCGCACCTTCGGCAAGGCCTATGCTGCCAATCCCGTGCTGAAGCAGAAGCTCGACATCCCGGTCGCCGCCGCCACCGCCGCCGCGGCCGAGGTGACGGAACTGGTGCGCACCCGCATCGTCATGGCCGATGCGCTGGAATATGCCGCGCCGGATTACATCGCTGCCGCCACCCGCGCCATCGACCAGCAATACAGCGCTGCCGACGCTGCGTTTGCCCTCTTGTCGGCCCATATCGAACAGCGCCTGGAGCGGCAAAGCGAGACGCGCAAGCTGCTGTCCGGTGGCGTGATCGCCATTGCGCTGTTGGCGATCCTGGCCGGCTATGCAATCAGCCATCACCTGGTCTACCAGATCGGGGGCGAGCCATCGGAAGTATGCGAAGTGCTGCGGCAAGTTGCGCAGGGCGACCTTACACAGCGTATGCAGCTGCATCGGGATGATCGCCGCAGCCTGGCCTACATGGTGCAGGACATGGCACAGCGCCTGCACACCACTGTCACCAGCGTGCGCCAATCGGCCGATGCACTGGCCAATGCGGCAGCCCAAGCCAGCGCCACCGCGCAGGCCCTGAGCACCAGCTCCACCGAGCAAGCCGCCAGTGTGGAGCAGACCAGCGCTTCCATTGAAGAAATGAGCGCCTCGATTTTCCAGAACCATGAAAACTCGCGCGTCACCGACGACCTGGCGGCACGCGTGGCCGGCTATGCGGATGAAGGCGGCGATGCGGTGGCGCGCACCGTGACCGCGATGCAGCAGATCACCCGGGAAATCGCGATCATCGATGACATTGCCTACCAGACCAACCTGCTGGCGCTGAATGCCGCCATTGAAGCTGCGCGCGCGGGCGAACACGGCAAAGGCTTTGCCGTGGTGGCAGCCGAGGTGCGCAAGCTGGCCGAACGCAGCCAGGCCGCCGCGCAGGAGATCAGCGACGTGGCGCAAGACAGCGTGGCCGTAGCCAACCAGGCCGGCAAGCTGTTGAAGGAAATCGTCCCCGGCATCCGCAAGACTTCCGAACTGGTACAGGAAATCAACGCCGCGTCACGCGAGCAAAGCAGCGGCGCCAGCCAGATCAGCGCAGCGATCAACCAGCTCAGCGAAGCTACCCAGCGCAATGCCGCGGCGGCCGAAGAGCTGGCGGCCACCGCCGAAGAACTGGCCGGCCAGGCCGATACCTTGCTCGACGCTGTTGCTTTTTTCAAAGTCTGAACAAAGCTTGATTTATGTCATGGTGCTGTCACACCCAATCCCTATAATGGACACATCTGCTGCACACGCAATCGATATGCGTGGCGCCAGAAGGTGCGCCGGCCTTGTGCCGGCGCAACCGCTTCCGTGGTATCTTCCCACCCATGCAAAAATTCCTGACCCTGCTGTTCCTCAGCGACACCCACGCACGCTTGCGCTTCTGGGGCGCCATCACCCTCTTCGTCCTTAACTGCATCATCGGTTCGATTCCCGGCGCGCGTGCCGAAGCGGCGGAATACGCCAGCGGCCTGGTGCTGCACAGCTTCGGCTATACGGTGCTGGCCTTCATGCTGTTCACCGGCTGCAAGGGCGAGCCGGCACAGCGCGCGCTCAAGGCAGTGTTCGGCATCGCCATCATGGGCGCCATCGATGAATTCGTTCAATCCTTCTTCCCTTATCGCCACGGCTCGGTCGACGACTGGCTGGTCGACATGTCGGCCGCGATCATCGCCTCGACGGTGATGTGGGCCTTGTGGAGCTTGCGCAAGCGCCCTGCCGCTTGACGTGCGTCGGCCGTTTGCGGAACGGCGTACACTTCCCCGGCGCGCACATGGCTAACTTAAGGGGGATATATGAAATTTTCCGTAATCATGCTGGTGAGCCTGGCCCTGGCGGGCTGCGCACATGACAGCAGCAAGAAAACCGCCAGCATGGATGAAAACACCAGCACCTCGACTGCCAGCGCTTCTGAAGGCAGCCGCACTGCAGCCAGCTGGGATGGCGTGGTGCAATCGATCGACCCGGCAGGTTCCATGTCGGCAAGCGGTGCGGTTGGCGCAGCAGCAGCCGGCAGCGGCAGCGGCTACCGCGTGACCGTGAAGAAGGCTGACGGCTCGGTCGAAACCATCAATGTAGACAGCATGCCCAGCTATCGTGTGGGCGACAATGTGCGCTACGCGAATGGCTCGCTGAGCACCAGCCCGAAATATTAATAGACCTTTTCGACCTGGTAGCCGTGCTGGCGCAACAAGGCCGGCACGCCTTTGTCGCCGACCAGGTGCAGCAGGCCGATGCCGATGAAGGCATCGCCTTTGCGCATGATCGCTTCAATATTGGCTGCCATTTCCGGATTGCGCTTGCCCAGCAAAGTGCTGTCCATGAAGCGGGCGGACACCGTGTCGCCCGTGGTCAATTCGCGCGTTAGCGCGGCAATGCGCGAAGCATCCGCTGCGCCCCATGCTTCCACCAGGCCGGCCGATTTGCGCAACGCGGCGCCGCTATCGATATCGGCAATATTCTCCAGCAGGTAAGCTTCCTGTTGCGCGTCGCTCAATCCGCCAAACAGGCTGAGCTGGTAATCGGCAGTCTCCAGTTCCTGCAAGGGTTTCTTCTGCTGCGCAGCATTGGTCAGCAAATAGCCTTCCACGCCGAGGCCGCGGTTGAAACCGCTCTTTTCAATCTCCTGCCCCACCAGGATATTCGCCACCACCCAGGGCCGGTAATGCTGGACGCTCGACAGCGGCAGCTTGACCTTGTCGAGTGCAGCCTGGAGCTTGGCCAGCGCGGCCGGCGACAAATGATCGCGGATGGTTTGCCCGGCCGGATACTGGCCATGGCGCTCCAGCGCGCGGTAATAAGGCCCGCTGGCGCGCACGTCGAGTTCCAGCACCAGCGAGCTGGACTTGGCCAGCGCTTCGGTGACTTCAGGTTCGAGCGGGAAAAAGTCCTGCTTGCCCACGTGGATGGTGCCGAACAGGTAAGAAGTTTTGCCTTCGTGATGCACACGGTACAGTGCGCCGCGGCGCGGCACGTCGTTGACCTGGATGGCATCCGCGGGCGCGGCGGAATTCGCCGGCGGGATACTCATATCCATGGTGTGTGCCGACAGGGAAAATGACAATGCAGTCAGGAAGACAAGCTTGCGGAACATGGCATCTTTTCATGGGATGCCTGTGTCGCAGCCAGGCATGGGCTGAAGGCTTCCGGTGCGAAAGCCTTGTTGCCCATGGTAAGGTCATTTACTGCCGTAAGGCAATACTCGTTTCGCCAACAATGTCGACAATTACTTCGCTAATTCCACCAGGACCGCGGTGTACATTTCCAGGTTGAGAAGTAATTGTTTTTCCGTTATGAACTCGTGCTCCGAGTGGCCGGTGTAGACCTTGCCCGGCATGGTCGGGCCGAAGCTGACGGCGCGCGGGAACAGGCGCGAGTTGGTGCCGCCGCCAATGGAAATCGGCTGCGGATCCTTGATGCCGGTGTAGTGCGAAAACACCTTCATCAGGGTCGGCAGCTGCGGCGCCTTGTCCTGCACCCATGGCTCGCCAATCTGCGCCGCCAGGGTGGCGCGCGGCTGGTTCTCCGCCTTCCATGCGTCGAAAGCTTCATTGATTTCCGAGGTCAGCTGGGCTGTTGTTTTTCCGCGCGGGCGGCGCAGGTTGATGCCCAATACCAGCCCATTCTCGGTCGGCTTGAGGGTGGTCGGCGATACGGTCATGGGGCCCATGAAGTCATCGCTGTAGGCAATCTTGCCGAACCGCTCACCTTTCAGGCCCGTGCCGATCATGTCATTGACGAAATCGACCATCATGCCGGCCTGGCTGGCGCCCCAGTGCTGCACGTCCAGCGCATCGGCCAGCATGGCAATGGCGTTCACGCCGTCCTCCGGCTTCGAGGAGTGGGCGGCGTGGCCCTTGGCGGTGACGGTCAGGCGATTGCCCTGCCACGCGTACTGGTAGCTCATGCCCTTCTGCTGCGCGGCACGGGTGCGGATTGCCGTTTCCAGCGCGGCGTCGGCATTGTCGATCACGGCACGCGCATCTTCCGGGATCTGGCTGTCGAAGAAGCCGCCGGTGAAGCTCTGGATGATGGGGCCGCTGCCCGGCGCCGGCGCCATGTTGGGCAAAGTCACGCGCACCCCGCCCCAGCCCTTTTCGGCAATCACCGCTGGATATTCGGCGTCGATGGTGATGTTGGTCTGCGGCGGCGTATGGGTCTTGAGGAAGGCCTCCAATGGCGCCCAGTCCGATTCCTCGGCCATGTAGATATACAGCTCGATGCGTTTTTTCAGCGGCACATTGCGATCCTTGATCGCTTTCATCGCATACATGGCGGTGGCGATCGGGCCTTTGTCGTCCTCGGTTCCGCGCCCCAGCAAGAGGCCCGGCTCGCTGCTGCGATCGAGCTTGAACGGCGACTGTTTCCACTTGCCCGGATCAACCGGCTGCACGTCGCCGTGCGTGATCACGCCAACGCGCTCCTTGCCTTCCCCCAGGCCGACCACCATGATGTAGCCATGGTCGGTAAAGTCCAGCCCGAGGTGCTTCGCTTCCTCTTTGATGAAGCGCTTGAAGCCGATGTGCTGCGGATTCTTTTCGAACGGCACTTTGTCGTCGGCCACGGTATTGAAGCTGACCATGTTGGCCAGGCTGTCGATGACCTTTTCGCCATAGGCCTGGCGGGCGTAGCGCGCGGTTGCGGTGGCATCGCTGCTGAGGGGAGTTGCCGCATGGGCGGTGGCAAAGGCTAGCGTAGCGGCTAGTGCAAGTCTCTTGATCATTATGCTATTGGTAGTTGGACAGGATTTTGTTGATCGCGCCTTCGCGCAGCAACTGGGTGATGGCGGCATCGACGTCCGCCAGGGCCACACGGCCCTTTTCCGAAACGGCGCAGCGCGTGTAATAGCTGCGCACGACCAGCGGCTCATGGACGTTGACCTTTTCGCCTTTGTGCAACTGGTAGTCGTAAAACGATTTGATGGTGGCGACGTGGCGCAGGCGGCCCGCCGCCAGCTTGCGCAAGTTGGCCAGGTTGGAGTGGGCATCGGCACGGACAAAGCCGGTTCCCATGGCTTTCTCCATTTCAGGATACTGGAAGCCAAGCACGGTACCGATCGGCTGCCCCCACAGGTCGAGCAGGCTTTGCGGCTGCGCCACTGCCCGTGTGGTGATGACGGTCTCGGTCTGCGGCATGAAGGCTTGTGTCCAGCCGAAGCGCCCTTGCAACCATTCGGGCAGGTACATGCACAGCACATCGGCCTGGCCTGACTCGAGCGCCATCGAGATGCGCTTGCGCGGCATCGGCAGCGTGACCGCCGTGCGGCCCATTTTTTGCGCCAGCGCCTCGGCCAGGTCCTTGTGGATGCCGCCCACGACCTGGCCGTTGCGGATGTCTGCCATCGGCATTTCGGTGCCCGTGTCGACCAGCATCACCACTTTCTCTGCGCGCGCCGTGGCAGCGGTCAAGAGTGCGAGCGTGATGGCGGAAATGGCTTTCATTTGGAAATATTAACCTACCAGCACGCTTTTTGTTTCGGTGCTATCCTGCCCTGCCATGAAACAAGAGCACCACATCACCCCCGCCATGATCCTGTTGCTGGCCATCGCCAGTGGCCTGATTGTCGCCAACCTGTATTACGCCCAGCCACTGGTTGGCCCGATCAGCAAGGCCACCGGCATCGAGCCGGGCGCCGCGGGCCTGATCGTCACGCTGACGCAAATCGGCTATTGCCTGGGACTGGCTTTCATCGTGCCCCTGGGCGACCTGCTGGAAAACCGGCGGCTGACCATTACCCTGCTCGGCGCGACGGCAGTGGCGCTGCTGGCCGCGGCAATGGCCGGCAACGCCGCCACCTTCCTCGCGGCGGCCTTCTTCATCGGTCTTTGTTCGGCAGCTGCGCAGGTGCTGGTGCCGTTTGCCGCCCACCTGTCGGCGCCGGAGGTGCGCGGGCAGACCGTCGGCACGGTGATGAGCGGGCTGCTGCTGGGGATCATGCTGGCACGGCCGGTTTCCAGCCTGGTCACCGATGCGCTGGGATGGCATGCGATCTTCTTTATCTCCACGGCCGCCATCGCGGGCCTGGCCGTGGTGCTGCAGCTGCGCTTGCCGCAGCGGGTGCCGGAAGGCGGCTACCGGTATGGCGGCTTGCTTGCTTCCATGTGGACGCTGCTGCGCACCACGCCTGTGCTGCGCCGCCGCGCGGCCTACCAGGCCTGCATGTTCGGCGCCTTCAGCCTGTTCTGGACCACGGTGCCGCTGGTGCTGGCCAGCCCGGCCTTCAATCTCTCGCAGACCGGCATTGCAATCTTTGCACTGCTTGGCGTAGCCGGTGCGATCGCCTCGCCCATCGCCGGCCGCCGCGCCGACCAGGGCAAGAGCCGCTCGACAACGCTGATGGCGCTGCTGGCCGCAGTAGCAGCTTTCGGCGCGCCTTTGCTGCTGCACGGCAGCCGTGAATTCACGCTGGTGCTGCTGGTGTTGTGCGGGATCGTGCTGGACATGGGTGCTTCGGGCAACCTGGTGGTCGGCCAGCGCGCCATCTTCGCACTTGGCGCGGAAATGCGCAGCCGCCTCAATGGCCTGTATATCTCGATCTTCTTTGCCGGCGGCGCCTTCGGTTCATGGCTGGGCGGCTGGACCTGGGCGCGCTTTGGCTGGAATGGCGTGCTGGTGGCGGGCCTGCTGTTCCCGCTGGCGGCCCTGCTGCTGTTCGCGACCGAACGCCGCGATTAATGCGCCCACATGCGGAACTCGCCCTGCATCTGCAAGTTGCCGTTGATGTTGACGCTGCCAAGGTTGCCGGTGACGGCGGCGTTGGCGTCGTTCTGCACGCTCATTGATTCGAACCCGAAGTTTGTGTAGCGCATTTGCGACGGCAGCGTGATGGCGATGTAGTCGCCGTTGCCGTCCGGGCGTTTTTTCACGTCCAGGCCGATGGCGAACATGTCGACGGTGCCGCGCACGTTACGCAGCACGATGTAGCGCGGCTGGCCGCCATCATGGAAACCCAGCGAAAGGCGGCTGTCGGTCACGGCGCCAACCAGGGTCGGGTCGTTCACTACCACGTGTGCGGCGAAGCTGATGCCGTCGCGGGCACTGACGCCGGACAGTTCGCTGTCATCGAGCGGCTTGGGCGGCGCGGCCTGCAGCAAGGCCGGGACCAGCAACAGCAGTGCAGCGAGTCTCGTCATTGGCGGAATTTGATATCGAGGTAGTTGATCTGGATATTGCCGATGCGCGAAGAGCCAAGGTCCACATTGCTGCTGGGCGCCGTGAAGCTGATCTTGCCGATTTCGATGCCGCCACTGGCCGCCTGGCCGGTGCCGTACTGTGCATCCGGCGCGCCGATGCCGATGTGCAGGCGCGGCCCGTTTTCGTCGGCCAGTGCGTTGACCACCGCGGGCTGGCGCGCCACGTCGGCGATCACCCAGGGCTGGCCGGTAAAGTTGCCGTTTTCGTCGGTGGCGCCGATGCGGATATTATCGAGCGCCATCTGGCCGCCCGTGTTGGTGCGCCCGTTCGGGCGCAGGGCCCACTGGCCAACATCCATGCGCATCGCAACGCCCAGCGCCAGGCCGTCCTGCGTGCGCGGCGTGGAGAATTGCCAGCCGCCGCCAAACAAAACCAGGTCGCTCACGACAATTGAGCCGCCATTGCGGTCAATGCCATCGGCGTTCACGCCGAAGTCGTAGGCCAGCTGCCATTTTTGCTCGCCGTTGGCGTTCTGCGGCAGGTTGAACTGGGCGACGTCGGCCAGGCCGTTATTGCTGCGCACGATGTCGAAGCGATACGGATCGGAGAACGGCGCCGCGCTGTCGCTGCGCGATGCGCTGGGATTGCCGGCCCAGATGCTGGCGCCGTCGGGGCGCGTGTAGGTCACGCGCAGGTCGCCGTTCATCGAGAAGCCGTTCAGGTCGAAGCTGACGCCATCGCGTCCCCGCACGTCGGACAGCGCGCTGTCGTTCAAGGGGCGCAGGCCGTCCGCCACCGCGGCCGCCGGCGCCAGCGCGGCAGCGGCAAGCGCAGCGCATGCAGTGCACGCAGCCAGCGGGGAGCGAGGCCTGCGCAGCATCAGCGCCCCACCGCAACGGTTGGCACGGCGAGCGTGACCGCAGGCGCCACAGGAGCCGGGACCTGCGCCGCAGGCAGGTTGGTGAGCGACACCAGCTTGTCGCGCCAATTGAGCCAGACGCCCGACTGCGCAGCATCCGGCATCTGCGTCGTGCCGCTCGGCGCCTGGAACTGCACACCCGACTTCAGCACGGAAATCCAGAAATCGCGGCTCGGCCCGGAGGCATCGCCGGCGCGCACGCCGACCAGGGAGCTGGCGCCGTCCCAGCGCTTGCCGCCGCCGGCATCGGTATGTGAATCGATTGTGGCTGGCTGGCCATTCGCGTCCACGCCGCTGACCAGCAGCGAACCGGAAAGGCTGTTCACCTTCAGGCCCACGTCGCCCTTGATGCTGTCGAAGCCCATGCGCATGCCCACCACTTCGCGCGGCGAAGCGGCATCGCCGGTATTGCGGTACACGACCTCGAAATACGGATTGGTGATCGACACCTTGCTGCCGTTCTGCCCGAACTGCAGCGACGGCATGTCGATATCGGCGCCCGTCCCTTCACGCGAAGGAAAGCGGTAATCGCCCAGGCGGATATTGCGCAGGCTCGCATTCAGTTCCACGTCCGCATCGAGCGCGATGCGCGTGAAATCGAAGCCGCCCAGCGTGCTGTTGCTCACTGCAAGCAAGCCCTGCCCGCGTGCGCGCGACAGGTCGTCGTCGCTCATGGGCCGCAGTTGTGCAGACGCCGGTGTGCAGAAAAAGGCGGCCGCCAGGGCGGCCGCAAAGAGACGGGATTCCATCATCAGGGAATTCACAGAGCGGCCGCTCCCACGGCCGCCACTGCGATTAGTGTGCCCAGATCCACACTTGGGTGCCACGCAGGTCAAGCTGGTTCATGGCCATCGAACCGTAGGAAGCATTGCTGCCGCCCATCTTGATTGCGTCAACGGAGATGTTCAGCAGTTTGCCTGCTGCCACTTGCACGTCGGCTGGGATGGCGATCTGCACCACGTCGCCGCCGGTGGCCGGGTTGTAGAAGGTGCCTGGGTTGGTCACGCCGGCAGCGCCGGCAGCCTGCAGGAAGGAGTTGCGCGACAGGATGTCGATGGTGGCAGCGACCAGGCCATTGACCTTGATGCCGTTGAAGCTCACCGAACCGCCGCCCAGGCCGTTGGCGTCCAGAGCGTCGGTGTCGGTGTAGACGAAGGATTCGACTTTGACGTTCAGGTTGGCGCCGATCGACACGCCGTCCTGGCCGGTAACGGCGCTCAGTTCTGCGTCTTTGATCGGGGTCATGGCCGATGCCGACAGGGCCAGGGTGGACAGGGCGATTGCTACAGCGGTGGTAATGCGTTTCATATCTTGATCTCCGTTCGAATAAGAATTGTCAGTTGGTGCTGCTCCTGTGCGCCTCCTTGCCGGTCGCGGGCCTGGTGGGCCCGGTGCGGCGAGGCACCGTCTTAATATTGTCGCAATATTAATTAAATTTATGATAGGTGGCGCCTACGCACAGGGTCTAGCGTTTCACACTGACCGCACAGGCCAAACGCTTGTCCTGGCGAGCCATCCAGAGGAAGAGCGCCGTTCGCCGCATGTTGCTTGCATTAGCATAAGTTTTAGGGTGCGAAGTAGAGGTGTGCATCTAATTTTTATGCATCGTGCGGCCGGCGAAACGTGCGTAAATAAATAACAAAAGAGCAAGGACGAACGTTCGTCCACATTACATTGGAGACGACATGGGTGCAGGATTCGACGCGCGCGCGACGCGCAAGGGCAGCGCTTACCCCAACGATCGGGAGCTGCCATGCTGATGCTGCTGATGGGGGTCCTGGCAGCCCTGATTGGCGGTTCGGCCGCCCTCTCCCGCCATGACGTGCAGGAGCGTCCCAAAGGCCAGTACGAGATGCCGCAAACCATGCTGGGCGGCGGCAGCTACTCGCAGGCCGTGAGCATGGAGCCGTTCTCCGAGCTCAAATACCGCCACATCGTGCGCCAGGCCTACGACTACAGCTGCGGTTCGGCAGCGCTGGTGACCATCCTCAAGTTCCACCTGGGCCTTGACGTCACCGAGCAGCAAGCTATGGAAGGCATGCTGGAAAAGGGCGAGAAGGAAAAGATCATCGAGCGCCGCGGCTTTTCGCTGCTGGACATGAAGCGCTACGCCGCTTCGCTCAACGTGCCTGCCGCCGGCTACAAGGCCGAAGTGAAGGACTTGCTGACGCTGGAAGAACCGGCCATCGTGCCGATCGACTATGCCGGCGCCAAGCACTTCGTGGTCCTGCGCGGCATCCGCAACGGCGTGGTCTTCATCGCCGATCCTTCCGCCGGCAACCTGGCCTTCTCGGTGCAGGAATTCGCCACGCTGTGGGACAAGAACACCCTATTCATCCTGTCCGCACCGGCCGGACAGAAAGCGCCGGCACAACTGGCGCTGAATGACCAGGAGCTGGGCGTGGTCGACATGGACCGCGTGACCAACCATGGCCAGCTCGATCCCTTCAACAACACCACGCAACTGTTGGAACGTGCCGTCAACTCCGGCCCGGCCCGCACCTGGATGCACCGTCAATAAGGAAACGCGAATGAAACATCAGTACCTGCCATTCATGCTTGCCACCGCCCTGCTGGTGCATTCGACCGCCGGCGCGCAGGAAAGCACGGCAGCCACGAGTACCGCCGCCGCACGCGATGCGCTGGCGAAGAAGGAAGGCGAAGGCGACCAGAGCGCCCTGCTGAAAGAAACCCTGACTGCAGTGGACAAGCAGTATTCCCTGATCCGCAAAGGCAAATCGCAGTACACCTATGACCTGAACTACACCTACATCGGCCAGGAAAAGATCGTCACCGATATCGCGGCCGACGGCCTGACCCTGTTCGAAATCGAAAACGTCTCGGCCCACATCGTCACCAACACCCTGTCGGTCGACTATGGCGTATGGGACAACCTGACCGCCAACGTCACGGTGCCGGTGATCGGCAAGTTCGCCGAGTCGCGCAACGGCAACAACACTTCGTTCTCGCTGGGCGACATCGCCATCGGCGCCCGCTACCAGCCTTGGGAAGCGCGCCGCGACCGCGCCAATTTCACCGCCACCAGCAACCTGCGCCTGCCCACCGGCCGCAGCCCGTTCAAGATCATCGCCGGCAGCGGCGAGGCCACCGGCAGCGGCGTCGCTTCGCTGTCGCTGGGCATGAACGTCAACCGCATCGTCGATCCGGTGGCGCTGTTTGGTTCCTTGTCGCTGACGGCCAGCAGCCAGGCCACCGGCCTGCACCAGACCAATGGCACGCGCGTGCTGACCCGTGTGGCGCCAGGCACACAGTTCGGCTTCGGCATGGGCTTCGCCTACGCCCTGTCGTATGGCATTTCTACAACGATGTCCTTCCAGGGCGCGATCTCGCAAGGTGCGAAGTTGCGTTTTGCCGACGGTTTGAACGTGCGCACCAATACGCAAACCTCGGCGATCCTGAACTTCGGCATGGGCTACCGCGTGTCGCCGAAGAACACGGTCAATATGTCGGTCGGCATCGGCCTGACCAGCGACTCGCCGAACTTCTCGGTGGGCCTGAACCTGCCGCTGGCGTTCTGACGAGGCAGCAATGCGAGCCCCGCTCCGCCTGGCGGCATGTGCCGCCGCGCTTGCCCATGCCCTGCCCGCGCACGCCGCGCTGGTGGAGAACCTGACCACCAGCGTGGTGGCCATGTCGCTCGGGAATGCCGTGACGGCCGACCCGCCCGGCATCGACTCGGTGCACTTCAACCCCGCCGGGCTGGCACGCCTGGAGGGCGACAGCATGCAGCACACGGCGTTCGGCGCCTCGATCCGCGCCCGCGCCAGCTTTTCCGCGCCGGCGGGCTTCGATATCGGCGGCTGGAAGGACGATCCGCTGAGCGGCACGCACACCGGGCCGATGCGGCAGACCATGTACATTCCGACCTACGGCATGCCGGGCTGGCGCCTGCCCGGCGTGATCGTGCCGACCTTCGGCTTCGCCTGGAATAATCCCGGTTCGCCGTGGACCTTCGCCACCAATTCCTATATGGCGCAGGCGATCAGCCTTGACCGCACCAAGGATCCGGAAGACCCGGGCCGCTTCGACGGCCGCCAGATCCAGCTGCAAAGGCTGGTATGGGCTTCGCCTGCCGTCGGCTACAAGTATTCGGACACGCTGCGCTTCGGCGCCGCCGTGCCGATCGCGCACTCGGCCTTCGTGGTCGACACGCACATGCGCTTCCCCAACCAGCTGCTGGGCATTTTCGGCAAGCTGCAGGAAGGCTGGTGCCCGGAAGAAGGCGGCAACATCATCGACACCTTCGGCTTTGGCCTGTGCGGCGGCGGCAAGGCCGGCATGGTCAACCCGTTCAAGAAGGCTGCGGCGATGCGGCTCGAAATGACGTCGCCGGTCGACCCGACGCTGAACCTGGGCGTGCTGTGGGAGCCGCGCGAATGGTTCGCGCTGGGCGTGGTCTACCAGGGCGGTTCGAAGACGCGCTATACCGGGCACTACACCTTCGAGACCGAGCCGATGCTGCGCAATTTCGTCAAGGGCCTGAATTCCAGCCTGTTCGGCCCCGTGGCCGGCGCCATCCTTGGCCTGCCGCAGTCGATCCCGGAAGTCCAGCACGGCTATATGTCGGCCAGCATCCCCTTCCCTTCGCACCTGCAGGTCGGCGTGAAATTCAAGCCGCTGCGCTACGTGCAGCTGAACGTGGATGCCAGCTATGCGCGCTGGAGCGACTGGAACCAGCTCGTGTTCGAATTCGACCAGAGCATCAAGCTGCTGGAGGTGGCGCGCCTGTACGGCGTCCCGGATTCGACCAAGCTGAAGATCCCGCGCGGCTACAAGAGCGTGCTGAATATGGGCTACGGCCTGCAGCTTTCTCCGTTTGAAGGCATGGCGCTGCGCCTTGGCTACGAGCCGCGCAAGACGTCGGTCCCGGCCAACAAGATCGACCTGATCGCGCCGCTGCCGGACACCAAGCTATACAGCGTAGGGCTGAACTGGCGCCTCAGCAAAAAGTATGAGCTGAACCTGGCGGCGTCCTACATGAAGGGCAAGTTCAATGCGCCGGCCGAGTCGTCGGACAACATGAGCAGCAGCAAATTCCTCAACATTATTTACAACCCATATGCCGGCCAGGACGTGGCTGGCGATATCAAAGTCCGGTACGCCGGATTCAGTCTTGTTGAACATTTCTAGGAGCGCACGAGATGAAAAAACTCGCGACAGTGATCGCCGCCCTGGCCATCGGGGGCACAGTGCATGCGGCGCCGGTACCGGCCGCAAAACAGGAACTGGTCAACCGCGTGCTGCAGCTTTGGCACCCTGAGACCATCGGGGAATCGATGCTGCAGGCGCCGGTAGGCGATGCGGTGCAGCAGGCGCGCGCCGTGCTGCAGGGGCGCGTATCGCCCGAAAAGCGCGACGCGGCCCTGAAGGAGATAGTGGCCGATGCGCGCCAGTTCATGGACGAGAACAAGCCGCTGGCGCAGGCCAGTGCGCAAAAGCTGGTCGGCACCACGGTTGCGCCCATGCTGGCCGAACGCTTCACGGAAGAAGAACTGCGCCAGATCATCACCATCCTCGAGTCGCCCGTGAAGAAGAAGTTCGAAGCCATGGTGCCTGAGCTGCAGAAGAAGCTGGGTGAAGGCGTTGCCGCCGATACGCGTGCGGTGATGGACCCGAAGCTGCAGGAACTGCAGCAGCGCATCGGCATGCGCCTGCGTAGTGCGGTGTCGCCCTGAGCGGGAGCACAGGCCATGAGCTATTCTTCGGCTCTTCACCTGGTGCGCGGTGTGAAATCGCGCCTTTCCCACTCCGGCGTACAAGCGGAAGCGCTGTTCGAGCAGGCCGGCCTGAATGAGGGCGACGGGCTGGCATGCGATGCGCTGACGCTGTCGGACAAACTCAGCCACCTGTGGGAACTGGTGGTCGAACATTCGGGCGATCCGCTGATCGGCCTGAAGGTCTCCACGCCGCACCGCCTGGGCTGGCTGGGCGTGATGGGGCATATCATGCTGCTGTCGCCGACCGTGCAAAGCACGATCGAACGCTGCCACGGCCACACGCGCGTCGGCATCCTGCTGCCCGGCATGCACCGCGTGGTGCCGCGCCAGCGCTATGACTTTGTCTGGTGCGTGCTGCTGCGCACCCTGCGCTGCGCCTCCGGCCGCGACGATGCGGTGCCGGTCAAGGTGGAATACGCTTTCCCGGAGCCCGCCAACTCGGCATTCTTCGAGAACACCTTTGGCTGCCCGGTCCATTTCAACCGGCCGCACAATGTGATGGAGTTTTCCGATGCCGACATGGTGGCGGCGTTGCCCAATGGCGGCATGCCGCTGCCGGAGGGCCCCCGGCCTATCCTGGCGCAACTGGCCGAGGCCCAGCCGCCTGCGTTCACGGCCCGCGTGCAGGAAATCCTCGCCTCGCTGCTGCCGAAAGGCCCGCCGCATCGCGATGCCGTGGCGGGCTTGCTGGCCATGAGCGAACGCACCTTGCAGCGGCGGCTGGCCGAGGAAGGCACGAGTTTTTCCGCCGTGGTGGACGACACCCGGCGTGCGTTGGCGCGGCAATCGCTTGAAGCTGGCGAACTGTCGCTGAAGATGCTCAGCTTCCAATTGGGCTTTTCCGAGCCGAGCGCGTTCTACCGGGCCTGCAAGCGCTGGTTCGGCATGACCCCGTCCGACTTGGCCAATCATGGAGAAAAGCATGGCATGGTATAAACCGGAGCATCCGGCGCAGCTGTTTGGCCAATTGCTGGTCAAGCACAAGCTGGTCACCGAAGAACAGCTGCAACGCGCGATCGAGCACCAGCGGCAGACCGGCCAGCGCCTCGGCGAAATCTTTGCCGAGTGGGAGCTGGTGACGCACCAGCATGTGCAGGACATCCTGCTCAAGCAGCGCCGCGTGCGCATGGCGGCGACGCTGATCGGCGCGATCTTTGCACCTTTGGAAGCGTACGCCGCCGAGGCTTTGGCCACTGCGCCTGCCGCCATCAGCGCACCGGCTGCGATCCTGCCGCGCGAAGGTTCGCTTGCGGCGATGGCGGAGAGCGAACTGGATGCAGTGAGCGCACAAGGCTTTGACGATGACCTGGTGCGGCAAGTGCGCGATCAGTTAAAGCGCAATGGCGTGGAAGTAAGCGGCGACCTGGCGAAGCTGGTGAATCCCGTGCTGGGATTGGTCGAGTCGGACGTCAGCGTGCATAACGTGGTCTACGCGCCGAACCGCGCAGCGACCACCGTCAATCCCGACGGCTCGCTGTCGCTGAACCTGCCCACCACGATCGGGGAAATCAACTTCAACAACATCCGCGTGAAGGGCGCGGCGGCCGACGGCCCAACCTTCGCCAGCATCTCCATCCGGGGCATCGACCTGACCGGCACCGTCATCACACTGGCGCTCAAGCGATGAAGCGCACCAAAGCCCTGTCCGCGGTCGCCCCGTCGATTCTTGCCGCAGCCCTTTCCATGCCCGCTCTGGCAACCGGTGCGACGCCAGCGCCGCAGCTGCCCGACCTGGCCGCGCTGTCCGGCGGCACCGTCCACGTCGCTGAGGCGCCAAGCCCCGGACTGCCGGGCAAGGCCTTCACTGCCTGGACACTGGTCCAAGCCTCCGTGCCCCGCCTGTGCGCCATGGTGCAGGACTACCCCTCCTACGCCTCCTACATGCCAAACACAAAAAGTGCGCTGCCAGTTGGCGAAGGAGACGGATACGTCCTGGTCGACATGACACTCGACCTGCCGCTTGGCCAGCAAAAGAAATACCGCCTGCGCCTGGAACAGCAAGCGCAGCCAGACACCGCCCAATGCAAGCTCGCATGGCGCCTGGTCCCAACCGGCCTGGCGCCGGCGGACACAATCGCCGACACCACAGGCTACTGGCTTTTCACGCCAATCCCCGGTGAAAGCGGCAAGACCCTGATTGAATACCACGTCTACGCCGACCCTGGCCCGGTACCATTCGGCTTCGGCTGGATCGTCGACATGATGAGCAAGCGCAGCCTCCCACGCACGCTGGAAGCCTTGCGCACGCAAGCGGCTAAATAGGCGCTTCAGTCAACGCAGTGGAACACGCCCCTCATCTTCGACTGCTGTTCGGCGGTTAGCCGGGTGGCAGTCGCGTTGTAAATGTAGTTTTCCTCTTCCCGCATCAGCAGGAAGCTGCCATCCGCCTGCTCGCTCCAGACCAGGTAGCCACAGTAGGTATCGGCATTGGAGAAGCGGCCGGTGAAATCCACCGCAGCATACGTACCCGGCGTGCCGCTTTGTGAGCTGCGGTAAATCGTGACCTTTTTCAGGTCGCGCTGCTGCAAAGCGCCCGCCCGCGCAGCGCCGGCCGCCATCGCGTCGCGCCACTCTTCGAAAGTCCGCTGCTGCCGCAAGCCGGGGCCGAGGCGCTTCCATGCCTCGGCATAGCGCTCCGCATCCTTCTCGGCGAAATAAGCCTTGCTCAACTCTTCAACGCGAGTTTTCTGCAAGCCAGTCGGCTGCCAGGACGGCGCCGAGCCGGCAGCCTTGGGTGGCGCCAGCGATTGCTGCAGTGCGGCGTTCATGCGGCGGAACTCCTCCAGCATGCTGTCGCAGACTTCCCTCTTGGCCTGGCACAGCGAGTCCATTTTGATCGACGCCTGGCCATTTTCCGTGACCACCATGCGCCGCACAGCCGCAGGATGCGCAGGGTGGCCCGGCAACGTGAACGACCACAAGGTGCGGTTTGCCTTGTCGTCCGCCGTAGTCCAACGGCCGTCGTCGGAAATGATCACGTCGCCGCGCGCCTTCAACGCCTCCAGCGCTGCCGGGGCGGAAGCGTAGCCAGTGCCGTCCGGCGATGCCGTCGTCGTCGCGAGAATTATCAGGAAACCGATCATGCGTTGCAATATAGACCACGGCACAACAAAAGGTCAATTGTGGTAGCATCCGGCGGTCTTACCAAACACGCACGAGCCGCCATGCCATCTGCCCAACGCCTGTCCGATGTCGTCGCAACTGAACTTGAAACCCGCATCCTCGAAGGCTCGCTGAAGCCCGGTGACCGTTTGCCGGCCGAGCGCGAACTGGCGGTGGAATTGGGCGTCTCGCGCCCTTCACTGCGCGGCGCCTTGCAATCACTGGTGGCGAAAGGATTACTGATCACGCGCCACGGTGGCGGCACCTTCGTGACCGATTCAATGCAGGCCGCATTCACCGACCCATGGCAGCAGATGCTGAAAGACCATCCGGATATCCACGGCGACATGCTGGAGTTCCGCCACATGCTCGAAGGCCAGGCGGCGCAACTGGCTGCCGAGCGCGGGACGGACGAGGATTTTGAACGCATCCGCGCCTGCCATGAAGCGCTGGAGCGTGCATTTGCAGCGCAGGATCTTGAGCAATGCATCAAGACCGACGTGGAATTCCACCAGGCGATTGCGGAAGCCTCGCACAATGTGCTGATCGGGCATTTGAGTTCCAGCCTGCACAAGGTGATGGAAGGCCATGTGCAAAGCAACCTGGAATACCTGACTGCACGGCCGGAGCTGTGGACCCAGCTTCAGGTGCAGCATCGCGCGATCTGGGACGCAGTGCGCGAGCGAAGGATGGATGTGGCAGGACGCGCTGCCCACCAGCACCTGGACTTCGTCCGGCAGACCATGCGTGAAACCCTCAAGAATGAAGAACGCCGCAGTGCGGCAACGCGGCGGCTTGGCACCACTGCGTAATACTGTGTATGGCGTTTCCGCTGAAATGAGCCGCTGTTTTCTGCTGTTTTCCGCTGTTTTCCGCTGTTTTTGACTGAACCTTCCGCGCGCGCTGTGATCTAAGAAAAAACAGCGGAAAACAGCGCGTTTCAGCGCAAAACAGCGGAGGAAAACAGCATGAAAGACATAGCGACCCTGGCGATACCCGCCACCACCTTATGCCGCTTACTTCAATATGCCGATGCGCATCAGGCTGAGCTGAGTGCTGGCGAGCTCGCTGCACTGGCGATTGAGGAATGGCTTGCCAGAACCGAAGGCGGCAATGTACCGTGCATCCGCCTGCATGGGTACCAATGGAAAACGGTTTTCCTGCCCGAAGGGACCCAACTGCGCGCCTGGAACCGTTCCGGCTTCGCTTATGCCGAAGTCATCGGCGACAGCATCGTGCATCTCGGCGATGCGGTATCGCCACACCAATTCATTTGCCGCTGCAAGGGCATATCCCGCAGCGCCTGGGCAGAAGTATCGTTGCTGTTCCCGGGCGAGAATCACTGGAAGCGAGCTGATGTCCATCGCCGTGAGCTGGCCCGTCCCGCAGCGCGGCAAGTTGCCCGAGCGCCAGTACCCGCGCCACCGCCTCCCGACCAGCCTTTGCCAAAGTTCTCGAGCGTGCTGCCCCCTCCCGTGCAACGCCTTCCTCGAGTACCACCAATTCCGACACAAGCTCGCCTTCAGCCCGACATTCACGCAATAGCGGCTGCAGACAGTGCGCAAATCAACTCGCCTGATCGCCGCAAAATCCACCGCCGACAAGAGGATTTGCTGCTTGACTGACATGCCTCTGGAAGTGAGGCGCTTATTTGCTCCAGATTTCCCATGCTCTCATCGCGTCATCAGCGATGCATGCATCGTCAAGTTGCTGGCCTCTGGTCTCTATGATGTAGCCTACAAACTTCGCGACGGCAGTTCTTTGCGTAGGAGTGCATGCCAGGAATCGTGCATTATCCGGGCCGTCAGAGACCAGGTGCCAAAAGAATTGGGCCGCGTACCAATCTTCGTCGTCACTCGTCTCTTCGACCACGAGCCTCGCGAGCCCGGCCAGGTAGTAACGAAACCCAGCGGGGGATATGAAGCTGATCGGGTCCCAACCCGGATGCCCAACATCCTGCCGGGTAATGGTATCCGGCGTTCGGGACAACAGCGTATCGTCATGGTCCGCACATTCTTCGCAATGCTGGAAGTTCGTGAAATGCTCAGGGCGCGGGCAGTTTTGAAACGCCTGGTACATGGCCTTTAGAGCTGCGAAATCGTCCCTCGCGTTTCCTTTTTTAGTTCGCATCGGGGAGGAAGCGCAGCAAGGCAACGGAAATAGTCGCGTTACGCTCAGCTTTGAGCCTGGCCTCATCCATCGTATACCTGCTGCCACGAAGCATGCTATCGGGACCGGTGTCTTTGTATCGAAACTGATCAAGCTTCCATGCAGAGTTGCTAACCGAGTATTGTCCTTCAACCGAGTAGCTCATTGACAGAGGGATATACATTCCGTTTGAGTTGGTGGCCTCTTCCTCAGTCTCAAATTGTGGGGAGAACTGTATTTTTATGGGGAAGGAGACCAGTCCAACGATTGGGCTAACCAGGGAATCTGTTTTCTTGACGTCGTAATTGACTTCACCAAGGAAGTAGTAGCGTTTCGTCCATTTCCCCGTCTTAGGGTTCTGGTAAATGTGGGTCCATTCCTTTGATTCAGAACCTCGACTCACTACTGACTGAAAACTGGCAACCGGATCAAATGCCGGGGTGGCGGACTTTGCCTGGGTTGCTTCTGGAGCCTTCTTGGGCGCGGCGATTGCGGTAGAACCAGCGAATATGGCCGCTATCGCGCAAATCAAAATCTTCATCTTGGCGTTCACTTTATTCTCTTCCGATTTTATATATATTCAGGCCTCAACTGACGTAAGCTGAGGCCTGGATCAAACCTTCTTACTTGGCGCGCGCCTTGCCGAAAGCGTCGCCAGCTTTCCACTCCGGCATCTTCGGCGCATCGGCCACAATGCGGCCCAGGTTCAGGGTGAATTGCGCCATCTGCGTCATGCCTGCCATCGACCAGTTAGGATCATATTCGTCGCTGACCTGGTGATAGCTCTTGCGATATGCCGCGCGCATCTGCTCCGCTTTCTCTTTGTCGCCAAGGTAGTCGCTGCCCGAAGTGATCGAGAACGCCGGCACGCCTGCCTTGGCGAAGCTGAAGTGGTCGGAACGGAAGTAGCCGCCGGCCAGGTCTGGTTTTTCTTTTGCGATCACCATCTTCATCCCCTTGGCCGCCGCTTCCGCCATCTTGCCCAGGTCGGTGCGCTCGCTGCCTGCGGTGCCGATATCGCGCGTCGTGCCGATCCAGTTCAGCGAATCCAGGTTCAGGTTGGCGGCCGTTTTTTCCAGCGGCCACAGTGGCGCTTCCGCATAAGCCGCGCTACCGAGCAGCCCTTGTTCTTCCGCTGCGACCCACAGGAACATCTGGCTGCGCTTGGCGGGCGACTTTACCGCTTCCTGCGCCATGGCCAGCAAGGCCGCGCTGCCCGATGCATTGTCTACCGCACCGTTGTAGATCGTATCGCCGCCGCTGCCTTGCTTGCCCAAGTGGTCCCAGTGCGCCGAGTAGATCACCACTTCCTCTTTCAGCTTCGGATCGGTGCCCGGCACGACGCCTGCCACATTGAACTGTTCGACGTTGCGCACTTCGGCCTTCATGTCGCCCACCAGCTTGGCCTTCAGCGCCACCGGCTGGAAGTCCTTGCGCTCGGCGGCTGCGCGCAACTGGTCCAGATCCAGGCCTGCCGCCTTGAACAGCGTCACGGCGGTATCATTGGTCAGCCAGCCTTGCAGCTCGGTGCCCGGCGTGCCTTGTGCGAGCTGGAAGCGCTCAACGCCGTCCCAGCTGTTTTTCACCACGCTGTAGCCATACGATGCCGAAGCATCAGTGTGGATCAGCAGCGCGCCGATCGCGCCCCTGCGCTTGGCTTCTTCAAACTTGTAGGTCCAGCGGCCATAGTAAGTCAGTGCCTTGCCGCCGAAGCGGTTAGGCGCTTCGGCGGTCGGCATCGGGTCGTTGACCATCATGACGATGACCTTGCCTTTGACGTCCTGGCCCTTGTAGTCGTCCCAGCCTTCTTCGGTAGCAGTGATGCCATAGCCGACGAATACCAGGTCAGCATTGAAGCTGTGCGCAGGCTTCGCATCGCCGGGAGCGTAGACCCAGTCCTTGCCGAAGCTGGCGGGCAGTGCCACACCGTTCGCTTCCAGGCGCAGGTTGGAGGCCGCCGCATCGGTTTTGACGCCGGCAATCTTCACCAGTTGGCGATAGGTCACGCCGTCGACCGGCTTCAGGCCGGCCGCCAAGGCCTGGTTTTCGAGGTAAGCGACCGTCAGGTCGCCGCCGCGCTGGCCGGTGCCGCGGCCTTCCAGCAGGTCGCTGGAAAGGAAGGCCAGGTGGGCGCGCAGTGGTGCTTCCTGCACGATCGGCTGCATTGCCTTGGTCTTTACGCCAGCCGCTTGAGCCGGGGCCAGCGCCAGCGCAATGCTGGCCGCCAGGGTGGACGCTACGAGGGTGATGGATTTATTCATGTCTCTGTCTTGTGGTTTGTCCATTGGGCGCGGCTGGTGGCCGCGCGGGCATTCTATCAGGATGGTATGCTACGGCCCTTATGAAACACACGCCTTACATCGGCCGCTTCGCGCCCTCCCCGACCGGACCGCTGCACCTTGGTTCGCTGGTGGCAGCGATGGCCAGTTACCTCGACGCCAAGGTGCACGGCGGCCAATGGCTGGTGCGCGTGGAAGACGTTGACCGCGACCGCAATGTCGAAGGCGCCGACCAGCACATCCTCGCCTCGCTGCAGCGCTGCGGCATGCAGTGGGATGGCGAAGTGACCTGGCAAACGCAGCGCGAAGACTTGTACGAAGCGGCGCTGCGCCAGCTTGGCAACAACATCTATCCCTGCGGCTGTTCGCGCAAGGAGATCGCCGATTCCCAGCTTCGCCAGGGCCAGGCCGGCAACCCCAGCCTGGTCTATCCCGGCACTTGCCGCAACGGCCTGGCGCCCGGCCGCAGCGCGCGCGCCCTGCGCCTGCGCACGCCGCAGGAACCGCATTGCGTGATCCATTTCCACGACCGCTTTGCCGGCGACATCAGCCAGGACATTACCGCCGAAGTGGGCGACTTCGTGGTGCGCCGCGCCGACGGTTTCTGGGCTTACCAGCTGGCCGTGGTGGTGGATGATGGCGCACAAGGCATCACCGACATCGTGCGCGGCTCCGACCTGCTCGACTCGACGCCGCGCCAGATCTTCCTGCAGCAGTTGCTTGGCTTGCCGCAGCCGCGCTACCTGCATTTGCCACTTGTGGTTAATGCCGACGGCGAGAAACTGTCCAAGCAAACGGGCGCACAAGCCTTCGACACTGGCGCACCAGCGGAAAGCCTGCTCGGCAGCGCCTTGCTGCCCGCAGCACAATTCCTCGGACTTGAGGTCCATGCCGACAGTATCGACGCCTTCTGGCGCGCGGCAGTTCCGGCATGGGATGCGCTGCTGCGCGCCCACGGTGAGGCGCCGCACAGACCCTAAGCTGGGCTCGCCGCATACTGGCTCCACCAAGCGAAAGGAGGTGGGCCATGCGTCACTTACTGATTTCTTGCGCACTGTGCGCAGTGGCACTGCCGGCAACCGCCGAGGACAATTTTTTCCGCTGCATCGATAGCCAGGGCGTGGTCATGCTGACCGACCGTCCATGTGAAAACCTGCCAAACGCCGCCCGGCCAGTGATGGAAAAAGAGCACTTCGTGCTGCCGGCATCCGAGCAGACCCGCAGCCAGTGGGTCAACAAACCACCGGTCCATGTGTCGCCAAAAGTCGATGTGCAGACCCTGCGCATGGCCCGGCAAGCCCTCGAGCTGCGCGACAAAGTTGCCAGCGCACGCTAGCGCTGGCCGTCGCCGTCTTCCATCGGCAGCAACAGCATGCAGCCCGCCGCTGCACCGTGAACGACCGGCAGCAGCAGCAAAGTAATCTGTGCTGGTGCATCCGGATCGCTGACGGTGAAATAGGTAATCGCCACCGCCATCACGATGGGCGCGAGCGGCAGCACCGCCGCCGGCAAATTGGCAGGATTCAGGCGACGCACCGCCAGCAAGTTCAACAGCAGCGCTACCAGGTAGAGGGTGCGGTACACCCATTCAGAGCGTGCGGTTGCAAAATGCAGCCCCGCAAGCATCCCTTGCATAAGCAACCCGAGCAATAGCGTCAGCAGCAGCGCGGGCAAGGCAGATCGTTCCATGATCACGTTGGCCTCCATCGTCACTGAAAGTAACAAAGCAGTTTCCATGCCACGCTTGTGTGTCAAGGGGAACCGGGCCATGCATTGCGGAATTTGTAGATTTCTGTAAGGAATTTCGACATCCACCGTTTGAAGCGGCGGAAGGCTTGCTGCAGCGCGGTATAATAGCGGGCTTATCTTTTGGATATCGGTTTTCAGAGAAGAAGATGCACACTACGCCAGACACCCGCCCCGCCGTTGTATTGCTGCACAGTTCGCTCAGCTCGCGCAGCCAGTGGAATGCACTGATGGCCGAGCAAGAAGCCAATTACCGTTTCATCGCAATCGATCTGTTGGGCTACGGCAAGTCCGCTTTCCCGACCGAAGCTGCCGCCGCCGGCTACACCCTGGCGCATGAAGCCGATGCGGTGGCTGCTGCCCTGGCCTCGCACCTTGATGCCGGCGAGCAATTCCACCTTGTCGGTCACTCTTATGGCGGCGCCACCGCGCTGCGCCTGGCGCGCCAGATGCGCGAGCGCGTGCTGTCGCTGTCCCTGTTCGAGCCGGTGGCCTTCCACCTGCTGCCGGCCAGCGATGCCGGCCGCCAGGAAATCGAAGCCGTGGTCGCCAACATCAATGCCGCGGCAACCGCGGAAGACGCCACCCGCACCTTCATCGATTACTGGAACCGCGCCGACGCCTTCGACTCGCTGCCGGAAGTGCAGCGCCAGCGCTTCACCAACGGCATCGCCAAGGTCAAGCTGGATTTCATCGCCCTGCTCGGCGAGCCGACCCGCGTGCCTGACATGGCGCAGCTGGACCTGCCGGCCCTGGTGATGGCCGGCGCCAAAGGCCCGGTGTCCACCCGCCGCGTAGCGGAAACCCTGGCTGCCGCGCTGCCGCAAGGACAATTCATGCTGACCGCCGGCGGCCATATGGCGCCAATTACCCACGCTGCCGACGTCAACCAGGTGCTGCTTGGCTTCCTCGAAAACCAGCGCTTGCTCGCCTGATTCCATTGTTCGATAATGACCCGATAACAATCCGGAAGAGGCGAGCATCATGAGCGATACACGCTATGACCAGCAGATGGCAGTCCAGGTGGACAAGGGCATCGAACTGCTCGCCCAGATGGGCGCAGCCAACGCCTGGATTTACATGCAAAGCATGCAGGTGCCGCGCAGCGTCATCCTGCGCGTCCTGGCCTATCCTGAGCAACGGCGCAACTATGGCGCATCGGTGCACTAGATCAGTGCACTAGCTCCCGCACGGCCTGCAGCACGTGCAGCTTGGCGGCATCGGGCCGCTTGCCGCTGCGCCAGGCCACCATTGCCTCCCATTCCCAGCGCGGCAAATCGCCGATCTCCAGTTTCACCAGGTTGCCCAGCTTGAGCTGGCGCGCAGCCGCCATCTCCGGCATGAAGGTCAGGAAGCCATGTTCCAGTGCCAGCTCGATTGCTGCGCTGGCGGGCTGGATGGCGTGAATCGCGCTGTCGCTGCGGCGGTGCGCGCGCAGCATGCGTATCAGTTCATCGCAAGCCTCGCCCCAGAATTGCGGCGCCAGGCGGGCATTCGCCACATCGGCCAGTTGCAGCGCGCTGCGGCGCGTCAGTGGATGGCCGCGCCGCACCACCGCCACAATCGGCGAGCTGTACAGGCGCTCCAGCTGGATGCCTGCGATGGCAGGGCATTTCAGCACGAAGCCCAGTTGCGCCCGGCCGGTCAGCAGCTTTTCCATGATGACCGGCGAATGGTCGGTCGTGCAGCGGATCTCCAGCGGTGCATCGGCAAGCTTGAGCAACAGGGGGCCGAACAGCAGTGAAGTCAGCGACGGCACGCAGGCCAGCGTCACTTGCGGCAGCGCCGGTGCGCCCTGCACTGCCAGCTTGCCCGCCGCGATGACGTCCAGTGCCTGCTGCGCCGACGGCAGGAAGGTCAGGCAAGCCGGCGTTGGCGAGGCGCCGCGGCGGTGTCGCGCGAACAGCTGCACGCCCAACTGGTCCTCCAGTGCCGCCACGCGCTGGCTGACCTGCGGCTGCGACCAGCGGCGCCGTGCGGCCGCTTGCGAAAAGCTTCCCGACTCCACGATTTCCACCAGCAGGGCCAGGTCGTCGATGCTCAGTGCCATAATGAATTCAAATACGAAATATCATGAGATAACGGCTTCTATTATGTCTTAGCGCTGCCTAAACTGTCAGCATTGTTGAAAGGGGCAGGCATGGCGGCAGCATCGCGGGCAAGAAGGCTGGGCAAACGATTCCTGATGGCAGACCACCTGCTTGTGGTCTGCGGCTTTTACCTGGTGTTCCCCGTGGTGGCCCTGCATTTTGTCGGACAGCTGGGCTGGGCCGCCGCCTCGGTTGGCCTGGCGCTCGGCGTGCGCCAGGTGTCGCAGCAAGGGATGGCGCTGTTCGGCGGTTCCTTGTCCGACCGTTTCGGCGCCAAGCCGATGATCGTCGCCGGCATGCTGCTGCGGGCGCTGGGCTTTGCAGCGATGGCTTGCGCCGCCAATCCTGCCATGCTGGTGCTCTCCTGCGTGCTGTCCGGCCTGGGCGGCGCCCTGTTTGATCCGGCCCGCGGCGCGCTGGTCGTCAAGCTGACCCGCCCCGCCGAACGGCCGCGCTTCTATTCCATCCTGATGATGCAGGAAAGCGTGGCCGCCGTGACCGGCGCCCTGCTCGGCACCATGCTGCTGGGCGTGGACTTCCTGTGGGTGGGCCTGGGCGGCTGCGCGGCCTTCCTGCTGGCGGCGCTGGCCAATGCCTGGCTGCTGCCGGCCTATCGTGTCGCCACGCCCGGCACTTCGGCGACGAAGGCGATGCGCATTCCCTTGCGCGACAAGCCCTTCATGGTGCTGGTGCTGACACTGAGCGGCTACTACATCATGACCGTCCAGCTCATGATGCTGGTGCCCGTCACGCTGACCGCGCTTTCCGGCTCGCCGCGCAGCGTCGCCTGGATGTATGCCATGGATGCGGTGCTCGCGCTGACGCTCCTGTACCCGATGGCGCGCCTCGGCGAGCGATATCTGTCGCTGGAAGCGCGGCTGCTGGCCGGCATCGGGATCATGTGCTGCGCCGTGCTGGCCATGTCGGCAGCGCACTCGCTGGCGCCAATGTTCATCTGCATTGCCGCGTTCTATACCGGCACACTTGTGGCCGAACCGGCACGCGAGTCGCTGGTATCGCGCTACGCACGGCCCTGCGCGCGCGCCAGCTATATGGGCTTGAGCAGGATCGGACTGGCGGTCGGTGGACTGTTCGGCTACACGGCCGGCGGCTGGCTGCTGGACTGGAGCCGTGCCGTGCATACGCCGGCACTGCCCTGGCTTGTGCTCGTGACCATCGGAACGCTGACGTTGACGGTGCTGGCATGCACCGCCATCCCGCAAAAAAAGAGCCCGCCAGTGGCGGGCTAAACACTTTGGTTGGGTATTTCATTGTAGTGCGCGGAAATGGATTTGATTCTCTCCAATCGTCACCCCATGCCAAATTAGTTATAGCTGGGCCGAAAAAATGAATCACGCATTCCCGCTGTCGCCGCATAGAATTCAAGGATGAAATCCTATTCTGCCCAATGCGTCCTGCCCCTCGCCGCCGAGCTGGGCGAAGGCCCGCTGTATTTGCCGGCGCAAGACCGCCTGCTGTTTGTTGACCTTAAGCGTTGCATCCTGCACGCGTGGAACGCTGCAAAGCACGAGCATTGCAGCTGGCTGCTGCCTGACTATATCTGCTGGCTGGTGCCGCGCCGCGACGGCGATGGCTTCATGGCTGGCTTGCGCGACAGCGTGGTGCGCCTGTGGCTGGAGCCGGAGCTGCGCATCGAGCCGATCGTGCGCGTGGTCGACGGCGCCACTGGCCAGCGCCTGAACGACGCCAAGGTCGACCCAAGCGGGCGCCTGTGGCTAGGCTCCATGCACAATACCGATTACCGGCAAAAAGTGGGCAAGTTGTTCCGCCTCGACCAGGACCACAGCCTGCACGTGGCAGACGAGGGCTACCACATCTGCAATGGCCCGACCTTTGCGCCCGACGGCAGCGCGCTGTATCACTCGGACAGCTTCCTCGACGTGACTTACCGCTACCCGCTGGCCGCAGACGGCAGCCTTGGCCCACGCGAAACCTGGCGCCGCTATACCGACGGCGGTTCGCCGGACGGCATGCAGGTGGACAGCGAAGGCTGCATCTGGGTTGCGACCTGGGGCGGCAAGCGGGTATGCCGATTCAGCCCGGATGGCGAACTGCTGGCGGAAGTGCCGCTGCCGACGTCACACCCTGCTTCGCTGGCGTTCGGCGGCGCAGACCTGCGCACGCTTTACATCACCACCGCACGCGAAGGCTTGTCGGTGGACCAGTTGGCGCTGGAACCGCTGGCGGGCGCCCTGTTCAGCGCCCGCATCGACGTGCCGGGCCTGCCGGCCAACGCCTTCGGCTGACTCAATACAACTCTTTCGCCGCGCTGCGCACCGCCTGCAACAGCAGGCTGGCGCCCGGCGACATGAGGTGGTCGGCCTTGGTGATGATGCCGAAAGCATCCATGCGGAACGGCAGCTCCAGCGGCAGGATGGACAGCACGTTCAGGTCGGCGTAATAGCGTGCCACTTCCACCGGCATCACATGCAGGGCATCGGTCTTTTGCAGCAGCGCAGTGATCAGGAGTTGCGAGGTGGTGTCGACCACGTCGACCGGCGGTTCAAGGCCGGCGCGGCGGAACATCATGTCGCAGCGGTGGCGCAGGATGCTGCCCTGCGGCGGCAGGATCCACGGGCGATTGGCGATGTCCTTCAATTGCAGTTTTTCGCGATCGAGCAGCGGGTGGCCGGTGCGCACCACGGCGCATGCCGGTTCCTCGGTCAGTTCTTCATACACCAGGCCTGCCGTGCTTTCCTTCTCCAGGATGCGGCCGATCATGAAGTCCAGCGTGCCGCGCTGGAGCAGTTCCATCAGCACATTGCTGGCTTCGACCTGCACCCCAATGCGCAGCAGCGGCGCCTCCTTCTTCACGCGGGTGATGGCGTTGGGCAGCAGGTTCATGGCCGGCGTCATGATCACGCCAACTTCGACCTGGCCGGACAGGCCCGCTTTCAGCGTCACGATATCGTCGTGCGCCAGGGCCAGGCTGGTGAGGGCCATGCGGGCGTGGCGGATCATGGTTTCGCCATACAGCGTCGGCTCCATGCCGCGCGGCAGGCGTTCGAACAGCTTCACGTCCAGCATGTCCTCCAGGTCCTTGAGCTGCTTGGAGGCGGCCGGCTGCGTCATGTGCAGTTCTTCCGCGGCGCGGTGGATGTTGCGGTGTTCATCCAGCGCGATCATCAGCAACAGTTGACGAGTTTTCAACCTCGCCTTCAGGAACCAGTTCGGATTCGGGGTAGTCATGCGGGGCATGATACCACCGCCGTTATCAACCAATAAGTCGCGCTTCATTTGCAGCCCGGGGCAGGATTGGCAGCGGGACCTTCCGCCGTTTGCGGGATGAAGGCGATCGTGCCGTCAGGGTTGTAGTGCAGTTCTTCCACTGCCACTGAGCGGCGGTATTCGCCGCCGGTCGGCAGCTTGTCGTTGTGGTAGAAGATGTAGGACTTGCCGTTGAAATCGATCACCGCCTGGTGGATGGTTTTCACGACCTTGTTCATGTCCATGATCTTGCCGCGGAAAGTCCAGGGGCCGGTGGCGCTTGGCGCGGTGGCGTACGCGGTCTCCTCGGGGAAGTTGCGCGAGTAGGTCAGGTAGTAGGTCTTGTCGTGGCGGTGCAGGTAGGCCGCTTCGGTGAAGTTGTCGATGCCGACAGTGTGGATCGGGCCATCGAGTTCGACCATGTTCGGCTTCAGCTTCGCGTATTTCAGCACGCGGTTGCCCCAGTACAGGTATGCCTGCCCGTCCTTGTCGACGAAGACCGCAGGATCGATGTCATCCCACGGAATGTCGGTTTCCCTGGTCATGTCGTTGGTGACCAGGGCGCTGCCGCGGGCATCGACAAAGGGCCCGGTCGGCTTGTCCGACACCGCCACGCCGATCGCCTTGCCCGGCTTGCTGGCATCATGCTCGACCGGGGCGTAGAAGTAGTACTTGCCATTGCGCTTGGTGATGTCGGCAGCCCAGGCATCGGCCTTGGCCCACTTGAAGGTTTTCACGTTCAGCGGCGAGCCCATGTCGGTCCAGTTCTTCATGTCGCAGGAGGACAGCACACGCCATTCGCGCATCAGGTAGTCCTTGCCTTCCGGGGCAGCTTCGTCGTGGCCGACATAAAGGAACACGCGGTTGCCGTCGACCAGGGCGGCCGGATCGGCGGTAAAGATATTTGTCACCAGCGGATTAGCTCCCTGCGCCAGCGTGCACAGCGCCGCCAGCGCTGAAGCGATGGACGTTTTCGCGAACATGTAGTCTCCTTTTAGTTTTTCTGTTTCCAGGCCAGCAGCCTTTGCAGCGCACAGAACGCGAACAGCAGCACGCCGATCACGATCTTGGTCCACCATGAACTGAGCGTGCCATCAAAGACGATCAGGGTCTGGATGGCGCCCAGCACCAGCACGCCGGTCAACGCCCCGGCCACGTAGCCGTAGCCGCCGGTCAGCAGCGTGCCGCCGATCACCACGGCGGCGATTGCGTCAAGCTCGGTGCCCTGCGCGTGCAGTCCATAGCCGGACAGCATGTAGAACGAAAACAGCAAGCCTGCCAGTGCCGCACAACCGCCGCTGATGGCGTACACCGCGACCTTGGTTGCGCCGACCGGCAAGCCCATCATGTGCGCCGATTGTTCATTGCCGCCCACCGCGTAGACGGCGCGGCCGAATGGCGTCAGGTGAGCCACGATCATCGCCACGGCCAGCAGCGCCAGCGCAACCAGCACACCCGGCGAGACAAAGCCGTCGAAGATGCCGACCTGCGCTTGCGAAATCGCGACGAAGGCCGGGTCTTCGATCGGGATCGAGTTCACGCTGATCAGGTAGCACAGGCCGCGCGCCAGGAACATGCCGCCCAGGGTGACGATGAAGGGCTGCAAGCGGAAGAAGTGGATCAGGGCGCCCATGCCGGCGCCAAAGACCGCGCCCATCAACAGCACCGCCACCATCACGGCCGCGGGCGCCCAGTGCGCAACGTTCAGCAGCCAGGCAGCGACCATGGTGCTGAGCGCCAGCACAGAGCCGACCGACAGGTCGATCCCGCCGGACAGGATGACAAAACTCATGCCAACCGCGATCACCAGCAGGAAGGCATTGTCGATCAGGAGGTTGAGCATGACCTGCAGCGACATGAAGCCGGGATAGGCAATACCGCCCGCCACCAGCAGGGCCACCAGCAGGCCGACCGTGACGAGGGACGTGAAGTACGGGGCGCGGGTCATGCCTTGCTCCTTTGCGACAGGCAGACCGCGAACACCACCAGCGACTTGACGACGAGGTTGACTTCCGGCGGCACGCCGAGGGAATAGACGGTATAGGTGAGGGTCTGGATGATCAGGGCGCCGATCACGCTTCCCACCAGGTTGAATTTGCCGCCAGCCAGCGAGGTGCCGCCCAGTGTGACGGCGAGGATGGCGTCCAGTTCCAGCAGCAGGCCAGCGTTGTTGGCGTCGGCGCTCTTGATGTTGGAGCTGATGATCAGGCCTGCCAGCCCGGCACATACGGCGCAGAAGGCGTAGCTGGAAAAAATCAGGGCGCTGGCGCGGATGCCGGCCAGCCTTGCCGCGACCGGGTTGACGCCGACGGCCTGCGTGAACAGGCCGAGGGCGGTCTTGCGCATGGCCAGTGCAACGGCTGCCACCACCGCCAGGGCAAGGTACAGCGCAACCGGCAGACCAAGCAGGTAGCCGCTGCCAAGCACGAAGAAGTCATCGCGGTAGACGGTGATGATCTGGCCGTCCGTGACCAGTTGCGCCAGTCCGCGTCCGGCGACCATCAGGACCAGGGTAGCGACGATCGGTTGCAGGCCAAGGCTGGCAACCAGCAGCCCGTTCCAGATGCCGCACAACAGCGCAGCGCCCAGTGCGGCGGCGAAGCCCAGCCAGAGCGGCTGATCGGCGGCGGCCATGGTGCAGGCCACGGCCGCTGCCAGCGCCACCACGGCGCCGACCGAAATATCGATGCCGCGCATGGCGATGACGATGGTCATGCCGGTGGCGGCCAGCATCAAGGGTGCGGCGCGGTTGAGGATATCGACCATGGCACCGTACAGGTGGCCGTCTTTCACTTCCAGGTGGAAGAAGCCGGGCACGGCGAACAGGTTAATCAGCAACAGCACGAGTAGCGCACCGAGCGGACGGGACAAAGGGTGGGCCAACAGGCGCACGCCCATGCCTGGCGGCGCATCCGGAGCGCTGGCGGCCTGCGCGGCAGCCAGGTTGACAGCGTTTTGCGTCATGCTGCCTCCCCTGCGATGGCATGCAGCACGGTGGTTTCATCAAGCTCGCCGCGCCGGAATTCGCCGCACGTTGCGCGGTCGCGCATGATGATCATGCGGTCGCTCACGCGCAGTACTTCCGGCAGCTCCGAAGAAATGAACAGCAGCGACATGCCGCGCTTGCACAGTGTAGTAACGTAATCCATGATTTCCTGCTTGGCGCGCACGTCGATGCCGCGCGTTGGTTCGTCCAGGATCATCAGGCGCGGACCGGTGGCAAGCCAGCGCGCCAGCAGCACCTTCTGCTGGTTGCCGCCGGAGAGCGTGCCGATCGGCGTCTCGATGCTGGCAGTACGGATGCCGAGCGCCTTGACGTATTCTTCCGCCAGTTCGCGCTGGCGTTGCATCGGGATAGCGCGCAGCGTGCCCTGGCGTGCCTGCAGGGCCAGCACCAGGTTTTCGCGCACGGAGAGCGACAGGATCGCGCCTTCCAGCTTGCGGTCTTCCGAGCAGAATCCGATGCCGGCGGCAATGGCCTGGCGCGGATTGGCGAACGTGCCAAAAGCCTTATCGCCGATCGCGATATCGCCTTTGTCGGCGCGGTCTGCGCCGAACAGCAATCGCGCCAGTTCGGTGCGGCCGGCGCCGAGCAGCCCGGCCAGTCCAAGCACTTCGCCCTCGCGCACTTGCATGTCGACCGGCTGCAGCACGCCTTTGCGGCCCAGGCCACGGGCCTCCAGCACGACGCGCGCTGCGTTGCCCCCGCCGGCATCGGCGGCGGCAGACTGCGCTCCGCCTGCGCCGGCGGTCGCCGTATCGTTGGCATCCGCCGGCTTGCCAATCATTTTGTTCACCAGCGCCAGCCGCGATAGGTCGGCCGCCGCGTACTCTCCTTCCCGCTCACCGTTGCGCATCACCGTGATACGGTCGGAAATGGCGTAAGTCTGGTCAAGGAAGTGTGTGACGAACAGGATCGCCATGCCCTGCTCGCGCAGGCGCCGCAACACCCTGAACAACAACTGCACCTCCGCCTCATCGAGGGAGGACGTCGGCTCGTCCAGCACCAGCACGCGCGAAGAAATATTCAAGGCGCGGGAAATCGCCACCATCTGCTGGATCGCCAGGGGATAGCGCGACAAGGGCGCGCTCACGTCGATATCGATCTCCAGCTCGCGCAGCAAGGCCGCAGCACGCACCCGCATTCCCGCCCAGTCGACCAGCCCCCACTTGCGCGGGTAGCGGCCAATGAAGATGTTCTCGGCCACCGACAAGTTCGGGCACAGGTTCACTTCCTGGTAAACAGTGGAAATGCCCAGCTCCTGCGCCTCCAGCGTTGAGCGCGGATGAATAGCACGGCCTTCCATCGTGATGCTGCCCTGGTCCGGAGCATGCACGCCGGTCAGCACCTTGATCAGGGTCGACTTGCCTGCCCCATTCTGCCCCATCAGCGTATGCACTTCGCCAGGATAGAGCCGCAGTCCCGCCTCGCTCAGCGCCTTCACGCCCGGGAATGCCTTATGGATGCCGGACAGCTCCAGCACCGGTGCCGCCGCATTAGCCATCAGTATTTCCGGTTAGGGAGTTCTTTTGCCGCCACTTCCGCCGGGAACACACGCTCCTCGGTCACGATGCGTGGCGGCACAGGCTTGCCGGCGACGACGTCCTGCGCCGCCTTCATCAGCTGCGGACCAAGCAGCGGGCTGCATTCGACCGACACGTTCAGCTTACCGGCAATCATGGCCTGGAACGCGCCCTTCACGCCGTCGATGGAAACGATGATGATGTCCTTGCCCGGCTTCAGGCCAGCTTCCTCGATGGCCTGGATAGCGCCGATCGCCATATCGTCATTGTGCGCATACAGCACGTTGATGTCCTTGCCATGGGCTTTCAGGAAGGCCTCCATCACCTCCTTGCCCTTGGCGCGGGTGAATTCGCCGGTCTGGGTGCGGATCACTTTCAGCTTGGCGTTACCCTTGATGGCTTCTTCGAAACCGGCTTTGCGGTCCAGGGCCGGCGCCGAACCGACAGTGCCCTGCAATTCGACCACGTTCAGTACCGGCTTGTCCGACTTGGCTGCGTAATCGACCAGCCATTTGCCGGCGCGGCGGCCTTCTTCCACGAAGTCGGAGCCGATCTGGGTCACATACAGCGATTTGTCCGCCACTTTCACGGCGCGGTCGGTCAGGATGACCGGGATCTTGGCTGCCTTGGCTTCACGCAGCACGGTTTCCCAGCCCGTTTCCACCACCGGCGAGAACGCGATCACGTCCACGCGCTGGGCGATGAAGGAACGGATCGCCTTGACCTGGTTTTCCTGCTTCTGCTGCGCGTCGGCGAACTTGAGGGTGATGCCAGCCTGCTTGGCGGCATCCTTGATGGAGGCGGTATTGGCGCTGCGCCATTCGCTTTCGGCGCCCACCTGGGAGAAGCCCATCACCAGCGGCTTGGCCGCCAGTACGCTGCCCGAAGCAGCAAATGCGAGGGCGAACGCGCCGCCGAGAATAGTCCTGCGGGTGACAGTCATGCGGGTCTCCTGAATTATAGTAAGTCAATAGTAGGAGAATCCGTCATGCCGATCTAATTCATTTTTTCGCAGGACCCATATCGTTTTTGTTATCGCAGCAGGCGCAGGCCATACAGGCCGCCGGCCAAGGAGCCGGGATGGGCGACGAACCTCACTTCCAGCTTGCCCTCGCTGGCAACTCCACCCGGCACGGGAAGGTCCAGGAAGTAGAACGCTTCACCTTTGCGTTCGATGGTGACCTGCTGCTGCAGCCGGCCATTCAGCAGCACGTCAAACTTGCGGCCGGCGTCGCCGGAGGACAAGGTCAGGCGCAATACCCGGGCGGCGCCATCACGGTCTTTCAGCTCGTAGCTGAACCACCCGCTGGCATGGCGCCAGTGCCGCGTGCCATTCAGGCCGGCATCGGCCCCCTCGCCCTTGAAAGAATGGTCCGATTCAGGCTGCTGCTCGCCCGGCGCCACCTGGTCGATGGTGCGCGCGTCCAGCGCAATCCGCTCGGCTTCGTCAGCGGCCGCTTTTGCGCGCATGCTCGCCAGGCCCGCCGGCGTGGTCTGCTGCCAGTAGATCATGTAGCGCGAATCGTGCAGGCGGAAGAAAGGTATGAAGCGCACCGAGTCCGCACCCTGCCCCTGCACCAGCCCCGGCGCAGTAAAGGTCAGCGGCTGGCCCGCCACGGGCTTGAACTTGTCCAGGAAGTCCTTGCTGTCGCTCACAAAAACCGGCGCCGCCTCCTGCGGACAGGCCTGGCCTTGCGCGATATGTCCCATGCGGGAATCGTCGGCCATGAAGTTCAGGCGCTCGCCAGGGAATGGCGACGTCTTGGCCGCGAGGACAATAGGGCCATGCAGCACGGCGTAGTAATTCGACTTGTCGGGCATTTGCTCAAGCGTCGTGCGCATCGGCAGCCGCACATCGATGGTGTCGCCTTTCCGCCACTCCCGCGCCAGTTCCACATAGCTGCCCGGCGCCGCATGGACCGCAACGGCTTTGCCGTTCACCCGCAGCGCCAGCGCGCCCTTCGCCACCCAGCCTGGATAGCGGATCTTCAGCGTGAACTTGCCGCCGCTGTCGATCGCCAGCCGGGTACTGCCCTGGTCCGGAAAGCGGTTCGACTGCGTCAGTACGACGCCTTTTTCGCGCCATTCGAGCCGGGACGGAATGAACAGGTTGACCAGCAAGGCATCGCCATCTCGGGCGTAAATGAATTCACCGTATTTGGCGTGGCTCTCGATGCCCGAACCCACGCAGCACCACATGCCCTTGTCCACTTCCGAATAGACGCGGTAATGGTTGGGCCGCATCGGCGTGAAGTAGACGAAGCCGCCACTTTCCGGACGCTGCGAAGCCAGGATATGGTTGTACAGCGCGCGCTCGTAATAGTCGCCATACGCGGCGTTCGGGTCGCGCTGGTACAGCAGCTCGGTGAGCTTGAGCATATTGTAAGTATTGCAGGTTTCCGGCCCCTCCACCTCGCTGCTCATTGAGGAGAAGTCCTTATCGTCATGGAAGTGCTCCCTGACGCTGTTGCCGCCAATCGCGACCGTGCGGTGATCGTGCACGGTGCGCCAGAAGAAACTGGCGGCCTTATGCCATTGCGGCTCGCCGCTCAGTTCCGCGATCCGCTCGAAACCGATCACTTTCGGAATCTGGGTATTGGCATGCAGGCCGGTCAGTTCGTCGCGGCCTGCCGCCAGCGGCTGCAGGATAGCCTGGTGCGAAAAGCGTTTGGCAGCGGCCAGGTAGCGCTGGTCGCCCGTCAGCTGATAGACGTCGGCCAGTACCTCGTTCATGCCGCCGTGTTCGGCGCGCAGCATGGATTGCATCTGCTCGTCGCTCAGGGCATTGGTCATGGATACCGTCCAGTCGGCAAATTTCACCAGCATCTGCCGCGCGTCCTCATTACCGGCGTAGCGCCACGCATCGCGCAGGCCGGCGGCAATCTTGTGCAGGTTATACCAGGGAACCCATTTTCCATTGACCGAGAAATTGTCTGCGTGGAGCTTGCCTTTGGCGATGTCGTTCCATGCTTCGCGTCCACCGGGAATGCCGCCGAGGTAGCCGTCCTGCGCCTGCGCCTTTTTCAGCTCCTGCACAAAGTAGTCGAGGCGTTCGCGTACGGTGCCATCGCCAGTTGCTGCCCACATCAGGGACAGGGCCGACAGGTAATGGCCGCCCATGTGGCCATCGAGTCCGCTGGATTCCCAATTGCCGTAGGGTGGCTTGGGCAGCGACAGGCCAGCTTCGCGGCGGAATGGCGCCAGCAGCCGGTCCGCGTCGAGCGCCAGCAGGTATTGGCGGTTGGTTTCCTGGGCTTGCAGGAAGGGGCTTGGCAGGAGGCGTACGTCCTTCAGCGGGAATAGTTCTGCGGCGCACGCGGCGCCTGGCGTGAACGCTACGGCGCCTGCTCCAGCCGCCAAGAGTGCAGCAAGGACGCGCCAGAATGCGCTGGCGGGCGAAGGCGCAGTCACTTCTGCACGCTTTGGTATTTGTCGAGGTCCGCGGGATCGACTACCGGCCAGCCGGCGCTGTCCCAGCGGATATCCATGACCTTCAGCTTCTGCAGGTATTTGTCGGCAGTCTCGTATGCGTGCAGCACCATTACGTCCTTGCCGTCGAAAGTGTAAGCGCTGTTGTGGCCAAGCGCCTTCCACTTCGCATTGCCCTGCACTACCAGCGAGCCACCGCCAAGCGCCATGTCTTTTCCTTCCTTGTCGACATAAGGCCCGGTGACCAGGCGCGAACGGCCGACGACGACGTGGTAAGTGCTCTTCTCCTTCTGGCAGCACAGCCCCCACGAGACAAACAGGTAGTACCAGCCGTTCTTGCGGAAGATGAAAGGCGCCTCGATCTCCTCCGGGGCACCGTATTCATCCTTCACGAAGGCAGGGCGCGGACGGGCTGCGATGGTGATCCAGGTTTGCGGCTCGGCCGGGCGCGTCCAGTCCTCATTCAGCTTGACCAGCTTGATGCCGCTCCAGAACGAACCAAACGCCATCCAGCCAGTGCCTTCTTCGTCCTCCACGACATTGGAATCGATAGCATTCCAGTTGTCGCGGCCCGGCACCGACTGCACGACGATGCCCTGGTCATCCCATTTGTAGTCGGGCGAACGCGGGTCCAGCGTCTTGCTGGTGGTGACGCCGATTGCCGAGGTGTTCTTGCCGAAGGCGGAGACGGAGTAATACAGCAGGTATTTGCCGTTGTGATACTGGATGTCCGGCGCCCATACATGGTCGTCGAAACCCGGCGCAGCCTTCGCGGCAGCGGCGGGATGACCGGGGAAGATGCGGCCTTCCGGCCGCCAGTTCAGCATATCCGTCGAGCTGTAGAAGGTGATGCCCGGCCCGGTCGAATACAGGTAATAGGTATCGCCCTGCTTCGCCATCACCGGGTCGTGCACGCTCACCTGGCCCGCTTGCGCCAACTGTGCCAGCAGCAGGCCTGCGCCCAACATCCATTTTTTCATTGTCTCAACTCCCTTTCCGCGCACCGGCAGCCGTCGTACGCAGCAGTGTACGCCGATGCACGGAAATGTTTTCCATCTCAGTCCCCGATTGCCACCACTACGACCGATTTGGCCGGCATCTTCACGGACAGCTTGCCGCCGCTGGACTGCACGGCGATCGGGGCCGGCTTCACGGCGTCAGGTTTTGCGAAGGTGTTATGCGCATCCATTTCGTTTGCGGTCAACACGCGCGCACTGGCCTTGCCGCCTGCCACGCCGGCAATGTTCACTTCTTCGGCATCGCTTGGACTGGTGTTCACCAGCGCCACATAGACCTTGCCGTCCTTGCCGCGTGCAGCAGAAGCGCTCACCTGCGGGATGCTCTTGTCGCCTGAGGCGTAAGTGCGGTTGCCCTCCAGCGTCAGCGGCAGCGTGGTCGCGCCCTGGAACGGCACGTACATTTCGTAGGCGTGGTAGGTCGGGGTCAGCAGCATCTTCTCGTTATCGGTCAGTACCATGGCCTGCAGCACATTGACCATCTGCGCGATATTGGTCATGCGCACGCGGTCGGCGTGGTCGTGGAAGATGTTGAAGTTCAACGCCGCGACCACCGCATCGCGCAGGGTGTTCTGCTGGTACAGGAAGCCGGCATTGGTGCCCTTCTCCACGTCATACCAGGTACCCCATTCGTCGACGTAGAAGCCCAGCTTCTTCTCAGGATCGTTCTTGTCGAGGATCGCAACGTTTTTCTTGATGTGGTCCTCCATGCGCATGGTGGCGTGCAGGGTCGAGAACCATTCGTTGGCAGGGAAGCCGGTTGCCGCGCCCTTCACTTCCCACTTGCCGGTCGGGATCGTGTAATAGTGGAAGCTGATACCGTCCGTCATATGCTTGGCGGACTTGCTCAACTCGTCGGTCCAGCTGGTGTCGCTGTCATTGCCGCCGCTGGCGACAAATTTCGGGCGCGCGCCGGCGGGAGTCTTGAGGAAGGTGGCAGTCTGGCGGTACAGGCTTGAGTAGAAGTCCGGCTTCATATTGCCGCCGCAGCCCCAGGCTTCGTTCCCGACCGCGAAATAGGCGACTTTGAACGGCTTGTCGCGGCCATTCTTGCGGCGCAGCTCTGGCAGCGTGGATTTGTTATCGGAGGTCATGTACTCCAGCCATTCCGCCATTTCCTGCGGCGAGCCGGTGCCGAGGTTGCCGTTCACGTAGGCGTCGGCGCCGATCTGCTCGACCAGGTCGAAAAACTCGTGGGTGCCGACGGCGTTGTTCTCGTCCACGCCGCCCCAGTTGGTGTTGACCTTGACCGGACGCTTGTTGCGCGGGCCGATGCCTTCGCGCCAGTGGTATTCGTCAGCGAAGCAGCCGCCCGGCCAGCGTACCAGCGGTACGTGCAGCTTCTTCAGCGCACCGATCACGTCGTTGCGCCAGCCGCGGGTGTTGGGGATCTTCGACTGCGGGCCGACCCACATGCCGCCGTAAATGCCGGTGCCAAGGTGCTCGGCGAACTGGCCGTACACGTCCTTGTTGATCACCGGGCCAGGCTTGGCGGTATCGATCTTTACGGTGGTGGCAGCCTGCGCAAGGCCGGCGGTGAGCATCGCCAAAGCGATCATCGTCTTCTTCATAGCATCTCCTTGTTTATTGTTTGAATACCGCAACGAAGCCGCCGCTTGGCCGCATCGTGATTTGCTGCTTGCCGGTACCAGCCGGCCCTCTCAGACCCAGCCTGCGTCGACGATAAAGTCTTGCGCGGTGCACATGGCGCTGTCGTCCGCGCCCAGGAACAGGCACATGGCAGCGATATGCTCCGGCATCAGCTTGCCCGGCAGGCACTGGTTGCGGGCGATCTCCTCTTCCGCAGCCTGGTCGACCCACAGGTCCACCTGGCGCTGGGTCATGACCCAGCCCGGCGTGACGGTGTTGACGCGCACATTGTGCTTGCCCAGGTCACGTGCCATGCCGCGCGTCAGGCCATGCGATGCGGCCTTGGCGGTCGCGTAGACGGGGTAGCCGCCGCCTTTGGCATGCCAGGAGATGGAGCTGATGTTGATGATGGAGCCGCCGCCCTTGGCCTTCATGCCCGGCAGGACTGCCTGGCAGGTGAAGAACAGGGGGCGCTGGTTTATGGCGATGCGCGTGTCCCAGTATTCGGGAGTCACGTCTTCGATACTGTGACGCTGGTCGTTGGCGGCGTTGTTCACCAGGACGTCGAAGTCGCCCAGGTCCGCAGACAGTTCCTTCATCGTGCGTTGCAGTGCCGGGATGTCGGTGATGTCGCAGGCGCGGAATTGCGGACGCGGTGCGCCGCCTGCAGCGACTGCGTCGCACAGGGCGGCGCTGGCGTCCGCCGCGATGTCCACGAACGCCACCATGGCGCCCTGCTGCGCAAAGGCGCTAACGATGCTGGCGCCGATGCCGGTGCCGCCGCCGGTGACGAATACCCGTTTGCCTTTGAGGCTCGGGTAATTTGCTGATGTCATTGTGTCTCCGATAATTGTTCTGGGACTGCTGCACACCGGAGTCAGACCCTTGGGTCTGACTCCGCTTTGCCGGTTTTCATGCTTTGAAACCGGTAAACCCGTGTCAGACCCAAGGGTCCGACACGCGCGTGCAATCAGTGCTGGCCAAGCACGCCGTCGCGGCGGCGCCAGGTATTGCCAGGGTTGGCGTCCTGGAGCACCGGCGGCAGCAGCGATGCCGGCAGGTCCTGGTAGCACACTGCGCGCAGGAAGCGATAGATCGCCGCCGTGCCAACCGAGGTGCTGCGGCCGTCGGAGGTCGAAGGGAACGGCCCGCCGTGCACCATGGCGCTGGTCACTTCAACGCCGGTTGGGTAGCCGTTGGCCAGGATGCGGCCAGCCTTGCGCTCCAGCACAGGCAGCAGCTTGCGCGCGGCCGCGGCGTCGCCCTCGGCCATCTGCAAGGTAGCGGTCAGCTGCCCTTCCAGGTGCTCCGCCACGGCGATCATTTCGTCAACGTCGCGGCAGGCAATCACCAGCGAGGCTGGCCCGAATACTTCATCCGACAGGGCATGCTGCGCCAGGAAATCCTGTGCGGAGGTGCGGAACAGCGCGGGCCCGCCCTTGCAGCCGGTGTGCGGCGTGGCGACGACCGTTTCGACTGCCTCGTGGCTGGCCAGCGCCTGCACGCCGCGCTGGTAGGCGCCAGCGATGCCGGCACTCAGCATGGTACCGGGGGCAACGCCTGCCAGCGCTTGCGCGGCGCTGGCGCAAAAACGCTCCAGGCCTGGGCCTTCAATGCCGAGCACCAGGCCGGGATTGGTGCAGAACTGGCCCACGCCAAGCGTCAGCGAGGCAGCGAAACCGGCGGCGATGCTGTCCGGACGGCCAGCCAGCGCTTCCGGCAGCAGGAAGACCGGGTTAATGCTGCTCATCTCCGCATACACGGGAATCGGCTGCTTGCGCGCAGCAGCCGTGGCCATCAGCGCAGTACCGCCGCTGCGGGAACCGGTAAAGCCTACCGCCTGGATGGCAGGATGCGCCACCAGCGTCTGGCCGATATGGCTGCCGCTGCCGGTCAGCAGGGCAAACACGCCGGCCGGCAAGCCGCATTGGGCCACTGCCGCAACCACGGCGCGGCCCACCAGCTCGGAAGTGCCAGGGTGGGCGGAGTGCGCCTTGACCACTACCGGGCAGCCAGCGGCCAGCGCGGAAGCGGTATCGCCGCCGGCAACGGAAAACGCCAGCGGGAAGTTGGAGGCGCCGAAGACTGCGACCGGGCCAACGCCAATCAGGCGATAGCGCAGGTCGGCACGCGGTGGCGTGCGGGTCGGCAGGGCGACGTCAATGCGCGGGTCGCACCACGAACCATCACGCAGCAGCGTCGCAAACATCTTGAGCTGGTTGCAGGTGCGGGCGCGTTCGCCTTCCAGGCGGGCCTGCGGCAGGCCGGTTTCGGCCATGGCGCGTTCGATCAGCTCCGCGCCGAGGTCGAGGATGTTGCGGGCAATCGCGTCCAGCAGTTCCGCACGCGCCGCATCGCTGGCGGCACGGAAAGTATCGAAGGCTGCACCGGCCAGGCGGCAGGCATCATTCACCTGCTCCACGCTGACGGCGTTGAATTCCTCGCCGAATTGCTGCTCTGTTCCAGGGTTGAAAGCGCGCTGTGCGCCGCCCTCGCCACGTACGGCAACGCCGCCAATCAGTGCTTCACCGGTAATGGTCATAGTTGGCTCACTTTCTTGTAACGGGATTCCTGCACACGCAGTGGGTTGCGCAGCGCCGGCCCAAAGGCTGGCGCCTCGACTTCGAAGGTTTCGCCCGGCTGAACGGAGATCCCGTCAGCGAAGCTCAGGGTGGCAGTGCCGAAGAAATGGATGTGCACATCGCCCGGACGGCAGAACAGCCCATATTTGAAATGGTGATACTCCAGGTTGGCGATGGTGTGCGACATATTCTGCTCGCCGCTGACGAAGGCCTTCTGCCAGCGCACGGCTCCGTCCTTGCCGACGATGCGCGAGGCGCCGTCGATATGCTGCGGCAGTTCGCCGATGCGCAGCGCCGGGCCCAGGCCGCAATTGCGCAGCTTGGAGTGCGCCAGGTAGAGGTAATTCTGGCGCTCGGTCACGTGGTCCGAGAATTCGTTGCCGATCGCGAAACCGAGGCGGTAAGGCTGGCCGTCTTCGCCGATCACGTACAGGCCGGCGATCTCCGGTTCTTCGCCGCCATCGAGCGAGAATTCCGGCATGGCCAGTGCCTGGCCGCTGGCGGCAACGATCGAACCATCGCCTTTGTAGAACCATTCCGGCTGCACGCCACGCTGGCCTTCGGCCGGCTTGCCGCCCTCCACGCCAAGGCGGAACATTTTCATGGAATCGCTCAGGGTTTCCATGTCGCCGCCGATCTTGCGGTGCATGGCATCGCGCGCGTCGGCACTGCCCAGGTGGGTCAGGCCGGTACCGGTCACATAGCAGTGTGCGGGGTCGGCGTGGTCCAATGGCGGCAGGATGCGGCCGGCAGCCGCCACGGCTTCGTAGCTCTCAGTGGTGGTGCCGATGGCTGCTTGAGCCACTTCAGCCAGGCCCTTGCCGCGGCTGATGGCGCGCTGCGCCAGTTCATAGGTGGTAAATACACCGTCCAGCACGCGCAGCGTATCGCCATCGAGGGAGGCCACGCGGCGCGAACCGCTTTCGTTAGTGAATTGTACGAGCAGCATGAGTTCTCCTTAGTGCGAGTGGCGCGGCACGGCGGAACCGCGGCAGCCAACCAGGAAATCGAAGTCGCAGCCTTCGTCGGCCTGCAACACGTGGTCGATATACAGTTGCTGGTAGCCGGACTTCGGCGGCTCCTGCTGCGCGGCGCGTGCGGCGAGGCGCGCCTTCATTTCTTCGTCGCTGATTTCAAGCTGCAGCTTGTTGTTGGCGCAATCGAGTTCGATCCAGTCGCCATCCTTGACGGCGCCCAGCGGACCGCCGGCCATTGCCTCCGGCGCCACGTGCAGCACCACAGTGCCATAGGCCGTTCCGCTCATGCGCGCATCGGAAATGCGCACCATGTCCTTGATGCCCTTGGCCAGCAGCTTGGGCGGCAGGCCCATATTGCCAACCTCCGCCATGCCCGGATAGCCTTTCGGGCCGCAGTTCTTCATCACCAGGATCGAGTTCTCGTCGACATCCAGCTCCGGATCGACGATGCGTTCTTTGTAGTGATCGAAGTTCTCGAATACGACGGCTTTGCCCCGGTGCTGCATCAGGTGCGGCGAAGCAGCGGAAGGTTTCAGCACGGCGCCGCGCGGCGCCAGGTTGCCGCGCAGGATGCAGATGCCGCCGTCGGCGATCAGCGGATTGTCGATCTTGCGGATCACTTCATCGTTGTAGATCGGCGCCTCGGCGCAGTTCTCGCCGATGGTCTTGCCGTTCACGGTCAGCGCTTCAGGATGCGGCAGCAGGTTCGCTTCGCCCATGCGGCGGATCACGCCAGGCAGGCCGCCGGCGTAGTAGAACTCTTCCATCAGGTAGCGGCCGGAAGGCATCAGGTCGACGATGGTCGGCATGCCTTTACCCACCTTCGTCCAGTCTTCCAGCTCCAGCGGCACGCCGATACGGCCGGCGATGGCCTTCAGGTGGATCACGGCATTGGTGGATCCGCCAATGGCGGCGTTGACGCGGATCGCGTTCTCGAAGTTTTCACGCTTGAGCACTTTCGACAGGCGAAGGTCTTCCCACACCATTTCCACGATGCGGATGCCGGACATGTGGGCCAGCACATAGCGGCGTGCGTCGACGGCAGGAATTGCGGCATTGTGCGGCAGCGAAGTGCCCAGCGATTCGGCCATGCAGGCCATGGTGGAAGCGGTGCCCATGGTGTTGCAGGTGCCGGCGGAACGGGACATGCCCGCCTCGGCCGACATGAACTGGTGCATGGTGATTTCGCCGGCCTTGACTTGCTCGTGCAGCTGCCACACGGCGGTGCCGGAGCCAATGTCCTTGCCGTTCAGCTTACCGTTCAGCATAGGGCCGCCGGTAACGACGATGGTCGGCAGGTCGACCGATGCAGCGCCCATCAGCAGCGCCGGAGTAGTTTTGTCGCACCCTACCAGCAGGACCACGGCATCCATCGGATTGCCGCGAATGGATTCTTCCACGTCCATGCTGGCCAGGTTACGGGTCAGCATCGCGGTCGGGCGCAGGTTGGATTCGCCGTTGGAGAAGACCGGGAATTCAACCGGGTAGCCGCCCGCTTCAAGGATGCCCTTCTTGACGTGTTCCGCGAGCTGGCGGAAGTGAGCGTTGCACGGAGTCAGTTCAGACCAGGTATTGCAGATGCCGATAATCGGCTTGCCGCGGAATTCGTGATCAGGAATGCCCTGGTTCTTCATCCAGCTCCGGTACATGAAGCCGTTTTTGTCCTGCGTCCCGAACCATTCGGCCGAGCGCAGTTTTATCGTTTTCTTTGTCTCTGACATGGATTCCTCCGCTTATCGATGGAGGAAATGTTACGGCTCAGAGCAATATATTTCTAATGACTTATTTGTTGATTGCCATATCGAAATCAGTATCGCGATAAACGGAACGCCAGCGTGTTTTCATACACCTCGCCAGGGCGCAGGATCACGCTCGGGAAATGCGGTTTGTTGGGCGCATCCGGGAAGTGCTGCGGCTCCAGGCAAAAGCCGCCGCGGTAAGGGAAGCCCAGCGAACCATCGAGGAAATTCCCGCTGTAGAACTGGATGCCCGGCTGGTGAGTGAGTACTTCCAACTGCCGCCCTGAACGCGGCTCGCGCACGCGCACCGCGCAGCGCAGGCCCTTCGCCGGCGCCAGCGCAAAGTTATGGTCGTAGATCGCCTCGCCGATTGCGCGCGGCTCGCGGAAGTCGAACGGCGTTCCCGCCACCGGGGCCAGTTCGCCGGTTGGTATCAGGCCTTCGTCAACCAGCGTGTAATGCGGCGCATCGATCCACATTTCGTGATCGTTGACGGTGCCTCTGCCGGCCAGGTTGAAGTAGGCGTGGTGGGTCAGGTTGACCGGCGTGGCGCGATCGGTGGTGGCGCGGAAGGCCACCGTCAGCGCGCCATCATCGCCGAGCGTATAGGTGGCCTGGACATCAAGGTTGCCGGGATAGCCCTGCTCCCCGTCCGGGCTGCGGTAGCGCATCACCAGTGCATCGCCCTCGACGGCCCCATCCCACACGACCTTGTCGAAGCCTTGCGCACCGCCATGCAGGTGATTGGCGCCATCGTTGACGGACAACTGGTACTCAACGCCGTCCAGCGTGAAGCGGCCCCGCGCGATGCGGTTGCCGCAGCGCCCGATCAGCGCGCCAAAGTAAGGCGAGCGGCCGAAATACTCGGCCGCCGTGTCGAAACCCAGCGTGATGTTGGCCAGCCGGCCGTCGCGGTCCGGTGCGAAGATGTGGGTGACGGTTCCACCGTAATTGGTGATCCTGACCTCCATGCCTTGGGCATTGGTCAGGGTGTACAGGGACAGCGGCGAGCCGTCCGGTGCGTGGCCGAAAGGCGCGCTTTGGATCATGGTGTGCTTATTCAATAACGGATGGACGTCCGAAGACGGGCATGCCTTGCGCATCCCAGCGCAGCGGCTTGACGAAAGTATGGCGGTCCGGATTCCACAGCGGGTCGCCGATAATTTCCGTGTACGTGCGGGCATGGTACACCAGCAGCACGTTTCCGTCCGCGTCAACGGTGAAGCTATTATGGCCAGGGCCGTAGATGCCGTGCTCGAAGCAGGTTTGCAGCACCGGCTCCTTCGACTTGGTCCACGCAGCCGGGTCCAGCAGGTCCGCATCGGCATCGGCCCACAGCAGGCCCATGGCGTAGTTCTCGTCGGTCGCGCTGGCCGAATAGCTGATGAACACCTTGCCATTACGCTGCAGGACGGATGGGCCTTCGTTGACCCAGAAGCCACGGATCTCCCAGTCGAATTCCGGCCTGGTCAGCATCACTGGCTTGCCCTTGATCTGCCATGGCGTTTCCATCTCTGCGATGTACAGGTTGGAGTTGCCCTCGATTTCATTGTCCTTCTGTGCCCACAAGTAGTACAGCTTGCCCTTGTGGGTGAAGGTGGTCGCATCCAGGCAGAAGGTATCGATACCTGAATCGACCTGGCCCATGAATTCCCACTCGCCTTCCAGCGGGTTGGCGTTCGTGTTGCGGATCGCGTACATGCGGTGCTGGAACAGCTTGTACTTGATTTCGCGGCTGGGAGCAGCGGCGAAGTAAACATACCAGGCGCCGTGGTTGTAGTGGAGTTCCGGCGCCCAGATCAACTCACTGTAAGCGCCGGTATCAGGCTTGTGCCAGACATCCACGGTCGGCGCATCGCGCAAGCCTTCAATGGTAGTGGCGCGGCGCAGCTCGATGCGGTCGTATTGCGGCACCGAGGCGGTGAAGTAGTAAAAGCCGTCGCTGTGGCGAATGATGTAGGGATCGGCGCGCTGCTCGATCAGGGGAGACAGTTTTTGCATATTCAAGCGGTTACATAGCCATGGGACTTCATGCTCTCTTTCACGGTGCCGTAGTATTCGTCGCTGATGCGATAGGCGAACATCAACAGCCCCATAAGCAAGTGGAAGAAGCCCGGAATCACCGACAGCATCAGGGCGATGCCATTCAGTGCAAATTCGGATTGCGCCTGGTTGGGCACATAATTGAAATAGGTCAGCAGGATGCCTACCAGGCCGCCGGCGATCGCCATGCCCGCCTTCTGGCAGACGGAGATGCCGCCGAAAGCAAAGCCCGACACGCGCTTGCCGGTTTTGACCTGTCCGTAATCGATAGTCTCGCCGATGGCGGACCAGAACACCGGCGCATGCAGGTCGACGATGAAGGACAGCGCGAAGAACAGCACGAAGGCCAGCATCACGTCGCCCGGCTTGACCAGCAGGTAGATCGCCAGGCTGATGCCGGCGACGATCAGCTGCGTCCAGCGGAACAGCTTGACCTTGCAATAAACCTTGGTGATCCAGGTCGACGCAACCATCGACAGGATGGCCGCCACCACGCCGGTGGACAGGAAAGCCGACACCTGCGCCGTATTGAGGCCCAGGTAATACTTGGCGTAATAGATCGCCACCGAGCCGCGCACCACATAACCGATGGTGCCGGTCACGCAAACGCCGCACAGGATCAGCCACTGGTCATTTTTCATCAGCACCTTCAGCTGCTCGCCCAGCGACTGGCGAACCACCACATGATGCACGCGCTCGGTGGTGGTGAAGAAACAGAACAGGAACAGCGCCACACCCAGCACCGCCATCACGGCCATCGCCATCTGGTAGCCGTGGGCAGCGTTGCCCGCGCCCCAGCGCTCCGACAGCAGCGGCACCACGATGGTCACGAGGAAGGCGCCGATCTTGGCGAAGAACAGGCGGTAGCCATTGGCCGACAGGCTTTCCTTCGGATCGCTGGTCAGCGCGCTTGGCAGGGAAATATAGGGAATGCCGACACCTGCCGTCATCACGGTCATGATGATGTAGGTGGAGTAAGCCCATACCAGCTTGGCGTCGTAGCCCCAGTCCGGCGTAGAAAACACGAAGAATACGCTCACGCCATAAGGAATCGCGAGCCACAGCAGGTAAGGCCGATAGCGGCCAAACCGGCTGGTGAAGCGGTCCGTGACCTGGCCCATGGTCAGGTCAGCCACCGCCCCCACTACCTTGACCAGCACGAACAACAGCGCCAGGTCTTGCGTGCGCAAGCCATAGATGTCGGTGTAGAAGAAGGTAATGATCAGCATCATTGAGGAAATCACGACATTTAGTGCCGCATCCCCCGCCCCGAAGCCCGCTTTTTCGAGCACCGACATCTTTTGGTTTTGCATGGTCAATCAGTTCTTCCAGTTCAGCATCAGGCCGACAGTGCGGTCGTAGCGGCGGATATCGCGTGGATAAACGTCCGCGTCGGTCCAGTAATCCTTGTATTTGAAGTTCAGCAGGTTGGTGCCGGTCAGCGTCAGAGACAAGTTCGGGGTGAACTTGTAGCTGATCGAACCATCCAGGCTGCTTGTTGCAGCTGCAATCAGGTCGCGGCTCGGCGCCGAGCCTTTGATTGCCGATGTGTCACCATACACCTGCGTGAATTTCGAGCGCCAGTTGTAAGCCAGTCGGCCCGAAATGCCATTCTTCTCATACAGCAGCACAATGTTATACGAGTTTTTCGACATGCCAGGGAAAGGCAGTTTGCCCGGGCCTACTGCCGCCGACGTCACTTCGCCTTCCAAATAGGTGTAGTTCAGCTGCGTGCCGAAACCACTCAGCCAACCCGGCAGCTTGTCGTAGAACTGCTGGTAGGACAGCTCGACGCCTTGCAGGTGGCCACTGTCGGTGTTGAACGGGCGGGAGGTCAGGTAGTTGACGCCCTGGTACACCTCCGGCACGGCGCGGCTGACGATGTAGCCGTCGAAGTTATGGCGGAACACGGTGCCGCTCACCATGGCGGCCGGTGCGAAGTACCACTCCAGCGCTGCATCGACGTTCTGGCCGGTCACCGGTTTCAGGTCCGGATTGCCGCCGGAAGCGGAGGCCTGTACGGTGGTGCCGTTCGAATTTACGTAGGCCGTACCAGGATTAAGCTGGGAAAACTCGGGGCGGCTCAGCGTCTTGGCATAAGCCAGGCGCGCAACCAGGTCTTTGCGCAGCGTCGCCTTGAAGGAGGCGCTAGGCAGGGTATTGGTGCCGGAGCTCTCTTTTGGCGTAGCGACCGGAACACCATTCACCAGGCTGTAGCCCAGCAGGTCCGATTCGGTCTTGGTCACGCGCACGCCTACCACGCCATCCACCGGCACGCTGCCGACGTCGAAGCCCAGGCGCGCCTTGCCGTAGAAGGCATAGTTCTTCTCGTTGACGGAGAAGAAGGAACCCTGGTCGACCGCCTTGGCGTCGGCGGAACCCGTAACTGCCTTGCGCACATCGCCCGTGTTATTCAGCAGGAAGCTGGCGCACGGGGTATACCAGTATGGAGTGCCGTAATTCTCGGACAGCTCGCGGTTGGTGCAGCTCATGCCCGGCAGCGTTGCCACGGACACGCGCGTGGCCGCATTGAAGGCATCAGGTGCACTGGCGCTGCCTTCGACCGACTTGATCGATTCCGCACTGCGTTTGTTGAAGCGTACACCAGCGCTGAATTCCTGGAAGATGCCGTTGCCCTCCGGCGTGTAGGTAGCATCGGCACGCCAGTCGGTTGATGCGCCTTTGTCATTGCCGTAGCGGTCGAACAGCTGGAACAGGTAGACATTCTTAGGATCGGTCATGTCCATGCCACCGTACTGCACGAACGCACCGCCGTTGACATTGGTCTTCAAGAAGACGTCCGGCACGGTGACCATCGTATCCAGGATCGGGTTGCGCCAGTCGTATTTCGACTTGGTGCGTGCCAGCTCGGTGCTCAGGCGCAGGCCGGGCGCAGCGTTCCACTTGGCGCCGATGGCGCTCTGCCAGGTGGTGTTCTGCGAAGCGCGGGCCTGGGTCGACAGGATGGTGTTGGCATCGTGTGAAGTCAGTTCATCCAGCTGGTCTGTGCCAGGAATCTTGGTTCCGCTGATGCCGGCGCCCGGCGCCCACCATGGCAGGCCGACGAAGAAGTCGGTCTCGTCCTGGTTCTTGTAACGCGAGTAGAGACCCTCGGCGTAGATTTCGAGATCCTTGTTCGGGCGCCATTGCAGGGCAAAGTTCTCGGCCGTGCGCTTGCGTTCGCCGTAGATGCCTTGCAGGCCAACGAGGTCCGGGGCAGTCAGGTTAGGCAGCAGCCAGGATTTCTCGACCGGGAAGGTGTTGAAGCTGCGTTCTTCGTGGAAGTTGTTGCGCACATACGATACGCCGAACAGGGCACCGAATTCGCCGTACTCGGTTTTCCAGCGATTTGAAATCAGGCCATTTGCTTCAGGATCGGTCTTGTGCGCCTTGTCCTGGTTCTTCACGCCGCCGTTGGCGCTCAGCGTGAAACCCTTGAAGTCGAACGGACGGTTGGTGCGCACGTCGATGACGCCGGCGATGCCGCCTTCGACCAGTTCAGGGCTCTGGGATTTGTACACATCCACGCGCTGCAGCATGGTGGACGGGATATCTGCCAGCTGGATATAACGGCCGGTGGTGGTGAACATTTCACGGCCATTGAGCATGGTGGCAATGCCCGGCAGGCCGCGGATCAGGACCGAGTTCGCCTCGCCTGCGTCGCGGCGGACCTGGATGCCAGGGATGCGCGCCAGGGTTTGCGCCACGTTCGTGTCCGGGAATTTGCCGATATCGTCGGCGACGATGGAATCAACGACGTTATCGGCCTTCTGCTTGATATCGAGCGAACTTTGGGCCGCAGCACGCACGCCACTCACCTGCACGACTGCGATCTCGTTATCGGCGGCTTGCTGCGCGAAGGAAGGAATGGCGCTGAAAAGGCCGATGCCAGCCAACGCCGCGACAGATACTTTGAGTGCGATGGGGCGGGTAGGCACAGCCAGCCCAGACATGCATGCTTGGCGCTTCATAAGTCTCCTGACTATAGTTTTTGTAAGCTACTTGGTCTTGAAACTTATCTTAGGTAAATCACCGAGAACAAACTAATCAATTTTTTTCAAAATCCGATATCAAAACCGATATCTCACTCCGGTTGATCTGGGTCATGGAAAGAGGCATCGAAAATGCAGGATTATGACTGGCACACCATCCTGCCACGTCCCGACATGAACCTGACTCTCCTGGCGGCCCTTGCCGCTTCCACCCTCGGAACCTCGGGGGCCTTTGACCAGCAGGGCCGCTTGTGGGTGGCGCATGCCGGCGACAATGGCATCGTGCTGCAATCGAGCGCCGACGAAGGCCGCAGCTGGACGCCGCCGCGCCAGGTTTTGCCCAGGCCGGAAGCGGTGGAAGCGAACGGCGAAGCGCGCCCCAAAATCGCCTTTGGCCCGCAGGGCCAGCTCTATCTGAGCTACACCCAAGCGTTGGGCAAACACCACACTGGCAATATCCGCTTCCTCCGCTCGCTGGACGGCGGGCGGACTTTTTCGGCCCCGTACACGGTGCAGCACGACCGCGCCCCCATTGGCCACCGCTTCGACGACATCCAGGTCGACCCTCAGGGCCGCATTTTCCTGGCCTGGCTGGATCAGCGCGACAAGGACGCCGCCCAGGCGGCCCAGCGCTCTTATCGCGGCATCGCCATCTATTACGCCGTCTCCACCGACGGTGGAGCCAGTTTCAGAGACGACGCCAAACTGGCCGACCACACCTGCGAGTGCTGCCGCATCGCCACCGCGCTGGCGCCCGATGGGCAGGTTGCCGCCATGTGGCGCCACATATTCGAACCGAATGTTCGCGACCATGCCGTGGCGTGGCTGCCGGCCAGCGGTCATCCAGCCGCACCTGCTCGGGCCACGGAGGACGGCTGGAAAATCGACGCCTGCCCCCACCACGGCCCCTCCCTCGCTTTCGACGGCAAGGGCCAGCGCCACCAGGCCTGGTTCAGCGCAGCCGGAGACGAAGGCGGCGTGTTCTATTCAGGGAACGGACAACTGATGCGGCTTGGCGGCCCGCAGGCGGAGCACGCGGAAGTAGCCGCCAGCGGCCAGCGTGTCGCCGTCGCCTGGAAAGAATTCGATGGCAAGGCGACCGCCATCCACGTCCAGGTATCGCCCGACGGCGGCGCAAGCTGGAGCAAGCACACCGCCACCACCACACAGGGCAGTTCCGATCATCCGCACATCATGCGGCGCGGCGCCGAACTCTGGCTGCTGTGGCGTACCGCCGATGAAGGCATCGTCATTCGCAAACTGGAGGACAGACCATGAATACGACCCGCACCAGCACCGACGCCAGCGCCAGCAGCTCCGTCCCAGCCCCCGGCCGCGCCCGCGCCTGGCCAGCCCGGCTTGGCCGCCCCGCGCTGGCTGCCGCCGCCCTCGCTGTCGCCGCAATCGCCGCATCGCTTGCAGCCTCGCCAATGGCCAACGCAGCAGGAAACGCCGGCGCTGCCGCGACCAGCCTCAAACCATTCGAACCGCAAAGCGTCGAACAGATCGCCGCCAGCCACAAAGGCAAGCCTTTCGTGATCCTGGTCTGGTCCATGGATTGCGAATTCTGCCAGCACAGCCTGGACGTGCTGTCGAGAGCCCGCGCTGCGAATCCAGGCTTCGACATCGTCACCATCAGCACCGATCCGCTATCCGACGCCGCGCTTTCGCAGCTGGTGACCAAGCGCCTGTCCGGCATCAACCTGCTGGCAGACGCCTGGAGCTTCGGCGAGCAGCCACCGGAACGCCTGCGCTACGCCATCGATCCCCGCTGGCGCGGAGAGAAACCCCGCAGCTACTGGTACGACGCACAGGGCCAGCGCAGCGCGCATTCCGGCGTCATCACGCCAGCCGTGATCGAGAAGATGCGCTGATCGCGAAAACTTGATCGAGTTCATGGTTTGACAACAGCCCAATCGCTACGATGGGCACATGTTCTCGCACCGCACCACACGCCGTTTCGTCGCCCTGCTGTTGCTGCTGTACGTAGCACTGCAAGGCTACGCAGCCGCAGCGCAGGTAGCGATGCCGATGATGTATCACGCAGCATGCGCTGATCATCACGAAGGCCACGACCAACATGGGATGGCGGACTGCTTCACCCAATGCACGCTATGCGGCGCACTGGCAATGGCACCCGGCTACAGCGAGCCCTCCGCCCCCGCACCGCATGACCTCACAGGTCCTCGGACCGCCATCATCGCGGCGCAGTACGATGGCGAATCCCATCTGCCGCACCAGGCGCGAGGACCTCCATTCGCAGTGTGACACCTGCTCTTATTCCACTGCGCCGCCGCCCCCGGTGGCGCACGACTCGTCACACCGGAGAATAAAAATGAAACCGCAGTTACGCAAGCACCTGCTTGCAATGTCTGTTGCTGCCGCCCTTCCCTGCTACGCCCAAACCTCCCTCCCCAGCGTCATCATCACCGGCACCAATCCCGACGTCATGCAAGCAGACGTCAGCAAGAAAGGCTTCCCAAGCGATACCGCAAACCTGCTGCAATCCGTGGCCGGCGTCAGCATGGTCAACGGCGGCGGCGTATCCGGCCTGCCATCGATCCGCGGCCTGGCGGACGACCGCCTGCGCATCCAGGTCGACGGCATGGACCTGGTCTCGGCCTGCGCCAACCACATGAATCCCGCGCTGTCGTACATCGCGCCATCGCAAGTTGAATCGATCCAGGTCCTGCCCGGCATTACACCCGTCAGCGTCGGCGGCGACAGCATCGGCGGCACGATCCGCGTGCGCTCCGCCGATCCGAAATTCGCACAAGCCGGGGCACAGCTCCTTGAAGGCCAGGCCACCTTCGTCTACCGCAGCAACGGCAATGTGCGCGACGCCAGCCTGGCCGCAACCATGGCCAGCGATACGTTCTCGGCCAGTTATCGCGGCGCCGCGATCAAGGCCCACAATTACCAAGACGGAAACGGCACGGAAATCGGCTCCACCGCCTACGAATCCCGCAACCACTCGCTGACGCTGGCCATGCGCTCCGAAGCGCGCCTGCTGGAGCTCAAGCTCGGGCTGCAACGCATGCCCTACCAGGGCTTCCCCAACCAGCGCATGGACCTGACCCGCAACGACAGCGAACAAGCCAACCTGTGCTACCTCGAACGCTTTGGCAGGGGCACGCTGGAAGGCCGCGCCTATCACGAACATACCCGCCACGCCATGAACTTCGGCCCGGACAAGCAGTACTGGTACGGCGCCAAGAAGAACATTCCCGGCATGCCGATGGACACCGAAGGCAAGAACACCGGCCTTTCGCTCAAGGCTACCATCCCACTCTCGCAGCCCGACACCCTGCGCGTGGGCGCCGACTACCGCCGCTACCGGCTGGATGACTGGTGGGATCCATCCGGCGGCGGCATGGCGCCGGACACCTTCTGGAATATCCGCGACGGCCAGCGCGACCGCCTGGGCGCCTTCGCCGAATGGGACCGCCGCTGGAATCCAGCCTGGTTCACCCAGTTCGGCGTACGCGGTGAGCTGGTTACCAGCGACACCGGCACGGTGCAAGGCTACAACGCCGGCTACAACATGGACGCTTCGGCCTTCAATGCCCTCGAGCGCAAGCGCAACGACCATAACCTGGACCTGACCGCCCAGGCGCGCTACGTGCCTGCGCCTGACATGACCGTCAAATTCGGCTACGCGCGCAAGACCCGTTCACCGAACCTGTATGAACGCTACACCTGGTCCACCGGCGGCATGGCGATGGCCATGGTGAATATCGCCGGCGACGGCAACGGCTATGTCGGCGATCCATCGCTGCGGGCGGAAGTGGCCCACATGGCCACCGGCAGCATCGAATGGCATGATCCCGCGCAGGAGAAGTGGTCGTTTGCCATTTCCCCCTACTACACCAAGGTCAACGACTACATCGACGCGCGCTGCCTCACGACCTGCAAGGGCGGGGCCTTCGTCAACCTGCGCTTTGCCAATGTCGATGCTCGCCTTTACGGCGCGGAGGCCACTGCACATGCATCGCTGGGGTCGGGCAGCTACGGCACGCTGTCGGGTGACATGCTGGTCAACTACTTGCGCGGCGAGAACCGCAGCACTGGCGACAAGCTGTACAACATGATGCCGCTGAATACCCGCCTGGCGCTGAACCATCGCCTGGGCGCTTGGACCAATGTGCTGGAACTGCAGGCCGTCAGTTCGAAGGATCGCGTCTCGCAGTTGCACAATGAGTTGCGCACCGGCGGCTACGCTCTGGCCGCCCTGCGCACCAGCTTTGCCTGGAACAAGATGCAGCTCGACTTCGGCGTGGAAAACCTGTTCGACCGGCGCTATGAACTGCCTTTGGGCGGGGCCTACGTCGGCCAGGGCATGACCATGGCGCTCAATGGTGTTCCCTATGGGATCGGTGTACGCGGCATGGGACGTTCGGTGTACGCCGGCCTCACCTTCAAGCTGTGAGATTTTGGTATATCAAACCGATATAGGAACCGCGAAATAAGCCATTGGTAAGCTATTGCTGCCGACCGTAGGATTGTGTTGCCGGATACCGTCCAACAAACAAAACTACGAGACACGCAACGATGACGACACCGCGATTCCCCGCCCTGCTGGCCGTGGCCAGCGCGCTGGCGGCAGCCTTTCCCCTGGCCGCCAGCGCAGTTCCCGCAACCAAGTATGCCGAATGGGAGCAACCGGAAGTGGTTCAAGTGAACCGCGAGCCGATGAAAACCACCTTCTTCAACTTCGAACGGCGCGACCTGGCGCTGAAGGGCGACAAGGCGGCTTCGCAGTACTACCTCTCGCTGGACGGCACCTGGTCGTTCGCATACTCCCGCAATCCCGAATCGCGTCCGGTCGATTTCTACAAGCCCGGCTTCGACGTCAGCCGCTGGAAAAACATCCAGGTGCCGGGCATGATGCAGGCGCAGGGCTACGGCCAGCCCCTGTTCAACAACAGCGACTACCCCTTCCCGCCCAACCAGCCTTACATCCTGCACAGCATGAACGAGGTCGGCTCCTATCGCCGCAACTTCGACCTGCCGGCGAACTGGGATGGGCGCGACGTCTTCCTGCACATCGGTGCTGCCGGCGCGGCGTACTACATCTGGGTCAATGGCCAGAAGGTCGGCTATTCCGAAGATTCGAAGCTGCCATCCGAATTCAAGCTGACGCACTTCCTGCGCCCCGGCAGCAATGTAATCGCCATCGAACTGTATCGTTTCGCCGATGGCTCCTACCTCGAAGACCAGGACTTCTGGCGCGTGTCCGGCATCGAGCGCAGCGTCTACCTGTATGCCGAGCAAAAGGCCCACTTGCGCGACTACGTGGTGAATGCGACCTTGGACAAAGCAGCCTATCGCGACGGCGAATTCACGCTGCAACCCGAGTTTTCCGGTGCCGCCCAGGGCAAGCTGACTGCTACCCTGCTGGATGGCGACAAAGCCGTGCTATCGCTGGAAAGCGCCGTCAGCGGCGGCAAGGCAACTGCGCCTCTGCGCGGCACGGTGCCGGGCGTGCGGCAATGGTCGGCGGAGGCCCCCAACCTGTACCGCCTGCTGCTCGAGTTCCACGACGCGAAAGGCGCGCTGGTCTCCGCCACTTCGCGCAAGATTGGCTTCCGAACCGTGGAAGTGAAGGATGGCGAGGTGCGCGTCAACGGCAAGCGCGTGATGTTCAAGGGCGTCAACCGCCATGAGCACGACCCGCATACCTTCCACGTGATGTCGGAAGAATCGATGCGCAAGGATATGGAGCTGATGAAGCAGGCCAATATCAATGCCGTCCGCACCTCCCACTATCCGAATGACCCGCGCTGGTACGACCTGGCGGACGAGTACGGGCTGTACGTGATGGACGAAGCGAACATCGAATCGCACGAGTACATGGGCAAGGGCGACAGCGTGCGGCACATCCCCGGCGAACGTGAAAAGATCCAGCTTGGCTACCAGCCGCATTGGGCGGTTGCCCACCTGGACCGCGTGAGCCGCATGGTGCAGCGCGACCGCAACCATCCAAGCGTGATCTTCTGGTCGCTGGGGAACGAGGCCGGCACCGGACCGAACTTCGAGCGCGCTGCCAGGTGGGTGCGAGAGCAGGACCCGCAGCGCCTGATCAGCTACCTTGGACATGGCACCATCGGCGAAGAGCACCTGCCGAACGACTACGTCGACATTTATGCACCGATGTATGACCCGATCGAGAAGATGATCGACTACGCGAAGGACCCGCGCTACAAGCAGCCGATGATCCAGTGCGAGTATGCGCATGCGATGGGTAACAGCGTCGGCAACCTGGAGGACTACTGGCAAACGATCCGCTCTTTCCGCAAGCTGCAGGGCGGCTTTATCTGGGATTGGGTGGACCAGGCCATGCTGCTGAAGGACAAGCAGGGGCGCAGCTATTGGGCGCAGGGCGAGGACTATGGTCCGAACCCGCGCAAGGATATGTCGGAGGTCGGTGATGGCCTGGTCCAGGCGGACCGCACGCCGGATCCTGAGTATTACGAGGTGCAGAAGGTCTATTCGCCTGTGGTGTTTGAGGGTGATCCCGTTGGCGGCAAGCTGCGCGTCGTCAATCGCTATGATTTCGCGGACTTGTCCGGATTTGACTTTGACTGGTCGCTTGCGCGCGACGGCACGCAAGTTGCGGGCGGTTCGCTGGCTGGCGTCAATGCGCCCGCACAGTCGTCTGCAGATGTGCAACTGACCTTGCCGAAGCTTGAGCGCGACCCACGCTACGAATACGTGCTGACATTGCGCGCCAAAGCCCGCGATGGCGCGATCCGCGGCGTCCCGGCAGGCATGGTCCTCGGCTTCAGCCAGTTCGTGCTTCAGTCGTCACTCGCCGCCTCAGGAGCGGAGGCGAAAGACAACTGGATCGCTCCGGTGCGCGCGGGAAGCGGCGTTGAGCTGCGCGCGGGCAGTGCTGTGCTGGCGATCGATGCGGCCAGCGGGAAGCTGGCCTACTCACTAGGCGGCAAGAACCTGCTGACTGGCGGGATGCCCTACTTCTGGCGCGCGCTGACGGAAAACGACCTCGGCACAGGCCTCAACAAAACCCACACGGTCTGGAAGCAATTCAGCGAAAGCCGCAACGTCCGCGCCTTCGACATCCTGCAAGACGGGGTACGCGTCGAATACATCTTCGGCGCCGGCTCCGCGCGCTGGGATGCCACCTACCGCATGGACAGCAAAGGCGCCGTGCAAGTCACAGCCACCTTCGCCCCCTTGCGCGGCGACCTGCCCGACCCGCTCCGCATCGGCATGCGCTTCGACAGCAACCCATCGCTGGACACCATCGAATGGTATGGCCGCGGCCCGCAGGAATCCTACAGTGACCGCATCACAGGCGCCCCGCTTGGCCGCTACAGCGGCAAGCTGGCCGACCAGTACCACAACTACGTCCGCCCACAGGAAAGCGGCAACAAGACCGGCGTGCGCTGGCTGACGCTGAAAGGCGCCGGCACCGGCCTGCAATTGCGCGGCACGCAGCCGCTGTCGGTCAGCGCCCTGCCCTTCCCATACGAAGACCTGTACCCGCGTCCACGCGGCACCTGGCACAGTTCCGACATCCACCCGCATGGCGACGGTTCGCTGCTGGTTGACGCAGTGCAGACCGGCGTCGGCGGCGACACTGGCTGGAGCCAGGTCGGCCGCCCGCACATGCAATACCGGATCAAGCTGGAGCCAACCACCTACCAGTTCACCATCGCACCACAAGGAACCGCGCAATGACCAATCAAACCCGCCGCCGCATGCTCGCCGGCGCAGCAGCAGCCACCGCCGCTACCGCTGGCGCAGCCTTGCTGCCGATGTCCGCCACCATGCACGCCGCCGCCAACGCGCGCTTCAGCATCGGCAAGGACGACTTCCTGCTCGATGGAAAACCACTGCAGATCCGCTGCGGCGAAATGCACTTTGCCCGCGTGCCGCGCGAATACTGGCAGCACCGCCTGAAAGCCATCAAGGCCATGGGCCTGAACACCGTCTGCGCCTACCTGTTCTGGAACTACCACGAATGGCGCGAAGGCCGCTACGACTGGGGCGGCCAGCGCGATGCCGCCGAATTCTGCCGCCTCGCGCAGCAGGAGGGCCTGTGGGTCATCCTGCGTCCCGGCCCTTACGCCTGCGCCGAATGGGAAATGGGCGGCCTGCCGTGGTGGCTGCTGAAAAAGAGCAGCAGCGACGCCTTCCTGCGCACCCGCGACGAAGCCTACATCAAGCCCGCCCGGCGCTGGCTGGCAGAAGTTGGCCGCGTGCTGGCCTCGCAGCAGGTCACGCGCGGCGGCCCGATCCTGATGGTGCAGGTCGAAAACGAGTACGGCTTCTTCAGCGACGACCTGGAATACATGCGCACCATGCGCCAGGCCCTGCTCGACGCGCAGTTCGACGTGCCCCTGTTCCAGTGCAATCCCACCAACGCCGTCTCGCGCACCCATATCCCCGAACTGTTCTCGGTAGCGAACTTCGGCACCGATCCCGATGCCGGCTTCAAGGCCCTGAAAGCCGTGCAGCAAGGCCCGCTGATGTGCGGCGAGTACTATTCCGGCTGGTTCGACACCTGGGGCAACCCGCACCGCCGCGGCGCCGCGACCAAGGCCGTCGCCGACATCCAGCAGATGCTGAAAATGGGCGGCTCCTTCAGCCTGTACATGGCGCACGGCGGCACCACTTTCGGCCTGTGGGGCGGCTGCGACCGCCCGTTCCGCCCCGATACCAGCAGCTACGACTACGACGCCCCGATCGGCGAGGCCGGCTGGATCGGTGATAAATTCCAGGCCTACCGCAAAGGCATCGAACCCTTCCTGCAGGCCGGCGAAACCCTGCCGTCGCCACCGCCACGCCAGCCGGTAATGGCAATTCCCGCCTTTACGCTCAAGGAATCGGCCCTGGTCTTCGCCAGCCTGCCGCAGGAAGCGATCCGCGACAAATCGCCGCAACCCATCGAGCAATACGACATCAGCCGCGGCCTGGTGAGCTACCGCGTTACGCTGCCCGCCGGCCCGGCCGGCAAACTATCCGCAGCCAAAGTGCGCGACCTGGCCTGGGTCCATATCGACGGCAAGCAGGTTGGCACTTTCGACACCCGCCATCGCCGCTTCAGCATCGACCTGCCCGCACGCGACAAGCCGGCCACGCTGGAAATCCTGCTGTACACCATTGCGCGCGTCAATTTCGGCCCGGAGGTGCACGACCGCAAAGGCCTGCACGGCCCGGTGCAGTTCCAGCCGAAAGGCGGCACGCCAATCGCCCTGGAAAACTGGGAAATCCGCGCCATCGACTTCGACGCCGATGGCGTTCTGCCGCCGCTGCAATGGAAACAGCAGCGCGCCCGCGGCCCCGCCTTCTGGCGCGGCAGCTTCGACGCCAGGCAAACCGCCGACACCTTCCTCGACATGTCTGCCTGGGGCCAGGGCATTGTCTGGATCAACGGCCGCTGCCTGGGCCGCTACTGGAGCATCGGCCCGACGCAAACCATGTACCTGCCCGGCCCATGGCTGAAGCGTGGCCGCAATGAAGTGGTCGTGCTGGACCTGACCGGCCCCCAGCGCGCAGAACTGCGCGCCCTGGAAGCCCCTATCCTCGACCGCCTGCAGCCGGAACGAGATTTGCCCCGTCCACCGAGCAAGGCCAAACCAAAGCTGGAAGGCGTCTCGCCAGCCTACAGCGGCCAGTTCCAGCCTGGCAGCGCCACCCAGGACGTGCGTTTCGCCGCGCCAGTCAGCGGGCGCCAGTTCTGCCTCGAATCGCTGGACGCCTTCGACGGCAAGCAATATGCCGCCGTGGCCGAAATCTCGCTGCTGGACGCTAAAGGCCAGCCGATTAACCAATCCGCCTGGACCATCGCCTACGTGAGCAGCGAAGAAGGCAGGCGTGAAGACGGCCAGGCGCTGAACGCCATCAACGGCCAGGCCAGCGACTTCTGGCACACCGCCTTTGGCGCCGCCACCCACCCGCACCGCCTGGTGATCGACCTGGAAAAGACCGTTGAAGTAGCCGGCATCCGCTACACCCCACGCCAGGGTGACGACAAGGTAACGGGACGCATCCGCCGATTCAAGGCCTACGTCGGGGCACAACTGGTCGATCCAGGCGAGTGATATACCGTTATTCCCAATCGATATACATTCCAATAAATTTCTCATATTTCTGAACTACCTCGCCAAGATAGACTTGCCTTACCACTTCACCAACGAACAAAAATGAAGATCACAAAACTGACCACGTACCGCATCCCACCACGCTGGATGCTGCTCAAGATTGAAACCGACGAAGGCGTCGTCGGTTGGGGCGAACCGGTCATCGAAGGCAAGGCGCGCACGGTAGAAACTGCCGTCCACGAGTTCTCGCAATACCTGGTAGGCCAGGATCCGCGCCGCATCAACGACCTGTGGCAAGTCATGTACCGCGGCGGCTTTTACCGCGGCGGCGCCATCCTCATGAGCGCCATCGCCGGCATCGACCAGGCCCTGTGGGACATCAAAGGCAAGGCGCTTGGCGTGCCGGTGTACCAGCTGCTGGGCGGCCTGGTGCGCGACCGCATGAAAACCTATAGCTGGGTTGGCGGCGACCGTCCGGCCGACGTCATCGCCGGCATCAAGACCCTGCGTGAGGCGGGCTTCGACACCTTCAAGATGAACGGCACCGAGGAATTCGGCATCGTCGAAAGCTCCGCTGCTGTCGATGCCGCCGTGGCACGCATCGCCGAGATCCGCGAAGCCTTCGGCAATGAGATCGAATTCGGCATCGACTTCCACGGCCGCGTCAGCGCGCCGATGGCCAAGTCGCTGCTGCGCGAACTGGAACCATACCGCCCGCTGTTCGTCGAGGAACCGGTACTGGCAGAGCAGGCCGAGTACTACCCGCGCCTGGCCGAATCGACTTCGATTCCGCTGGCAGCCGGTGAACGCATGTTCTCGCGCTTCGAATTCAAGAACGTCTTCCACGCCGGCGGCATCTCGATCGTGCAGCCCGACCTGTCGCACGCCGGCGGCATTTCGGAATGCATGAAGATCGCCGGCATGGCGGAAGCCTACGACGTGGCACTGGCCCCGCATTGCCCGCTTGGTCCGGTGGCATTGGCGTCCTGCCTGCACGTGGACTTCGTTTCGTACAACGCTGTGCTGCAGGAACAAAGCATGGGCATCCACTACAACAAGGGTGGCGAGCTGCTCGACTACGTGCTGAACAAGGAAGACTTCAAGATCGAGAACGGCTACATCAAGCCCCTGCCCAAGCCTGGCCTGGGCGTGGAGATCGATGAACAGCGCGTGATTGAAGCCAGCCGCAATGCGCCCGACTGGAGCAACCCGTTGTGGCGCCACCCTGACGGCAGCGTAGCGGAATGGTAAGCGACGCCACCAGCCTGCTCGGCCTCGACTGGGGCAGCACCAGCTTGCGCGCTTTCCTGCTCGGCACCGGCGGCAAGGTGCTTGCGGAACGCAGCAACGGCAACGGCGCGTCCACGCTGTCTGGACTGCCGGCCTTCGCCGCCGCATTGCACGGCATCGCCGGCGACTGGCTGGCCGCCCATCCGCGCCTGCCGGTACTGGCCTGCGGCATGGTCGGCAGCCAGCATGGCTGGCGCGACGTGCCTTACGCCGCCTGCCCTGCCAACGCCGCCGCGCTGGCGGCCGGCATGCTGGCCAGCCCAGGCGCCGAAATCTCCATCGTGCCCGGCATGCTGTACGACGACGGCGCACTGCCGCCAGACCTGATGCGCGGCGAAGAGACCCAGGTCATTGGCGCCCTGCAGTTGCAGCCCTCCTTGCGCGACGCCTCTTGCATCGTCTTGCCCGGCACCCACTCCAAATGGGCGCAGGTGAGCGACGGCCGCTTGATGCGCTTCGCTACCCACATGACGGGCGAGCTGTTCGCCGTGCTGCGCAACCATTCCGTGCTGGGCCGGCTGATGACAAACGGCGGCGAATTCGCCGAACACGCCTTCACCGCCGGCGTCGAAGCCGCGCGCGACTACGGCCATCTCGGCATGAGCCACCAGGTGTTTGCTGCACGCAGCCTCGGCGTCACTGGCCGCGCGCCGGCAAGCGACCTGGCAGACTACCTTTCCGGCCTGCTGGTCGGCCACGAGCTGCGCGCAGGCCTGGCCTGGCGCGATGCTGCCGGCCTGGCACAGGCGCCGCTTGCCCTGGTTGGCAGCGCGGTGCTGTGCCAGCGCTACGCCCTCGCCCTGCAAAGCTTCCAGGCAGCGACACCGCTGCTGCTCGATAACACCGCCCCCGCCGGCCTGTACCACCTGGCACGCGCCGCCGGCATGCTCAAGGACTGAAATGACCGCGTCGCCTTCCACTGCATTTGAAACCGCCTTCAAGGCCCTGCCGCTGGTCGCCATCCTGCGCGGCGTCCAGCCGCACGAGGCCGAGGCCATCGGCGCCGCACTGTACGAAACCGGCTTCCGCCTGATCGAAGTCCCGCTGAACTCCCCGCAGCCGCTGGATTCCATCACGCGCCTGGCACGCAGCCTTCCGGCAGATGCCGTGCTGGGCGCCGGCACGGTCCTGACAACCGCAGCCGTGCAGGATGTACGCAATGCAGGCGGCGAACTGATTGTGATGCCGCATTCCGACACCGCCGTGATCCGCGCCGCCAAGGATGCCGGCATGTATTGCGTGCCCGGCGCCGCAACCCCAACCGAAGCCTTCGCCGCCGTCCACGCCGGCGCCGACGCGCTCAAGCTTTTCCCGGCCGAACTGGTGACGCCCACTGTGATGCGCGCCATGCGCGCCGTGCTGCCGCCTGCTTTGCCGCTGCTGCCGGTCGGCGGCGTCACGCCCGGCAGCATGGCCACCTGGCGTGCTGCAGGCGCCTCCGGTTTTGGCCTCGGCTCCGCGTTGTACCAGCCAGGCCTGGACGCAGCCGCTGTCGCCGACCGCGCCCGTGCCTTCGTCGCTGCCTGGAGCCAGGATGGAATCAAACGCCCAGCCTGAAGCACTTCTTTCCTCCGCCCGCATAGGTTCACTGCTCTGGCACGATGACTGCTGGTGGTGGAGCGATGCCGCGACGAATGCCTTGAAAGCATGGCGCGGCAAGGGCCAGCCGGAGAACAGCAGGCTCCCTGAACACCTTGCCGCATTCGCCTTCTGCCGCAGCGGCAAGCTGCTGCTGGGCCTCGATAAATGGTTGTACCTGGCCGAACGCACCCCGCCCGGCGCCTTGAGACTGGCGCGCCGCCTGCCCCTGGCCATCGCTGCCGTCGATCCCGCCGAATCGCGCACCCGCATCAACGATGGCTGCGCCGACCGCCACGGCAATTTTGTCCTTGGCACGGCCAACCTGAACCCCGAATCGCCACCGATCGGCAGCTTCTACCAATACTCGCGCCGTTTCGGCTTGCGCCGCCTGGCCTTGCCGACTGTAGCGGCGGCCCATGGCATCGGCTTCAGCCGGGATGGCGGCACAATGTATTTCGCCAGCAGCGACGGGCACGAACTACTGGAAACTACTTACGACCCGGCGCGCGCCGAAGTCGGTAAAATCAAACGGTTCGCCAGCCTGGGAAGCGCGCGGATCGGCGGCCTTACGCTGGATGCAGCAGGCAATGTTTGGATCGCGCTGCGCGAGGAAGGAAGGCGCGGCCGCCTGTCGCAATTCAACGCCGGCGGCACGCTGGTGCGCGAACTGCCGTTGCCGGCGATGAAACCTTCGCGCCCAGCCTTCGGCGGTCCGGACCTGGAACAATTGGCAGCAGGCGCCCTCGATGGAGGCTTGCACACCATCGAGATAGCCGGCGTGCAGGGATTGACCCCGTCCCTGTTTGACGACGCCGCTGATTGACGCTGCCGGGGAGCGGCCCTATTATTGTCCGCATGTCAGATCCACGCTCGGACCGCTTCGTAAGGTCCCACCTGAAAACGCGCCACCTGGTGCTATTGGTCGAATTGGGCCGGCACCGCTCGATCCTGCATGCAGCACAGGCGGCAAACCTCACCCAGCCCGCGGCATCGAAGCTGCTGGGCGAAATCGAGCACGCACTGAACGTCCAGTTGTTTGAACGCCTGCCGCGCGGCGTGGTGCCGACCTGGTACGGCGAAGTGATGATACGCCGTGCCGGCACGGCCCTGGCGGAAATGGATGCAGCGCACCAGGAAGTAATGGAGCTGGTATCGGGCCTTTCCGGCCGCGTCTCGATCGGCACCGTGCTGACGCCTTCCGCCGGCCTGGTCACCGACGCCGTCAAGCTGCTCAAGAACCGAACCGCCAAAGTGCAGGTGTCGATCACAGTGGACACCTCCAAGATCCTGGTGGAACGCATGCGCGCCGGCGAATTCGATCTCGTGATCGGGCGCCTGCTCGATTCCAATGTCGCCTCCGAATTCAATTTCGAACCGCTGACCGACGAACCGCATAGCCTGATCGCCGCCGCCGACCATCCCTTCGTCGGCCGCAAGGACCTGCAACTGGCCGACCTGGCGCGCGAGCCCTGGGTGCTGCCGCCGGCCGGTAGTATCCTGCGCGACCGCCTGACGTCGATGTTCCTGTCGCAGGGCCTTGAACCGCCGACCGAGGTAGTGGAAACGCTGGCCATGCCGGTGGTGGTCAACCTGCTGCCTGGCAGCCGCATGATTGCCGCCATGCCGGAAGAAACCGTGCGCCCTTACCTGGATGCCGGCCTGCTGGCCGTCCTGCCATGGGACCTGGGCTTGCGCATGGACATGTACGGCATCGTCACGCGCAAGCGCCACCGTCTGTCGCCGGGTGCGGAAGCCATGCTGGTAGCGCTGCGCGATGCAGCGCAGGCGCGCTACCGGCGTTAAGCCGGGGAAATTGCTGTTCAAGGCGGGCGCGCCGCAAGGCCGAGATGCAGTAGCATGGCCACATGGCTAAGGACGGAAAACGTCAGCTCGACCATGCTGTCGATGACCTCGAGCATGAGGTACCGGGCAAAGCGAAGCGCTTCATCGAATGGGCGCGTTCCGATCGCGCGCGCTGGGTGCGGATTCCCCTCGCCCTGGCACTGATTGCCGTCGGTATATTGGCACCGTATATGCCGGTAGTCGGCGTGGAAGATGTGCCAATCGGCTTGCTGCTGCTGTCTTACGACATCCCTTTCCTGCGCAAGCCGATGGCGGCATTCATCGAATGGCTGATCGGCCTCTGGCGGCGGCTGCGAGGCAAATCACCTCACAGGTAGGCAGCCGCCATGCGTTGCGCAATCTGTTTGATTTCTTCCCGCAGGTCGGCCGGTTCGTGGACCACTACGCCATCGCCGAAGCCCAGCAGCCACCAGGTCAGCGCGCGGGTGCGCGGTACCGTCGCGATCAGCCGCAGGTGATCGGCCGACTCGCTGTACAGGACTTGGTCCTTGCTTAAAGGTGTTTCAGCCAGGTGCTCACCGGCGGCGCGGGAGAAAACTGCCTGCAGGCGGATCTCGCCGCCATTCGCAATACCGAACTGGCCCTCAGCGATGAAGGCATCGATATCGAAGCCCTCCTTGCGGCGCGCCTCCAGGTACAGCATCTCCGCCTGCTTCACGCGATGCAGCGCAATCGTGCGCGCATCCTCGTAGTCCGAAAACATGCACACCAGGTAGACCGTTCCGGCCTTCTGCACGATGGCCAGGGGGTGGACCGATTCGTAAACAGTCAGCGCACTGCCGTCGCGCTTCTGGTAGTGCAGCTTGAGCTGGCGGTCCTTCATCAGCGCATCGTAGACGGTGCGCTGGCATTGTTCGTCCACCTCTGCCGGCAGCAAAGGCTGCGCCGATGGAATGCTGCGCACCTTGCCCAGCCACGCCTTGGTGTGCGTGCGATCGTCAATAGCCGCCAGGGTCTGCGCCGCAGCCGAAAAATGCGGCTGCAAGGCATCCAAAGTCGATGGCGGAAGCTGGCGTTGCAGGTGCTGTTCCACCATCGTCAGGGTCAGCGCTTCCGGCACCGACATGCCGGGCAGGCTGAAGATGGCGCCATCGCGCCGCCAGCTCCATTTGAATGGCTTGGCCGATTCGTCGACCATCAAAGGAAACACCGATTCCAGCGCCTTCAGGTCGCGTTCGACCGTGCGCTTATCGATCGGGAATTCGGCTTGGGCCAGGCGCTCGGTAATCTCGGCAGCCGTAATGCTAAGCGGAGCGCGCGGCACAAGCCGCAGCATATTCCACTGTCGGAACATCGAATCTTTGGAAGCCATCCGATTAATGCCAAATGTTCAAAAATTTCATTGTAGCAATTATTTAAGCCGCGCACCCCGCATCCCGCTTGGCGTCACGACGATCTCCCATACATCCATTTCCTCCAGGCGTCCGGCCAACTCGCAAGCGCGCCGATACCCAAGCCGAAACTGGACCTGCAAGCGCGAAACGGGACACGCCAGCAAGCCGCCACGCGCCGCATTCAAACCCCGCACGAAATCGATGGCTCCTGAAATTTCGCCCATCGTGAACTTCCCTTCGCCCAAACTGCACCTCCTCTGCTCGCTGAAGATGCAGCAGTATTGGCCGCCGATGCGACAGCGCGTGTCGCACGGCCTGCGACACAATCTGTCGCAGCATCTGGGACAATAAGTCCAAGGAGGAAATATGAAACTTGTCGTTGCCATTTCATCGCGCGCCCTGTTCCAGCTGGACGAAAGCCACGCCATCTTCGAATCGCAGGGCGTGGCGGCCTATTGCGCCCACCAGCGCGAGAACGAACACGTGGTGCTGGAGCCCGGCCCCGCCTTCAACCTGGTGCGCAAGCTGCTGGCCCTGAACAAGGGCGCTCCTGCTACGCCGCTAGTGGAAGTGGTGCTCCTGTCGCGCAACAGCGCCGACACCGGCATCCGCATTTTCAACTCCATCGAGCACTACCAGCTCGACATCAAACGCGCCGCCTTCTGCTCTGGCGCCAGCACCCACCGTTACGTGGAAGCCTTTGGCGCGCAGCTTTTCCTCTCCACTAACCCGGATGATGTGCGCGAGTCACTGGCCCAGGGCCACGCCGCCGCAACCATCCTTCCTTCGCACCGCGAGGACGACAACGGCCAGCTACGGATTGCCTTTGATGGCGATGCCGTGCTGTTCTCCGACGATTCCGAGCGCATATACAAGCAGCTTGGCCTGGATGCCTTTGCCCGCAATGAAAGGGAAGCCGCACGCGACCCGATGCCGGGCGGCCCGTTCAAGAATTTCCTCGGCGCGCTGCACGCGATCCAGGCAGCCCATGGCGCTGACGATGCACCGATCCGCACCGCCCTGGTCACAGCCCGCTCGGCGCCTGCGCATGAACGCGTGATCCGCACCCTGCGTGCCTGGGATATCCGTATCGACGAGGCGCTCTTCCTCGGCGGGATGCCGAAAGGCGCTTTCCTCAAGGCTTTTGGCGCCGATATCTTCTTCGACGACCAGACCATGCACTGCGATTCAGCGCGCGAGTTCGTCCCAACCGGGCACGTCCCCTATGGCATCGCGAACGCCGCTATCGCCGGGGAAAATTGACAGCACCTGCAGGAAGCTGGCTTCCGGTGCCGCGCTGAGCTCCAGCCGCTCGCCGGTCACCGGATGCTTGAACGACATGCCAACTGCCGCCAGCATCAGCCGCCCGAAGCCGAAGCGTTCCGCGAAATAGCGGTTATGCCGTCCACGCCCATGATTGGCATCGCCGATGATCGGGTGGCTGATGTGCTTCATGTGGCGCCGCAGCTGATGGCGGCGGCCCGTTTCCGGGAACAGCTCCACCAGGCTGTAACGGCTGCTGCTATAGCCTTCGATGGCGACCGGGATCTCGGTCGTCGCCAGCCTGCGGTAACGCGTCACCGCCTCGCGTATCGGCGCCTCCTCATCCTTGCAGCGGCGGTCTTCCGGCTCCTCCCGCAGCGGATGGTCGATGATGCCTTCTTCGGGCGCCCAACCGCGTACCATGGCGAGGTAGCGCTTGTGCACTTCGCCCGCCATGAAGGCCTTGCCGAGCACACTGGCAGTCTGCTGGTCGCGTGCGAACACCAGCAGGCCAGAGGTAGGCCGGTCCAGCCGGTGAACCGCGTACACGTACTCGCCGCCGTTCATCTCGCGCGCATACTGCAAGGCGAATTCGGTTTCATGCGGATCGATCGGGCTGCGATGCACCAGCAGGCCGGCCGGTTTGTGCACCGCCAGCAGCCATTCATCGCGATAGATTTCTGTGAGGGGATTGTTCTTCATTGCAGGCGGTATTCTCCCACAAGCGCCGGCTTGCAATTTTTGTAAGCTGCACTCACAATCCCCGTACCCACTTTGAGGAGCGCAAATTGAGACGCCTGATCGCCTGGTTCAAACGCCTCGGCAGAGCACCAAACCCGCAAGCCCGCCGCACCGTCCCGGCGGCTGGTTGGAACCAGCCCGCCGAGACGCCAGACATCTTCATGCCATCGCAACTGGATGCCGAACCACAGCAACCGCAGGATCAGTACATCCCCCAGGACAGTAGCTGGCAGCAGCCATCCTGCGATACCTCGTTCACTGACAATTCCAGCACCTTCACCACCAGCACCTTCGACTCTTCCCCATCCGTCAGCTGCGACACGTCCTCTTATACGAATCCCTGATGCGCGCTCACGCCATCTGAGTATTACGCAGTTGAATATGCCGAAACCTTCGTTCACTTTGGCGATAACCGCGGCGTAGACTGGGCTCCCACGTTACCCGAGGAGCCGAAATGCGCTACCCAGCCTTGAATGCCTACCTGGAGCGTCTTGCGACCGGCGAGACGCCCTCCAGCAGCCTGCGCCTAAGCGGCAAGGGCGAAGTGCAGGGCCATATCTTCAACTGCTGGCTGGGTAGTGCCTTCCTGCCCATCCGCGCGCTAGGCAGCGGCAACATCACCGCCTACGCCGGCCGGGTGCGCGGCGTGACGGAAGAAGACCGCAGCCTGCCAATCTGGACTTACCTTGACGGCGCCGCCAGCGACGACGAATCCGTCGCCCTGGACCGCCTGTGCCGCACGCTCCACGCCATCAACTTCTTCCGCAGCGAAGACCTGGGCGGCCACACCCTGCACCTGAACGTGCACGACCGCCTGCTCAGCGCCGTCAGCAGCAACCACGGGATGGCCTTCCGCCGCATCCTCGACTCGCTTGGCCTGCCGCTCGAGCGGATCGTGCTGCAGCTGCCCGCCGTGAACGCGCGCCAGAACTGGATGCTGAACTACGTGGCGGACAACTACCGCCGCAACGGCTTCCGCATCTCGGTAAAGGTCGCCAATGCGATCCAGCTTCCTTCAGTCTTCGGCCACGCCCGAGTGGATGCGGTACGTATTACCAGCCTGCACGGCGTCAATGCCGCCGAATTGACGAAGGTGCTGGCGCAGGCCGCGGCCTTGAACGTGGAAATCCTGGTCAAGGACGACACCCCTGCCCTGCGTGAAGCCGTCGACCGCACAGGCGCCCAGGTGCAAATCCAGGACAACGCCAAAAGCAGCGCCGACCGCCTGGCCGCTTAGCCGTGCGTTGCAGGCAGCATCCGCCGCAGCGTCCCCATGGCGACAGGCCTTTCCAGCAAATGGTCGAAGCCGGCGCCGCGCGCAATCACCTTGTCATGCGACTGGTCCGAATCGCTCAAAGCGATATAAGTCGCATGCTCGCCGGGGTGCAGCGCGCGTAGCTGCCGCGCCAGGGCATAGCCTTCCACGCCCGGCATATCAGTCCTGATCAGGACAGCGTCCGGATGCAGGTCGCGTGCTGTCTCGAGCGCGCTCGGCTCGTCGGCGCATAAGGCAACCATATGTCCCTCCGCTTCCAGCGCAGCAGGCAACGCCTGGTCCCCATCGTCGGTGCGGTCAACCAGCAGGATATGCAGCGGCCTTGCCGCGCTATCCGCTTTCAGCAGCGGCAGCGTCACTGTGAATGTGCTGCCCTTGCCACGGCCAGGGCTGGAAGCACTTATTTGTCCGCCATGAAGCGCCACGATGCTCTTCACCAGCGCCAGCCCGAGGCCAAGTCCGCCCCCGCGCCTGTCCGGCGTCAGTTCAGCCTGCGCAAACAGGTCGAAAACACGCGGCAGCAAGTCCTGGTCCATGCCCATTCCGTTGTCTGCAACGGTAATGACGACGTGGCCATCACGCGTTTCCAGCGTGAGCTCGATGCGCCCGCCTTGTTGCGTGTATTTCGCCGAGTTGTTCAACAGGTTGGCCAGCACCTGCACCAGCCGCGTATCGTCGCCCAGCACGTGTGCGCCTTCGTCGCGCACGTTCAGGAGCAACTGCTGGTGGCGAGCTTCGATCAGCGGCCGCGATTGCTCCACTGACTTTGCCACCACCTCGGACACGCTCACTTCTTCCTTCTCAATCGACACCAGGCCGCGCGTCACGCGCGACACGTCCATCAGGTCATCAACCAGCTCCGACAAATGCTTGACCTGACGGTCAATGATTTCGGTGGAGCGCTGGATGTATTCGGGATTGCGCGCGCCCATTTTCAACAGCTGGGCCGCAGTGCTGATAGGCGCCAGCGGATTGCGCAACTCGTGCGCCAGCAGTGCGAGGAAATCGTCCTTGCGCTGGTCTGCCTCGCGCTGCAAGGTAATGTCCGTGTTGGTGCCAAGCCAGCGCACCACATGGCCATGTTCATCGCGGATCGGCACGGCACGCGAAAGAAACCAGCGGTACTGTCCATCGGCGCCGAGCAGGGGAAACGTATCCTCCCACACGGCCTGGTCTTCCACGATCCGTTGCCGATACAGGGCCACCACCCTTTCTACGTGATCCGGATGGTGCACCTTCGACCATCCCCAGCCTTGCATTTCTTCCAGCGTTGTGCCGGTATATTCAAACCAGCGATTGTTGTACCAGAAGATATAGCCATCGCTGTCTGCCATCCAGGCCAGTTGCGGAATGTTGTCGGCCAGCGTGCGGAAAGTCAGCTCGCTGGACTTCAGGGCTTCCTCCGCCAGCCGCTGGCGCGTGACGTCCAGCACTGCGCCCGACATGCGCACTGGCATGCCCTGCACATCGGTAGCGACGACGCCCCTGCCCTGCATGAAGCGCAGGCCGCCTGCCGCCGGCATCACACGGAAGCTCTCCTGATACGGCTCGCCTGACGCCAGCGACCTGTCGATGCTGGCCCGCACCGCGCCAACATCGTCCGGGTGCAAGACCTTATAGTAAGCATCGATCGGCCCGCCGTTCGCCACTTCCGCGGAGATGCCAAACATCTTGGCCAGGTTGGCATCCGCGTAGACGCGGTCGGGCTGGATGTCCCAGGTCCAGGTGCCGATTTCGGCAGCGGTCAGCGCCGCCTCCAGCCGCGACTGCGTGTCCCGCAAGGCAGCACGCATTGCCATGCTTTCGTGGATATCGGTTGAAGTACCCATCCAGCGCACAATCTCGCCGTTCTCATTCCGCACAGGAAGCGCACGGGCAAGCGCCCAGCGGTACTCCCCCGACCGATGCCGCAGGCGGAATTCCATTTCGTAAGGCTCACCCGTGGCGAGGCTGTGACGCCAGCGCGATTCCATCAGCGGCACATCATCGGGATAAAACAATCCCGCCCACGCATCGCCAAGCGCTGCATCTGCCGGCACGCCGGTGTAGTCATACCATTGGTGGTTGAAATAGTCGTGGAAGCCATCCGGGCGCGCCGACCAGACGATTTGCGGCATCGCATCGGTGATGGTGCGGAATTTCGCTTCGCTGTCGCGCAACGTCTTTTCGGCCTCCTTGCGCGCCGTGATGTCGCGGTAGAAGATGGCCAGCCCATCCTCAACTGGGAAGGCACGGGCCTCGATCCATATGTCCAGTCCGTTGTGATGGTAGAGCTGTTCAATGGTCGCCGGCGTGCGCTCGCGCATCGACTTGCGATAAGCCTCGCCGATAGGCAATTGTTCAGACCCCGGCCAAGCCTCCCAATGTGTCTTGCCAAGGAGTTCCTCGCGTGGCCGGCCATCGATACGCAGCGCCTCATCGTTGATGCGGCGGATGCGAAATTCACGGTCGAGCAGGACAAAGCCTTCGTCGATCGCGTGCAGGATGAGTTCGCTATCGCTTTGCGGGTTGAACTTGCGCACGAGGGCCAGGCATTGCGACGGCGCTGTTCCGTTCAGGCATTTGCGCGAAACTTCGCATTGGATCGTCTCGCCGTTTTTCGCAATCAGGTCAGTGAGCCAGACAGCATCGTCTACTTGCCGCTCGTCGCCCACGGCCACGCCCGACACGTGCCGCCCCGCTAGCTCGGCCGGCGTATAACCAAGCAATTCGCAAAACCTTCCGTTGGCCGCAAGAACGGTCCCCGCGCTGGAGTACAACATTGCAGCGCAGGGAATCAGCTCCACCAACGCAACGTTTGATTCCGCCATTGAACTTGCCCGGTAAGGGAACGGTAGCTCAGGCCATCATACAAGAATCGCCGAACCGGGAACGCCACCGTGGAATGGCGCTGCCGCCCAACTGCTGGCGCGGCAGCTCATCTATCCCATTAAGGCAAGGTCACAAAGCCGGCCAGGAAAGCACGCGCTGACGGGGTATCGAGGCGATAGATCACATTACTTTGCACGCAAGGCGTATCGCCAGTGATGGTGGTACCAGCCAACATCCTGGTTTCCCCCTTGCCGCTACCGAAGAAGTTCGGCCCACCGGAATCGCCATAGCAAGTGCCGCCGTTTCCAACCGCATTGTTCTGCGACAGGCGCAGCCAGCTGTCGTTCAGCGCACCGAAGGCCGAGACCGACCATTCACGCGTGTCCTGGTAAGCGATGGTCCAGCCGCCCTTGCCGTCGAAGGTACGCTCCTGCCCTCCATAGCCCACCGCCGTATAGCTCGTGTTGGCCAGCAGTCCATTGCCTTTCAGGGTATCGAACAAACCGAGCGTTGGAAGCTGGGCCGGCGCCACATCGGGGATCGGCTGGTCGAACACAATCACGGCAATATCGTGCGGGTCGTTTTGCTGCGCGCGATATTCCGGGTGGGCATGGTACTGCCCCACATGCATCGCCGCCGAATTGAGGACCTTGCTGTCGAACGTCACTTTCACCGCCGGCACGCCCGGATTGCAATGGGCTGCTGTGAGCATGACGGTCGGGCTGATCATGGTGCCGGTGCAGAAAGCGTAGGCGGTGCCTTTGCTGTCGTAATCCACCAGCGCCCCAACCTGAGGGTGCTTGTTGCCGTCGGCCTGGCCGTAGGTAATCGCCTGGGCGTGGGTGGCGGCCAGAATGGCCAACGCTGCAAGGGAAAGCGTGGACTTCTTCATATTGCGTGATCTCCTTGGAAAGGCCCTCGTGAGGCCCGGTTGTGGACGATATTGCATGCAAATCTTGCAACCCCACGCTCCAGCGTGTCAATCTGAACACAGCGCGCACGTTAAGAAGTCGTTAAAACGCTGTTTTCTTGCTACGCTCTCGGCCATGCTGCCCATCCTTCCTTACCGCAAACCCCAGTTAGGACGCGACTACTGGGTGCAGGATGATTTCCTGCCCAACGCCCAAGAAATCTCCCAGCGCTGCTACACCCAGGATTACTGGGAGCTGGGCGCCCCCTACGCCAACGAACCCTGGCCGGGCAAGCGCACGCCGAACGCGCTCACGCCATCAGAGATAGAGTTCGTGGAAACCTGGGTGAAGAAGATGACCGGCGCCAAGCGCCTGTGGCAGGAAGCGACGCCGGAAGGCACCTCGCTCAATCACAACTACGCGCAGTTGGTCGGCATGCCCGATTCCGGCGCCCGCCCGCACACCGATTCAACCAAGCTATGCCGCTATGCCTGTGTGATCTACCTGACGCCTGATCCCGACCCTGATTGCGGCACTTCGTTCTACCGCCAGCGCCAGCCGAACGGCACGCTGGGCGGCAACCTGTGCATGCCGCCGCACGCCAACCTGCGCGAGGCCCTGAAGGTGAAAGGCTTGCCCCCTGAGGCGTGGCAGGAGGACGTGCGCGTTGAAAACCGCTTCAACCGCATCCTGCTGTACAAAGCGAACCTGGTGCATTCAGCGACTGGGTACTTCGGCTTCGACCACCTGGACAAGCGCCTTACGGCTGTTTTCTTCTGGATGGCCTGAGATCGACCACTTCCATGCCTTCCTGCGATGGAAGCTGGTCGACTCCTTCCACGAAGTCTTGATCTGTGTCGCCGTAGCCTATCGTCGCAAACACGACTGACATTTCTCCAACTACCACTCACCAATGTGCGCATCGATTCCAATGATGCCGGACGCTATATGCTGCGCGAGCACATGGCCATCTGGATAGTCGCCTCCATTTTGCGCCCGGAACGGGATGGGCCGTTCGGCGAACAGGTTTCGCACCCGGGATTCGAGCTTCGCCTTGGCGCGCTCCGTCGCCTCAGGCGACATCCGTACCGCGTTGTACACAGCAAAGGTTGGGAGTACCTCCATTCCCGGAAAGAACAGGGTCCCATGGGTAATCGGAAAGAGCAATTGGTCCAGCGATCCGTTGATGCCACGCGCGGAATAGTCTTCCTCCGGGCCACCAACCGTAATTGAAAGCATGGCGCGCTTGCCTTGCAATCCCCCTTCGCCATACCGGTGCAGATTCCCTTTATCCTGGTAGCCGTATGCCAGGCCGTATGCAAACACCCTGTCAATCCAGCCCTTCATGATGGCCGGCATGCCGAACCACCACAGGGGAAACTGGAAAATGACGGCGTCGGCAGCGAGCAGCTTGGCCTGCTCCAGTTGCACATCGGACGTCTGCAAGGCATTGCGATATGCGTGGCCAGATTCTGCAATGAAGGACAAGCGCTCAGGATTCAGGCGCTGCGGAAAATCGTGCTCGTCGAATACGGCCTTCCAGTTCATGGCGTGCAAGTCGGACAGCATTACTTCGTGGCCTTGGGATTCGAGGGTTTCCCTCGCCACTGCCAGCATTTGGCTGCTCACGGAGGTCGGCTCAGGATGCGCGTGCACCAGCAATACTTTCTTTGACATATTCGTTCCACGAAAAAGTTGATCGTGTGGGGATTGTCTTGCTTGTAGCGGCCCCTGTGAACCGGTGAAAAGTTTTGCGGTACTATCCAAAAAATGAATACCAAGCGCGTAGACTTCAATCTCCTGGTCACCTTCGAAGCTCTCATGGCCGAACGCAACGTGACTCGCGCTGCGGAGAGGCTTCAAATCAGCCAGCCTGCAATGAGCGCCCAACTGTCACGATTGCGCGAGCTCTTCGGCGATCAGCTCTTCATTCCTGGCCATAGGGGCATGACGCCAACCGCCAAAGCGAATGAGCTGGAAGAGCCGCTCAAAGCCGCGCTGAATAACCTGAGGGACGTCTTGGCGGGAGCTCGCGAATTCGATCCTTCCCGCGACGCCCTCACGATGAGGATCGCTGCGTCAGACTACATGCAGGCATCGGTGCTGCTGGATTTCATGCTGCAGCTACGGCAAGAGGCTCCGGGAGTACGTATCGCCATGCGCAACATCGACCCGCCGCGCCTTGAGGATCAGATGAAAACTGGCAAAGTGGACTTGGCGTTCCTCACGGCAGACCTTATCCCGCAAGCCTTGCGGTCGCGCCCTCTACTTGAGGAGCAGTACGTGCTGATCGTGCGAAAAGGCCATCCTGCGGCTCAACATGACTTGAGCGCGGAGGACTTCTCCCAACTTGATCACGTGATCGTTTCGCCGCGAGGCGGCGGCTTTTCTACGGCGGTGGATGACACGCTGGAATCGATGGACCTGCGACGAAGTGTCTTAGTATCTGCATCCTCTTTCCTGTTCGTGCTAGACGCAGTGCGGCGCTCGGATATGGCTGCCCTGGTACCGGCGAGCCTTGTGCGAAATCAGATGGACACCTTGTGCGTGCTGAAGCCGCCTTTGCCAGTCGCTGGATTTTCCATTTCGATGGCTTGGCATGAACGTGCGCATGGTGACAGCGCACAGCGTTGGTTCCGGCAAAAATTGCTGGAATTCGTAGCGCAACGCTAGCCCGCGCTCACTCACCGCTTGAAGGTATCAAATTCACGGTAAAAGTTGACGTGTTCAATGAATTCTTTTACCCCGCCCACCTTCCAGTCAATGGAACTCGCAATATGAACAAGTACATTAACAAGCATCCACTCCTTCAAATTCTTGTCTTTAAAAACAAGCGGTAGCTCAACACCGTCATCATCCACATAGACCTCATCGTCCTCCAGGCCTTGCATGTAATCCCAAGGCAAATAGTAAAAGTCTGCCTTTTGTGGACTGGACAACCAAACCTTCATATCGGTATGAATCCATGCTTCCGGTTTCAGCTTGTTTAAGCCTGCAATCAAATCCGAAATAGATTCAAAGTACTCCATAACTCTATCCTTTCGCCGTTTGCCGCTCGCTGGCGAGGTCGTCGGCAATCTTCACATCGGCAAGCGCAATACCTGCTACCTGCAGGCCGCCCATTATGCCGACCGATTCTTACCATGAACAAGGAGCGCACATGAACTACCACCAGGAAGTCGCGCGTTCGCACCGTTATTTCAATGCATTTAGCCTGCTAGTTTACGACGCCGTTTTGTATGGCCTAATTTCGAAGTTCGCGTGGGGCAGTTCGATCGAGCGGCTCGATGCCCACTACAGGAAATACGCCAGCTCCAACCATCTTGAAGTCGGCGTTGGAACTGGCTATCTGCTCGACAGGATACGCTTCGAAACGCCCGCACCGCGCCTGGCCTTAATGGACCTGAGCGCATCCTGCCTGGAGAAGACCAGGCAGAAAGTGGCACGTTATGCGCCGGAAGTTTACACCCAGAATCTGCTGGAACCGATAGCGCACAGTCCTGCATCATTCGATTCGATCGGCATAAACTACGTCATGCACTGCGTGCCGGGATCCTTCACTGAGAAGGGCATCGCGTTTCGCCACCTCACGAAACTGCTATCCGACCACGGCGTACTGTTCGGTACTTCCTTATTGTCGGACGGCGTCAATAAGAACCTGCTGGCGCGCCCATTCATGTGGCTAATGAACGCAATGGGCGTATTCAACAACCAGCGCGACAATGCGACGGAATTGAAGACGGCCCTGGAAGCCTGCGGCAAACTGGTCTACTTCGAGATTGTTGGCGTGACGGCTTTTTTTGCGTTCAAGAAGTGCTGAGCACTGGGTACAGAAATGAAAAACGCCCCTTTTAGAGGGGCGTTTCCGAATTCCTGGCGGAGAGAGGGGGATTCCCCCTGATAGGCTATGAACTTCTTGGCGACTTGGTAGCTTTTGATAAAGGACATGGAGGAGGAGGCACGGGCTCCTGTTCGGTTCGATCCGTATCTCCTCGTGAGAATACATCTTCAAAACGCATTTTCCCGGCAAGCATAGCTTTTATTTTTGCCTGCTTGTTCTGCAAATCAAATGGATCAATTTCCACAACATTTCCGTTGTTGGCTGCAAAGCGCTTGCCCGTTGTTGGAAGAAACGCCACGAAATAGCCTCCGACGTCCAGGCGCGTGCCGCAGCAACGCTGAGTCGAAAAGGAAAGCTCACTGACGTGTTTTGATGTTCCGCGGATTTGGGAAACAATGTTGATGCGTGCGATTATTTCGTCATGACGTACACCATCACGCATGCCATCCTTGACCTGAGCCGAAACCAGACGAAACACAAATATTTGTTGTGCATTGCGGACGGCCGCCGTATCCAGATACAGAAAGCCGCAAGTACACGCCTCGGCCATGTTGCAGCACATGGCGCATATTAAGAGAAGAATTCCTTTAACCATACGGCCACCGCGCCTTGCTCTGTTGGCGACGCGCTATCAATTGAATTTTGTCGGCCAGTTCCGCTTCCTGAAAATCCTCAATAATGCGCGTGCCAGTATCCTCGCCGAGGCCTGTGTCTTTCCTTCCATTGAAGATGATGTACTTCGCCGACACCGTCATCGCAACACCGCAATCGCCGCGGCCCATGCCGGTTGCGAACGTAACGCTCTTGGGTTGTGTCTCGCCTTTTAGAGTCCTTCCAACGAGGAATCGCCCCTCTATCCACGGCCACTTATGAATATCATTGCTGGGCATAACCTTAGCCTCCAGGAGAGTAGCAATGAAAACCTCGTCCGCCATATCGACTTGCTGGTCGACTGGAACAACTGGGAAGCTGCACGCTGACGCACTTAAGGTTTTGAACGCAAGCACTCCAAGGAGGATTAGTCGCTTCTTCATAATTTCTTCGGGGATGATTGGCTCAGGGGCAGATGGGCGTTAGCTCAAAATTAGCCAAGCATATAGAAAATCCAACAGAAAAACAAAAAAGGCCAGCTTGTAGCTGGCCTTTTCTTAATCCTTGGCGGAGAGAGGGGGATTCGAACCCCCGATAGGCTATGAACCTATACACGCTTTCCAGGCGTGCGACTTAAACCACTCATCCATCTCTCCTGCATTCCCGCGGCAATCGCGAGAGGCCCGAATTATAGCAGGGTTAGCGGGGAGTGCAAAGTTTTTCTGTAGCAAAACCTTAAAACCGGTAAACCGGTGTCAGACCCGCAGGGTCTGACACCGTCCGTTCGGGCTTAGGAGGTTTCTTTCAGTTGCTCGAGGATGGCGGGATTTTCCAACGTCGAGACGTCTTGGGTGATCGTTTCACCTTTGGCCAGGACTCGCAGCAGGCGGCGCATGATCTTGCCGGAGCGGGTCTTCGGCAGGTTGTCGCCGAAGCGGATTTCTTTCGGCTTGGCGATCGGGCCGATCTCTTTGCCTACCCAGTTACGCAGCTCCGTGGCGATCTGCTTGGCTTCGTCGCCGGTTGGGCGGGCGCGCTTCAGCACTACGAAGGCGCAGATCGATTCGCCGGTAGTTTCGTCCGGCTTGCCGACCACGGCGGCTTCCGCTACCAGCGGGTTGGCGACCAGTGCGGATTCGATTTCCATCGTGCCCATGCGGTGGCCCGACACGTTCAGCACGTCGTCGATACGGCCGGTGATCGTGAAGTAGCCGGTTTCGGCATTGCGAATCGCGCCGTCGCCTGCCAGATAGTATTTGCCACCCAGCTCCTCTGGGAAGTAGCCGGCCTTGAAACGGTCCGGATTGCCCCAGATGGTGCGGATCATCGATGGCCATGGGCGCTTGACGACCAGGATGCCGCCGCTGCCGTTCGGTACGTCGTGCCCTGCTTCGTCCACGATGGCGGCCATGATGCCTGGCAGCGGCAGCGTGCAGGAACCTGGGACCATCGGAGTGGCGCCTGGCAGCGGGGTAATCATGTGGCCGCCGGTCTCGGTCTGCCAGAAGGTGTCGACGATCGGACACTTCTCGCCGCCGACGTTCTTGTAGTACCACATCCAGGCTTCCGGATTGATCGGTTCACCGACGGTGCCCAGCAGGCGCAGCGAGGAGATGTCGAAGTTCTTCGGGTGAACTTTCGGGTCTACGTCGGAGGCCTTGATCAGCGAGCGGATCGCGGTCGGCGCGGTGTAGAAAATATTGACCTTGTGCTTGGCGATGGTTTCCCAGAAGCGGCCCGCGTGCGGGAAGGTCGGGATGCCTTCGAATACCACCTGGGTGGCGCCCACGGCGGTCGGGCCGTAAGCGATATAGGTATGACCGGTGACCCAGCCGATATCAGCTGTACACCAGTACACGTCTTCCGGTTTGATGTCGAACGACCACTTCATGGTCAGCGCGGCCCACAGCAGGTAGCCGCCGGTGGAGTGCTGCACGCCTTTCGGGGTGCCGGTGGAGCCGGAGGTGTAGAGGATGAACAGCGGGTGCTCCGCTTCAACCCATTCAGGTTCGCAGGTGGCGGGCTGGCCTTCGACCAGGTCATGCAGCCAGATGTCGCGGCCTTCGGTCCAGGCGATGTTGCCGCCCGTGCGCTTGTACACCACCACGTTCCTGATGGTGTCGCAGCCGCCCATGGCCAGCGCTTCGTCGACGATTGCCTTCAGCGGCAGTTGTTTGCCGCCGCGCAGTTGCTCGTCGCAGGTCAGCACGGCGACAGCGCCGGCGTCAATAATGCGCTCTTGCAGCGACTTGGCGGAGAAGCCGCCGAACACCACGGAGTGCGTTGCGCCGATACGGGCGCAGGCCTGCATGGCAGCCACGCCTTCAACGGACATCGACATGTAAATCACGACGCGGTCGCCCTTCTTGATGCCGCGCGCTTTCAGGCCGTTGGCGATCTTGCAGGTCTTGTCGTGCAGTTGCTGGTAGCTGACGCGGGTCACCTGGCCGTCATCGGCTTCAAAAATGATCGCGGTCTTGTCGCCCAGGCCGTTCTTGATGTTGCGGTCCAGGCAGTTGTAGGAGACATTCAGCTTGCCGTCTTCGAACCACTTGTAGAACGGGGCATTGTCTTCATTCAGTGTGCGAGTGAACGGCGTTTGCCATTCCACGTGTTCGCGCGCCAGGCGCGCCCAGAAGCCTTCATAGTCGCGCTCCGCTTCGTCGCACAGCGCCTTGTAGGCGGCCATGCCAGATACTGCGGCTTTTTCTACGAATGCCGCTGGCGGCGCAAAAATGCGTGATTCGGTTGGTCCCTGTTGGTCAGCGCCCTGGTTGGTCATGCTTGTCTCCGGTTAGTGATGGTTTGCTTGCAACAATAGAGCTTGTCGCTTACTGCGCCCTTACATTTTTTTAAGGCGCCACTTTTGCCATTTTAATCACATCCTGCCCCTCTGGTACAGGCGGCGCGGGCAGCACGCGGTCGACCAGCAATACCAGTTTGCGGCGCGTCCATCCGCCCAACTGCCGTTCCAGCAGCCAGTGTGAAGCCGAGGCTAGCGGGAGTGCCAGCAATAGCGCGAGGTAGACCTCATTCCAGCTGTGGGTGTGCAGGTAGTGCTGGTCCAGCCAGCGGGTCAAGACCACTTGGCCCAAAAAATGCGTGAGGTACATAGAGTACGAGACGTTGCCCACCCATTGCAGCCAGCCTGGCGTGCGCAGTGTGACTGTTTTGCTGGCGATGGCCAGCGCCAGCAGCATCAGCGCCAGCGGCCAGCCCCACCCTGCCGGCCCATGGAAGCCGCCCACGCCGGACCAGCCCCACCACAGCACGAAGCCTGCGCTGAAAACCACGGCTTGCCAGGCCAGCGCCGCATTGGGGAAGCGCACTTGCGGGTTCAGGTAGAGAAGCCCGGCCGCCATGCCGGCCACGAATTCCCAGATGATCGGGTTGGTCACCAGGTGCAGGTAAGGCGCCTCGAACATCAGGTATTGGCGCACGTCCAGCGTTGGCCCGCCTGCCGTCATCGGCAGCAGGATAAGCGTCAGCGCCATCCAGCTTGCCAGCGCCAGCCAGCGCAGGCGGCCCGCAAGCATGCTGGCGCAGAACACGAGGTAGAAGTACATTTCGAACGCCAGTGTCCACGCCAGAGGGAACACCAGCCCGAAGAACGGCGCATCCTGCGGCGTCACCGGGCGCAAGGTCAGCGACTGGAACAGCGCCTGCAGGCGCTCGGGATCGTCGAAGAACCACAGGCCATCGCGCTTGATGAAGATCCAGGCTAGCGTCACCACCGCGTAGGCAGGCCAGATGCGCGCCAGGCGCTTGGCCGCGAACAGCGCCGCCTGGCGCGGGCCGCTGGCGTTGCGGGTGGTGTAGACCATGATAAAGCCGCTGACCAGGAAGAACAGGTCGACGCCCATCGCGCCCGGCAGGAACAAGGCGCTGGCCAGGCCTTCATTTGGCGTGCCGTCCAGGAAAAACCGGCCATGTGTCAGGACCACCAGCAGCACGGCGATCCCGCGCAGGCCCTGCACCCAATCGAGCTTCATAATCTTCAGGCAAATTAGACAAAACGGCAATGTAGCATAGCCGCCCCGCTACCGCGGCGCCGTTGCGAGTGTAGAATATCGGCTGTTTTTCAAACGTCCCACCAATATCCGCAGATGACCGAACCACAGAACACCAACGGCAAGCGCCTTAGCCCCATCCCCGCCTTTATTTTCATGTCCCGCTGGCTGCAGCTGCCGCTGTATCTGGGCCTGATCCTGGCGCAGTGCGTCTACGTTTTCCATTTCTGGGTCGAATTAAAGGACTTGATCGGCGCAGCGCTGGGCAACGCAAGCTCGCTGGAGCACATCCTGCAGGCGGTCACCGTCCCCAGTAAGGACGCCGTGCTGCCGACCAAGCTGACCGAAACCACCATCATGCTGGTAGTGCTGGGCTTGATCGACGTGGTCATGATTTCCAACCTGCTGATCATGGTGATCGTAGGCGGTTACGAGACCTTCGTTTCGCGCATGCACCTGGAAGGCCATCCAGACCAGCCGGAATGGCTGTCGCACGTGAATGCCTCCGTGCTGAAGACCAAACTGGCGATGGCAATCATCGGCATCTCCTCGATCCACCTGCTGAAGACCTTCATCAACGCCAACCAGTACGAAGAGAAGACATTGATCGCGCAAACCGTGATCCATTGCGTGTTCCTGCTGTCCGCAATGGCGATTGCGTACACCGATCGCATCACCACCCTGACGCACAACGAATCCAAGCACCACTAATTAGCCAACGAGCCAATCATGACCATCATCAAGCAAGACGACCTGATCGAATCTGTCGCCGCCGCGCTGCAGTACATCAGCTACTACCACCCAGCCGATTACATCCAGCACCTGGCACGCGCATACGAAGCCGAGCAAAGCCCGGCTGCGAAAGATGCGATCGCCCAGATCCTGACCAACTCCCGCATGTGCGCGGAAGGCAAGCGTCCGATCTGCCAGGACACCGGCATGGTGAACGTCTTCCTGAAGATCGGCATGGGCGTGCGCTTTGAAGGCTTCAAGGGCACCGTGAACGACGCCGTCAACGAAGGCGTGCGCCGCGCGTACAACTTCGCCGACAACAAGCTGCGCGCCTCCATCGTGGCCGACCCGCACTTCGAGCGCAAGAACACCAAGGACAACACTCCAGCCGTGGTCCACATGGAACTGGTGGAAGGCAATACCGTGGAAGTCGCCGTTGCAGCAAAAGGCGGCGGCTCCGAAAACAAGACCAAGTTCGTCATGCTGAACCCATCCGACTCGCTGGTGGACTGGGTGCTGAAGACCGTGCCGCTGATGGGCGCTGGCTGGTGCCCGCCAGGCATGCTGGGCATCGGTATCGGCGGCTCCGCCGAGAAAGCCATGCTGCTGGCCAAAGAGTCGCTGATGGAAGACATCGACATGTACGAGCTGAAAAAGCGCGGCCCGCAGAACAAGCTGGAAGAACTGCGTATCGAACTGTGCGACAAGATCAATGCCCTGGGCATCGGCGCACAAGGCCTGGGCGGCCTGACCACCGTGCTGGACGTGAAGATCAATATGTACCCGACCCACGCTGCCTCCAAGCCGGTCGCCATGATCCCGAACTGCGCGGCTACCCGCCACGCCCACTTCGTTCTGGATGGTTCCGGCCCAGCCTACATCGAGCCTCCAAAGCTGTCCGACTGGCCTGACGTCACCTGGGCTGCCGACACCGAGAAGTCCAAGCGCGTCGACCTGAACACGCTGACCAAGGAAGAAGTAGCCTCCTGGAAGCCAGGCCAGACCCTGCTCCTGAACGGCAAGATGCTGACCGGCCGCGATGCCGCCCACAAGCGCATCCAGGACATGCTGGCCAAGGGCGAGCAGTTGCCAGTGGACTTCACCAACCGCGTGATCTACTACGTTGGCCCGGTCGACCCAGTGCGCGACGAAGTCGTTGGCCCAGCCGGCCCGACCACCGCTACCCGCATGGACAAGTTCACCGACATGATGCTGGAAAAGACCGGCCTGATCTCCATGGTCGGCAAGGCTGAACGCGGCCCAACCGCGATCGAATCGATCCAGAAGCACAAGTCGGCTTACCTGATGGCTGTTGGCGGCGCTGCTTACCTGGTGTCGAAAGCGATCAAGGGCGCCAAGGTTGTCGGCTTCGAAGACCTGGGCATGGAAGCGATCTATGAATTCGACGTGGTCGACATGCCTGTCACCGTGGCCGTCGATTCCACCGGTACTTCCGTCCACAACACCGGCCCGAAAGAGTGGCAGGTAAAGATCGAGTCCCTGAAAGCGGCGCAGCCAGCATAAATGATCCATCCTGTTCCCTCCTCCGCCGACGCGCCGATCGGCGTCTTTGACTCCGGCGTCGGAGGGCTCTCCGTGCTGCGCCATATCCACGCGCAGCTGCCGCACGAGCACGTGATGTACTTCGCCGACTCCGCCTTTACGCCCTACGGCGCCAAGACGGACGAATGGCTGGTGCAGCGTGCGATTGCGGTAACAGCCTTCCTGCTCGATAAGGGCGCGAAGGCGCTGGTGGTGGCCTGCAATACCGCCACCGTGGCAGCCATCAAGGCAGTGCGTGCGGCATATCCTGCCCTGCCGGTGGTTGGCGTGGAACCTGGGCTGAAACCCGGCGCCGCAGCTACCCGCAACGGCACGGTCGCCGTCCTGGCAACGGCCAGCACGCTGCGCGGCGAGAAGTTCCTGGCGTTGCGCGAGCAAATCTCCGGCACCAGCGGCACCCGTTTCCTGCTGCAGCCATGCGTCGGCCTGATGGAACGCATCGAACAGGGCGACCTGACCGGTGACGCAACGGTGGCCATGCTGAAGGGCTACGTGGAACCGCTGCTGGAACAAGGCGCGGATACGCTGGTCCTCGGTTGCACGCACTATCCATTCGTGCGGGACGCCATCGCGCAGCTCGTTGCAGAGCGCGGCGACGCCGCAGCGGTCACGCTGATCGACACCGGCGACGCCGTCGCCCGCCAGCTGGCACGCCTGCTGGAAGGCGCCGGCCTGCTGCGCCCAGGGGGCACGCCTGCCCACCTGCGTGGCTACACAAGTGGCAATGCGGTAGCCTTGCAGCAGCAGTTTGCCAACCTGCTCGGCCTGCACCCCGAGGTCGAATCGGTCGTCGTTTGAAATATATTTGCCAGATTATCGGAGTCCCTATATAATCTCGGCTCTGTCGCGCTACGGGGCGATAGAAAAGCAGTCAGTGGTGGCTGTAGCTCAGTTGGTAGAGTCCAGGATTGTGATTCCTGTTGTCGTGGGTTCGAGCCCCATCAGCCACCCCAAGTTATTCAAATAAATCAAGAAGTTACATTAACTGATTTATTTTAGAGATGTGAATTTTCCGACGCATTTACAAATTTTCCGACGTCAGAAAGACAGAGGCCGCTTAAAGCGGCCTTTTTTACTTCCAAATCCGCACGCGATAGGGGACGTATGAATTTCCTATATAGGCTCGGCAAATATTATGCGAGTGTGGGAGAAACACTGGCGGCGCAAGCGAAGACGGCTGCGATCTTCGATAACCGAACAGACATCGGCATAACCCGCGAGCATATCTATCTCAAATTACTCACTGGGCACATCCCGGCACGCTGCCAGGCCTTTTTGGGCGGTTCGCTCTTTGACGCTAACGGTCAAGAATCAAAGCAAATCGACATCATCGTCACCACTGACACTACCCCTCGATTTTTGTTACCTGGGGCGGGGGAAAAAAGCTTTGCCCCTGTGGAGGGATCGCTCGCTGCCGTGTCGGTGAAGTCTAGCCTCGACAAAGCACAACTCGTTGACTCACTTGACTGCCTCGCGTCAATTCCGGCCACACGGCCATTAGGCGACCAAAAGGCTCCGCACATCAAGATCCCGAACTATGACGATTGGCCGTTAAAGATCGTCTATGCACACACTGGCATCGCGGGAGACACGCTTCTGCACCATATCAATGAGTATTACGCGGAACGGCCGCACATCCCAGCTGGCCGCCGCGCGAATTTCATCCACGTTGCTGGACAGTATTTCGTTTTTAGAGCCGACGGAAGCCTCGTCTTGCCGACCGTAGACGGCGTGTCTCACGGCCACCTCCCGTCGGGAGGCTTCTATGGAGTTACAGCCCACCCTGACCTGCAGGGCATCATGTGGACCTTAGATGAGCTGCAAAGTCGTGCCAACGCATCTGCGCATATTCTGTTCTCCTATCGAGATCTGTGGAATAACCTCGCAGCCAGACATCGCTAGGCCTCATCCCCGATTGCGCGCGGCCTTCCCTGGTTTTGGAGCCGGCCATTCTTGCGGCCAACTGGGCCCCACGGTGTCCGGCGGCTTCAGTCCCAGCACTTCTACGAGCCACTGCTGATAACAGGCTGAAAAGCTGCCATCGCTCATGCGAGTTCGCTGTATCCCGTCATACTTAAGGATCGCACCATTTTGGTCTATCAGCCGAACATGGTGCAGTGCCGGCAACAGCCTGCCGTGTTCGTTCGTTATTCCCCAAGCCTGACAGTTCATCCGTGGGCGCCCCTGCCACCAAACCATCGATAGGACACCGAATACGCCGGCGTCGGACGCAATAGCCTGGTCAGAGCGCGGCTCACCCCGATAACATAGCTGAACAATTTTACTGTACATGCATACAGTATATTAGCGCTACGTACATCCAGCAAGGAATCAAACAGCAATCTGAGGCGATCCTGCCGACCTGGCGCCGCACATAGCGAAAACGCCCCGAAAGGGGCGTTGTTAAGGGGGGGGGGCAGCCTTAATTTTCTTCGCTCGGAACGATTGTGTAGCCCTTGCGCTCCATGCATTGAGCAGTGAAGTAAGGGCGGTCATTGTTACCTGCGCACAGGTAAGCATCACGTTCTGCTTGCTCATTTGTAACGCCAACCTTGGCGAACGCAGTCTTTTGCCTAGGGATCTCGGCGCAACCGGTGAAAGCCACGGAGGCCAGAACGGCAATGGTCAACAAAGCAAACTTTTCCAATATAAAACCTTTATTAGTAGTTGTTAACAATTAATTAAAACACAATTCGATAGTGCAGGCTACGGTAATCGCCCTCTCAAATGACCGTCCTGCAGACCTTAGAAGAGCCCTACCGGTTCCGCAGCCTTATCCCAACTGTAGATAATCAACTCCTGGCGATCGACGGCCTTGCCACCCCCACCGACGGTGTAAGAGATATCTGTCGATTCCATTTGAAAGCGTGCGAACACACGGCGAATATCTGGATGGTCATTTAGGCTAAGAATTGCCTTCCCTTCTAGCCGTGCCATTAAATCCGCCATACGCTCATACTCTGTAAGCGGGAAATCGACGCCATACCCTTCGGTCTCCCAGTACGGCGGATCGAGATAGAACAGAGTGTGTGGGCGGTCATACCGTTCCATGCATTTATGCCAATCGAGATTTTCGATGTACGCGCTCGCCAGACGCAAATGTGCCGCAGATAGATTTTCTTCAATGCGGAGAAGGTTGACAGGCGGCGCCGTCGTCGCCGTGCCCCATGTTTGCCCCTGGACCTTGCCGCCAAACGCATTTTGCTGAAGATAGAAGAAGCGGGCCGCGCGCTGGATATCCGTCAGCGTGTGCTGAGGCGTATCTTGCAACCATTTGAAAACCTCGCGACTGGAAAGCGCCCACTTGAATTGCCGCACGAACTCCTCGAGGTGATTCTTGACCACCCGGTACAAGTTCACCAGGTCGCCGTTGATGTCGTTGATCACCTCCACATCGGCTGGTGGCCGCATGAAGAACAGGGCGGCGCCGCCGGCGAAAACTTCGACATAGCACTTATGCTTTGGAAACTGCGGGATGAGGCGATCAGCCAGGCGTCGCTTGCCACCGATCCAAGGAATGATAGGTATTGCCACAGAGTAAACCTTATTAGCTATTTATGCTAGACTTCTGCCCGCCCTCCGGAGGGTGCAGAGCCTTGCTCGGTTCACTGCCACTTCAGTGGATTGAGGCCTGGTCACGCTGTTGACGCAGCATGGCCAGGCGCTCTGTCTTTACGGCTGATGCCGTGGTCCGATGTGCAGACGTTTGCACATCATTTCAAAATTTCTTGTTGGCTTTCGTAGAACTCCCTCAGGCCGACCGCTAATTCACGCCAGGCGCGGCAGGCGGTGGCGTTGTGGGCGTCGGCTTCAGCAACTTCAGCAAGCGGTATTCCGGCGGGGTCACGGTCAACGCCGGTGGGAGGTCCGGCAGGCTCACCTGTCCAACTGGCGTTGTATGACCGCACGAAGCCAACATTGACGCGGTAATCAGCGTTGTCAGCATCGGTAACATAGACTGGCACTTGCTTTTCAATTTCTTCTCCTTTCTTGTAGACCGTCTTGATCCGGTCCCGGTACTTGATTTCGGTGCGAACAACTACCTGCCCCTGGGCTTTGGCGATCGCAATTCCATGCGCAGCTTGCGCTTGAACATAGGCGAGATGCTCCTCGCCAGCTGCGCGCCGACCGTTCAACATACCCAGCAAATACATCACAATGGCAATGCCCAACAACGCGATCCAGCGCGCAGGGGCCGGCAAAATCTTGCTCACACGATTCCTTCCGTATAACTCACCCGGCCATTAGCAAAGTGTGCGGTTAGAACCTGGTTGCGTGGCGCCCCACGCGACAAGCCGATATGCACCCAGGTCCCCTCGTAGATCAATTGGTCGAACTGGACGCCGGACACGATGATCGCGGTGGCCAAGTCCTTTGGGGCTAGACCCGATGCGGAGATATCCGCTGCCAGACCGTTCATGTGCGCGCTATTCGGCGAGCCGCCGACGACGCTATTCAAGGCCGCGCAGCGGTATCCACTCGAAACACGGATGGGAATTCCGACGGCTGCCCTCACTTGTTCCAGCAGTGCCGCAAGGCGCCGCAAATTTGCGAGGACCGCGACCGACGGTGAGTTGTCGATTCCGCGCTGCGCCGCAGCCTTTGAGGCCGTCAATTCCTCAAGAGTGAAATGGGCGCTCAGATTCACAGCACCCCCTTCACATCTTTGGCAATCTCGACCAGGTCGGCGTCGCGCCGTTTATCGAGATACACGAACAACGCACGTACCAGCGCCCATGCCGGCAAGCCGCATGCAAAGGACAGTGCCAACATTGCGACGATGCCAAACAGATCCTGCGCCCAATGCTGGATGCCGAGATAGCGTACAAGACCCGCACCACCACCGATGGAGCCGACAAGCGTGCTGATTAAGGCGACACGCCACTCCTGGTCGGACCTTGGTTTCGTCATCGCCATGACAACGAAGGCTGCGAGCCCAGCACCAATTGCACCCATGCCGGCCAAGCCACCGATGATCTTCCAGCCAGCTACGCCGGCTGCCGTGCCTGAAATCGGTTCGCTCATTGAATTTTCTTTCATAGTCAGTAATCTCCGGCTGGGCTTCATCTCCACATTTCAAGCACCGGGAACACATAGTGTCTCGCGCTCGAAGTCGCATTTCTAGGGCAAATTGAGACTAGTTCCATGTCACTGCTTCCAGCCCTGAGAAGCGAGATGCCGTAGCCACTTACTACAAGGAGACGAGAGCTGACTTGGGGTAGTCGCACATCTGCAGGTCTATCGGGCGCACCCGCCTCATCACGTCGGGATCGAACAATCGAGTGCCGCCAGCAAGGACGATTGCGAAGGCAAGATCGGAGCACCACCAGCAGCTGTCGTCCGACCAGTCTTCCGAATACGTGAGCGGAATTCCGATCGCACCGAGCCAGTCGTATCCCTTCCCCACCTGTTCCTCAGCAAACCTCAGCGCGGCACCAAGATCGGGCACCCATACATCCATGTCGCGATACAGGACGATGCCGGACATGAGTTCATCAACCGCGCCCGCACGACAGCCGTGCGTCATTGACGCTTCGTACGCCCTCTCGCCAATAACCGTGATCGCGTGGCTGAATTGTCGGGAACCCGACAGCACGCCCACCGCCAGGCTCACAGGGTTGTAGGGCCAACGGCTGGTGAGCCTGATGGTCAGATAGCCGCCTTGCGTGCTGGCATTGGATGAATCGCGCATCAGATCTCCTCAATATTGATGGTGCTGGAATAAGCGAGTGCATACTGGATCGAGACCGCGGAGTCCCGCGCACGGCGTCCGTAGATCAAGTGATCACGCTCCAGAGCGAGATCCGGCATGCCTGAGTACACGCTAACCAGAATGGGATATGCCCGACTATTACGGACAATGTTCACGAACGAGGCGCGGTCAGTTGCCGGCATTAGAGCAAGATCAATCGGCAAGCTGCGGTAAATGTATCCGGCCTCAGCGCCCTGCCCGCCTGCATCGTTCCGGTACAGTTTCGTGGAATCGATCACGGACAGTGAGACTTGTGACGCGTTGTACTTCGGCGACCAGTAGGCGCCAGCGACCAGGCATACCGCTTCAATGTAGCCCTGCAAATTGTCCGGGTCAGCGATATCGACCGCCATTCCCAAAGCCTGAGTAGACACTGGGAACCAATACCTCGCGTAGGCACCGCCGCCATACGCGTATGCGCTCGCAGCCTGGGCAGGCGTCCAGCCGCGCAATCTTGCTGCGGGCGCCGGACAAGCCGGCACTACACCACTGTCGTTGTCATAGCTCTGCCAATTATCGATGTAACCAGCCGGTCGAACGCCAGGTGTGGATCCGGACGGATAGTAGGAAGACAGGCTGCCGCTGTTGAACATTGCCCCCCACATGTAGATGCTGGCGGAAGCGTTGAAGCTGCCGAAGCCAATATTGTGGACTCCAGCAACGGTAGGGGAAAACGTGGCGCTTACTCTGTACCAGCCGCCACCCATATCTTTCATGACGGCGTTCGATGCCTTCCCTGAAACGGCTGTTGCTCGGGTCGTGAGGTTGAACTGTGCAACTCCGCTCTCAGTGAAGTCGGAAATCAGGACGTTCCCCGAATACGTCCCAGCCTTCAGAAACACTGACGCGGTGTACGTTTGGCCCGCAGCGAGAGTCACTCCCTGGTAGTAGTAGGCCGCGCCCGTCCCATTGCCGGTCACCATCTCGGCAGAAGTCGTTCCATCTGGCGCTGCCAGGGCGTTGGGAGTGAGAGTGGACCGTCCAGCAGGAGTAGACCAGGCCGCGTTCTCGAACAGCTCGGTATACGTGAGCATGTTGGTCGCCTGCTGTTCACTAGACAGGCGCACACGCATCGTTGCTGTCGGCGACAGGTTGCATATGAGTGCTGCAGCACCGATCTCCTCTGCCGCCTGCCATGTCAGAGTGAGCCTCGCAGTTGTTCCTGTCGCGCGCCACACGCTCGACTTATCATCTACCTGAAGATTCGCAGCTGCCAACGCACCTGCAGTGCTCGACGCGGTTATCGTGGCGCGACAGGATGCATTGTCGTGCACAATACGCAGGTTACTCATGCTGGCCACCCAATCGCGTGCACCGCTTCAATTGTCTCGGCTTGGTTGATCTGTTCGCGCAACGTGCGACCAGTGGCATAAAGTCCCGACACGAACTGGCCTAATGCCAAACCCAAAGCGATGACTTGATCGGCATCGAGCTGGCGGGTCGTGTTGTCAGTAAGCGTCCATGTCTCGCTGTACGCCGCTCCACTTGACTTGGCGATGACGGCCAGCTGGACGGCGCCATTAATGCGGATCTTGTCTGCCTGGTAGCTCCCCCCGTCATAGATGAAGTTGCCCTCTTCCGCGATTGCCCGTGCTACCTTGATTGCAGCCCATGCGCGATCACGCGCCCCTTGCAACGTATCGGATTGGTCAACAACCTGGCTGCCGCCCGCAAACGGCATGTCCGGTGCAATCAGCGCGGATTCAATGGCCCCTGCCAGATCATCGCAACGCGACAACAGGCCCGCGCCAATAGGGATTTCCCATCCCCACACGAGCGGTAGGCCCGCCATTGCCGCCGCCTCGTCGGTATAGGAGTGAACGAACGCGACCGTCTTGTCGAAGCGGAAGTCAACCTCCAGCCTGATCACTTTATGGTAGGCCACCGGGACCCCACCAGGCGTTTTAGTAGATTTAAGAATCGGCATAATGCCCTTTCAAAAGTTGGTCACATCAACGATGATGTGGCGGTTTGGCGTACCAGCCGGGATTGTTCGATCAAGGTCCGTCTGACCTGGATCGAAATAGTTTGTGGTGTCATACACCTTGATGTTCGAGATGTTCACGCCGCCCGAGATGGACTTGACCATCCCCTGCGTTATTTCCAGCCGCTGGGTTTCATATCCGCCGCCACCTCGCGTGTCACGCACAGTCATATACTGATTGACGCAGATCGCTGCATAGGTGCGCGAGCCGTTATAGACAAAGCTGCCTTCTCCGGTGGGGAATCCGATCATGACGAGCGGTTTTTGTGCGGAATCGAAGATAACCGAGCCACTGGCATTGAAAACCTGTATCCCCATTCCACCACCGGCGGACGTAATCGCGCCGAACACGTAAACGGTGATAACAGTGCCGGTGTAGCCCTGGGATACGAGGCGGAGATAGCCTCCCTGCTTGTACGTGACTGCGCATGGCGTCGCGCTGGACAGGGCGACGATCTCATCGTCGCCCACGGAGATGAACACGTCCGAGTAACCAATGGCCTCGCCGTTGTTCCAATAGTTGGTGGCGACATCGAATTTTCGACGCAGTACAAACTGAGGGTAGACGCCATCGATCTGAAACCCGCCAGCATCATTGAAGCACTGAAATCCGGCCTGCATCAGCGCACCCCAAGTACGAGCTTGCATGGGGCCAGCGGGACACCTACCGGATAGGCCTGGCGAGTCCATGAAACCGTGCTTCCACTAAACGAACAACTGGGGTACGTGTTCGTTCCAAACTGCTGTGAGCTGTTGCCGCCCTGCGCCAGGATAGGGATCGCAAACGGCACACCTTGATCCAAGCCAGGCACGTAGACAGAGCCGCTTGCAGTATTGGCGTCAATGACGCCTATCACCCTTCCCATAACGGTAGACACGTCGATAATAGGCCGACCTTGTTCGTCCCATGTTTGGAGGCCCATCGTCATAACGACAAATCTCCAATCCGTACACGCAGTATGTTGTTTCCATCGAAGACCTTGAACACGTTGTCTGAAAGCTCCGTGCGCGCGCCGCTGGCACTTGTGCGAAGCGTGCCAATGGTGGCACTGAGCGCTGACAACGCACCAATACTTGCCGTGTCGATGAACGCCAGGCGGATAGCTGCAGCCTCGATGAACGTCGAGACGTTATCCCTTGTCAGCGTTGCAGGGCCTGGGCCGTACTTCCCGATAGCGATCCAGTCGATTTCAAAAACGTCATCAGCTCCCGAACCGAGGTCAAACCGCAAACTTGTGATTGTGCTAGCGGCCCAGTCAGGTATGGTCGACATATCCCACTCCAGAATCACAAAACCTGTTGTGCTCGTGGTATCTGGGATCGACTTGTAGTAGTCGGGAAAAACGTGACTGTGATTCGCGGTCGAGTAAAACAAACCGCCCTCCCAGTGGATACCCGCCTTACGCTTCACGCGCATTCGGACTTTGTCGTAAAGCGCACCGTTAATGGCCAACGTCGGGCTTACGATGATTGGATCGCCGCCTGTGGCTGTCACAGTAAGCGTGCTAGGGCCAGCAGAGAGCGTGGCGCCATATGGTGTCCAGCCATCGATGCTGCCAGAGAAATCCCACGTCCTGTTCGCTGAGAAATGGGATTTCGCGGCAGCGTCGACGATCGAAGCGTCCGGAGCAGGCGCGTACTTCCCAATCGCAATCCAATCTATTTCGAAGTGGTCATCAGACCTCGTCCCCAAGTCAATGCGCAACTGTGTGACCGTGCTGCCCGTCCAGTCCGCACCGCCAGCCGTCAACGCAGACATATCCCATTCAACAATCACGAAATCCGTTGTTTTCGTGCTGTCATCGATGTCCCTGAAATAGGAGCCAGAGATTCCGTGGTTTAGAGTCGTGTACAGAAGGGCGCCATCCCAAGTGGTACCGCTCTTCCGCTTTACACGCATCCTGATCTTGTCGTACAGCGCACCTTTGAAACTCAAAGGCGGGCTATAGATGATCGGATCATTTCCGGTCGACGTTACCGTAAGCGTGCCGTTGCTGGCACTGATAGTAGCTCCGATGGCGGTGAATCCTTCGACTCCATCCGAGAAGTCCCAAATCTTGAAAGCTGTGAACTGTGCTTTCGCAGCCGCCTCGATGTCCGGAGCTAGCGCGCTGTTCAACGTGCCAGGAGCAGCATATGCCGCAGACAATCCAGAACCAGCGCCCAGGATGATATTGCCCGCCCCGTCCTTGACGGTAAGCCCGCGCGTATCGATCGCCTCAGGCAGGATTGAACCTTTCACAAACAAGTTCCCGTTGTAGACATAATCTACAGTGACCCATACGCTACCGTTGTACATCTTCTGAACGCTGAAGGTCCGGTCCGCTTTATACAGGGTGACCAGGTCGCGCGAGCGCGGAGCACCATAACCGGCGGCGTTCAAAGCGTTAGCCGCCTCGGTATCCGACCAAATGCTAGCGATAGTGATGGCAGCGATATCGACATTTCCCCGCACGCCCTGCGCTCCGGCGGCGCCGCTCGCCCCGTCTGCTACTTTGGCTAGCGTCGCTACCTGCGTGTACACGACGCCTTCCACGTTGAGGGTCGCGGTGATCGTGCCGGAAACAGCCGCAAAGTTTGCATAAGTGACCGTCACCTCGTTGCCGTTAACCGCCGGAGTGATACCAGCCGAACAAGAGAAAGCTACCGTTCCAGACATGTTCAGCAGCGTCACCTTGAAGGTGAACGATGCCGGTGTGGCGCTCTGCCCGTCTGGCGCCACTTTGAACACCGCCGCAGACGGGGTCAGGAACATCCCGCGATCGGTCGGCGGCGCGAAGCGCGGCGTCGCAGCCATAATCAGCACAGTGCGGTCGTTTACAAATGCCGCCATCAGACAGTTACCTCCAAAGTAGAACGAAGCGTGTCCCAGTCAGCCGTGCGCGAGGTGAGCAGGCCGACCTTGCCCGCCGCCAGGCCGAAACGGTTGCTGAAAAGCTTCACGGCCTGCCCTAGTTCGAGCAGGAGCTGCACCGGAGTGGCCTCGAAGCGATACGTAGTGCGCGGCACCTTGGCGATCGCCAAGCGACGATTTGCCTCGGCTTGCGCGTCGACCTTGCGCAGAAAGCAGGTATCGATCTGCACCGGCTCCGCATCGAGTTTGTATGCCGTCTGCACAGCGGCGTCGACCGAGGTCACCGAAAGCCATTGCTGCGCATAGAGAGCCTTATGTGCATCAGGCAAGGAAGTCTGCAGCTTTTCTTGCGGCGTCCAGTTGCGGCAGTAGCCAATTTTGACCGACGCCGCAACTTCCGTGCGTTTGACGATCGTGATGCTGCGGTCCAACTGCTGCGAGGGCCGGATCTCGGTAGTGGCCACCGTCGGGATAGCGAACTGGATGAGGCGCAGCTTGCCGGTCATCGATGGCACCAGCTGGGCGCCAACGCTGCTGGCCAACTGCTGGCACGCCACCAGCACATTGGTGCGCTCCGTCAGGTACACGCCGACTGGCTGCGGGTTGGCAGCCTCGAAGGCAGCCAACTGGACTGCATCGAGGTCCGCTGCCGTGAACCTGGTTGTCGCCTTGCCGCGCTGTGTTACCAGGTACTGCACCAGCTGCCCGATGGTGTTGACATAGCTGCCGTTGAATTTTGTTCCCTGCGCGTCGCATGTAACCACGCCCGGACCGACCGCCTCGGTAAAGACCAGACGGCCGGTATTCGCCGTCACAGTCACCGCGCCGCGCGGCTTCCCCTCCGTCCGTACTTCCGCGACTGCCTCGTTCACGCCGTCGCCGAAGGCGTACTCCAACGCAACCGGGTTGGTCGGGACCGGACTGATGTTGTGACACTCGCCCAGCAGAACCGGCACCAGGGCATCGGGATTGGTTGCGTTGCCGCCGATTTTGACGTCCGTCACCGGCGTATTGAGGCGCTCAAGCTTGTTCACCAGGCGCAGGTTTAGACGATCCCGCGATTTGCAACCGATGTCGACAATGACGCCGCTGAACACCTGGCGGAAGTCGGCCCTGTCCCAGCGCACGTCGCCCACGAACGCATTGACCGGCTGGTTTACCCAAATATCCTCCAGCCAGGCATCCCGCGCGCCATCAGCATTGTGGATTTCAATGTCGCCAGCCGACAAGGATGCGGTCGAATCCATGGAGATGGATTCCGTTACCTTCAGCCCGCCGGCAACAACCGCCTGGTAAGGCGTACTGGCCGAAGCGTTGTAAGCCATCGTCGACAAATAGCGCGTGGTATCGACGCCGGCGACTTTCACTCCAACCTCGAACAGCGTCACGCGCTGGGCACCAGCATCCCCGAGCCAGGCCGCGAATTGGGTGTCGGTAATCATGACAGCGCCCTCGACGAATTGGCCTCAACGTAGGCAGCATCGGTCATCGCCCGCCGCACGCCATCCACCACCGTTTCAGCGGCGTGTTGTGCGCTGCCGGCACCAGCCGTGATCAAATCACCGGTTTGCCGTTGCTGATCGGCACGCAGGCCCCTCAGCTCAACTGCCATCGCATCATTTGATGCCCGCAGTGCCTTAATCTCATCGACCAGCGCGATCATATTGCTGGTCCCGATGTTGGAGTAGTTGATTCCCGCGACAGGCTGTGCATACGTCTGCACACCAGCACCCGCTGGCGCGCTTGGCATACCCTGGCCCGCCTGCGCAATCGCCTTCAAGGTCGCACTGATATCCGCCAGGGTCGCCGACGAATCATTCAACGCGTCGAGGCTGGCTTTCGCGACGTCGACGGAGTTGACGGCCCACTGTGCCAACTCGTCGTTGGTCCGCATGACTACCGCCAGGTCCGACGAATATTGAGCATCGCTTCCGTTGATCTTCTGGGATAGCTGCAGGAAAGTCTGCTCGACGGCACTGAGCTTGCCCTGCGCATCCGTATTGCCGGCTGCAGCAAGCTGGCGAGTTTGTTCAAATTGCCGCCGCGCCTCCGCGTACTGCTGCTCGGGCGTCAGCGTCGACAGCTCCCCCAGGACCAGGCTGCTATTCAAGCCTGCGGCCGTCGTGGCGAACGATTCCATCTGGTCCATAAAATTGCTCAGGCTGGATTTCGCCTCGTCCTGGGCATCCTTCACTGCTTTGGCGGCCTGCACCTGGTCAAACAGCGAACGGTTGCTCGCATCGATCGCGTCGCGCTGCTTCTTGAGCAGTTCTGCCGAGGTCATCGTCAGCTCGTCCAGCTGATTTTGCAGGTCTTTGCGCTCGCTCAGGACGTCGTCCGCAGCGTCGATAACGGACTTAAACGCCGGGGCAATGGCCATGAGAGCCGAGTAAGCTTCAGCGCCGGACTTCGTGGTCGTGTCCAAGCCCACCACCACGTTGCGGAACATACGCACCGCGCTTTCGCCTTCGGTCGACAGGCCGTACTTCGCCAGCGTCGGCGCAATGCGCGCGCGCAGCGCATCGGCCTGCTCCTGCTCACTGAAGAAGTTCTCCAAGAAGAATTGGCCCTGGGCGGTGAATTTGTCCAAACCACCAGCCAGTTCAACCAGGCGCTCGCGGGCGGCCATCGAACCGAAGCCAATTTCGCCAAACGTCTTGCCGAACGACTTAAGCACCACGTCCACGGTCTGGTATTCGTTGGCGAGGCGAGTCAGGGTCTCCAGCGCCCCTTCGCCAGCGTTCTGGAAGTCCTTCAGATCCGAGATGGCAAACTTTGCCATGTCATCGCCAACCTTGCTCAGCGCGTTCTGAAGGGCCGTCTTCACCTCCTCCGGCTTCAGGTCTTTGGTACTGATCTTGCCGATATCGATCACAAAGGCGTTCAGTTGCGCGGCGAACGTTTCACCGCCCAGGCCCAGGATGGACGCGCCTTCGAGGATGGTGTCGCGCAGACCGGTGAAGATTTTCGTGAACTGAGAGTTCACCTCAGGGCCCAGGCCGACGGACTTGGTGTTGTACTTGTCGCTGTGGAACAGGCCACCATCCTTTTTCGTTTCGGTGTACTGACTGACGCTGGCGCCAGACTTAGCGATCTGTCCGAGCGTCCCGCCGCCAACAGTCAGCCCCATGTCGACCGTGCTCACCTTGCCGCCGAAGATGGACTTGCCAATCTTGCTCCAAACCGAACCAGACTGAGCCGCTACAGCCGTCGTGCTGAAGCCGTCCGTACGGTACAAGATGTTGCCCAGGCCGTTGATCCCCGCGTTGATGGATTGGAGAACGACCAGCATGCTCGTATTGATCGCCAGACCCTGGTAAGTGTTGTCCTTGACAGCGTCAAGCGACTTCGTGATCGACTCGGACTTGGCAGTCGGATCCCCCAGAATTGAGCCGGTACCGTTGGCTTCCTGGCGCTGCGCCGAAAGACTCTTTCCGCCACCACCGCCGCCACCAACCGCGAAGCCCAGCGCTGCCATCACTGCCGCCATGGCGGCCATACGCGCCCATGCCGTATATGGATCACCCTTCGCTTGGTTGGCAACGCCTGCTGCGGCTGCGGACACGCCAATTGCTGTATTTGCCGCAACCTCCACGCCAGCGCCGGCAATAGCTGCCGCTGACTGGACGGCCTCACCTTCGACTACCGCAGCGGTAACCGTCGCGGTCGATGTCAGCTTGGTCATCATCGATTCCAGGGCCATAGCCATTTCTGTCGCACGATAGGCCTTTTCCACGCCTTCGAGGACCCTATAGCCCGTCGAGTTCTCATGGAAGAAGCCCTTTGCCGCGCTCGCCATATCCCCGTATGACTTAATCTGTGCCTGCGCCGATTGCTCGGCAGCAGCGGTGTTCGCGCGGAGAATCTTCGTTTTATCGCCGCCGGCGTCCTTGGTGGCGGCGGCCAGCTGCGCTGCAATGGCCGCCTGGGTCCGGCCGTAGCCACTCAGGGCCGTCGTCAGGCCGCCGATGGCCGATCCAACCCGGCCAAAGGACGCCGCCATACCTTGCGCGGCGGACTGCGCGGCCTGGTCCAGCGCCGACATAATGTCCAGCATTGCGTGGGCCTGGGTCAGGTCGACGTTGACGGTAACGCCATTCAACCGATTGGCGTACCAGGTATCGAATTGCTCCTGGAGCTGCTTTTGCGCGGCAGTGCCTTCGCCAGCAAGGCGAATGCGCTCACGCCATGTCTCCGCATCAATGTCGAGCAGTGCTTGCTCGCGTGCGCGAGGGTCCGAGATCGATTCTGCAGCGGTCTTTCTGTTGTCAATCCCAAGCTGGCTTGCATAGGCCAATGCCTTCGATTGCGCCAGCGTTGCCTGCTCGACCTCGACGCGCATGCCCTTCTCGGCCCGCAGTTGCGCCTCCACTTCCTCGCCGATCACAACTCCCTTACGGCGTTCCTCCGCCAGGAAGCGCTCGAGATCCGCCTCGCCCTTAACAGCGATCATGGCGATCTCACGGGCATCCGCACTCTTGCCGTACTGGTCATATTCCGCCGCCAATGCAGCAGTAGACGCGTTCCGCGCTTGCGCGCTCTGCTGCATCCAGGTAAGTCCTGCTTTCTCCCCTTCCTGCGCCTTAACTAGTTCCTCCGTGGCGGCGAGTTCGCTGAGCATGGCTCGCACCGCGGTCAAGTGCGCTTGCGACAGTTTGAGCTTCCCCGTCGCGAGATCCTGATCCAGCTTAACCTGCAACTTTTGGCTGTCGGTCAGTGCTTCGCCTGACGCCAGCTCGAGCCTGTTCTGCGCGATCTTTTCACCAAGCGAAGTGACCAGCCCCGCGTAGGCTTCCTTCTCCTTCTCGGCTGCCGCTGCGACCTTCTTTGCTCCCTCGTCCATACCTGCGAAGTGCTTTCGCACACGCGCTTCATCAGCCGGCGTGAAAGTAGCACCGAGTTCGGTCTTGAGCTTCTTCAATTCCTCGGCCAGTTGCTCCGGCGCCGTAGCGAATTTCTTCATCGCCTCCGCGTGCTTACGAGCCGCTTCAGCGGCCTGCTCCTCCGCACTTTGGACGGTTTTGTATTGCGCGAGCGCGTCTTTACCGCTGGCCTTCTTCGCCTCAGCCTCGTCGGCTGCGGCCTTCTTTGCCTTGGTCGCTGCGCCAAGAATGGCCTCGGTCTTTGCGTCGACGTCTTTGCGTGCCTGGTCGGCTTCCTCCTTCATGGTCTCGCCGATCTGCCTCGCGCGCGCGAGATCGCCTTGTACAACCGCAGCAGCCTGGGCGGCCAGGCCGCCGAGCTCCAGGCCGACCTGCGTAAATACATAGGCGACATTCACACCCAGGACAGCCACTGTTTCGAATACGGTCGTAATCGCCGCGTGCAGCCCACTTGCCTCCTTAACGGCTTCGCCCTCTTTTTTCGCTGAGCCGGCGACCTCGTTAAGGATCGCGTTCAAATCCGAGAGCGAGCTTGCCAACGCAGACACGCCGGCCTGCATCGAATCGCCGATGCCATTCTGCGCGATCGTCCGCATGGTGCTCTCCCAGGCATCGCCCAGGTTGCTGATGGCACCATCGAGCGTCGCGGCACGCAGTTCCATGGCGCCACCGAAATTCGTCTCGCCAATCCCCTGCAGGTACGCCTCGATCTCTTTTGCGTTGTTCCCAACGGTCTTCGTGACGCCTTGGAAAGTGAAAGCGACCTCATCACCGTTCTTTTTGGCTTTGATGCCGAATTCCTTCAGGCGCTCAAACTCCCCCGTTGCCGCATCCGCCACAGCCTCGACCATCTGGTCAAGGCCCTTGCCCATCGCCGCCGCTGTATTGCCGTAGGAGCGCAGCGCCTTCTCCGACGGGTCCAGGCCCAGGTTGCGCATCTTGATGAATGCTTCGGTGGACTCTGCCAGGCTGTACGGAGTGGTCGCAGCAAACGACTGCAGCGCTTTGAAGGCCTGCCCGGCATTGGCCGCTGAGCCGGTGGCCGTAATCAACGACGCGTTCGTTTTATCGAACTCGCGTTGGGCGCTCATGACCTGCTCGGCCAGGGCACCAATGCTGAGCCCGACGCCAGCGAACGCCGCCAGCTCCTTGACCGAAGTCTTGGCGTGCCCGGAGAGTTCCCCCATCGATCCGCCGATTCGTTCGATCTGACGTTGCGCAGCCTGCGCGCCGTCGACAACGAAACTGATTACAGCGCCTGCGCCCGGTGTGAATGCCATCTATCCTTACCTATCCTTTTGCCGCCCATTCTTCAAGGGCGGCGCTTTCCATCGCCTGGATCAATCCGAACAGCCCGGCAATCCTTTTCTTCGGGATCCCGCGCATCCGCATGCATGACTCAACTCCTGGGTAGTTGAGGCCGACGGGGCCAGCCATGCCTATCACCCACTGCGTCTGTACCGTGCACCAAAGCCACCACGCTTCTTCGTTTTCTGGCCATAGCCAGAACTCGTCTTCGTCGATGACCTGGTCGTCTTCGCAGTAAAGGCCGAGCGCCGCGAGCGCATCGGCCATGAATTCGTCGGCCTTCGGTTCATCGTTCGAACCGATCTGCAATTGGCCGCGCGCCTGGAGGCGCGCAGCCTCCTTCAGTTTTTTACTACCGCACCCACTTCCTTCAGGTACGACTGGTAGCAGACGACCGGCATGCCGGCTTGGTCCAGCACCGCAGCCAGGTTGTCGGCATCGAACGGGAGTGGTTGACCGTCTTCGGCCAGCACCGACTCCCAGCCGGTGGCAACGCGCTGGACGAACGCCTTCACGGTTTCGTCCTTGTTCTTGATTGCGTCGTCGATCTCGGTCTGGCTGAGACGGTCGCAGATCAGGACGAATTCGAAGTTGACTGGCTTGCCATCTTCGTCCTTGAACGAGCCCTTGACCGGGACGCGCAGTTTCTTACGGATAACGAGTTTGAGTGCCATTGCTTGTATCGCTTTCTAAAAAGGATTGGATTTACAGGTGGACGATGCGCCATTCGTCGTTGCCGTTGACCGGCACGAAGCGCAGATCGAAACCGATCAGGCGTTTGCCGTTGCGGTCGACCTTCTTCGGTGCGATGAACTGGACAGCCGGCGCGTACACGATGAACTTATTGCCGGAGGTCGTGCCGATCGTGATCGCCAAGCTTTGGGTCGTGTTTGCCTTCACGCTGGCCATCATTGCGACTTCCTGTGCGGCGGTCAGATCCAGCTCCACGCCGCCAGTCGATTCGCGGTCAGTGATATCGACGGTTTCGGTACCTCCCATCGGGTTGAAGCCGACCTGGTTGCCGACCTTGAGCTCCAGGCCGGTGCTGGAATAGACGGTGCCTCCGGTCAGCACGCCGGCGGCGTAGGTTGCGCCCAGGGTGATGTCGACGATATTCGCCTTGGTGATCGCCACAGGCTTTTTCCAGGCGGTGAAGGTGCCGGTATCGGTCGCAGCGCTGATACCCCCGTCCAGGCCAATCCAGTCGAACTTGAGCAGCGGGCGCTCGCCGATCTTGGCCGAAAGGGTAAAGTCCCCCATGGTCGCCAGCAGCTTGTGCAGCACGCCATCGTCGTAGTAATACTGCGAAGCCGATTTCAGGCCAGTGGACACCGGGGTGTATTCAACGCGTGCGGGCGATGCCAACACACCCTCTGCGCAGGCGCAGGCCTGCAGCAACTTGCCCCATGGCGGCGCGGTGCCGGCGGTACCGGAACCGGCCAGCTCGACCGAATAGCTCATCTTGATGCTGGCCGGACCGACCAGCTGCTCGCTGGCACCGAACGCGCCACGGATCAGGCTGCGGTCGATGTTCTGCGCGTCGAGCGGGGTGATACTCGCATCGCTGATCAACACCGCGTTCGCGGCGCCAGTTGGCAGCGCATCGGTGCCGGTGGTCGCCTCAATCGCGGCGGCGACCAGAGTGTTCTTGATGTAACGTGCCATGGTTACTCCTTCTCTGCTTCGTTATTGGTTGCGGCCAGCTCGGCCGGCGAATCCTGGGCAGGCGCCGGGGCCGGATCGGTGGAGACCCATGCCCACTTGGCTTCATCAAAAGCCCAGGAGCCGCCACCAGGTGGCCTCGGGATGTCGCGGTTGTTTTCTGTGTTTTTCATGGTCAGTTCAGTCCAGCGCCTTAACGGCGTCCTGGATCATTGGTTGCTCAGGGTGGAATTGCCCGTTCGATGCTGGACCGTGTAGGTCATACAGACCCAGCCTGTCTTCTTTCCTTCGCTGCTGTACTCCGCTTCCAGCACCGGTTCGCCGATGTCGTCCACCAGACCGCCAAGCGTCGTATGCTGTGCAAGGCGGTTGTAGACGGCCACCAGGAGGGGATCGACCAGCTGGTCCGGCGCGCCTGTGGTGCCGCGCGCGTAGCACTCGACGGAGATGCGAGTGGCCCAGTCGACCGGTGCGCCCTTGATCGCCCCAAGAGCCGGGACCGCGCCGATCATCTGCACGCTAAGTGCCGTCGCGATTCCCTCCGGTACAGATTTGTCCCGCGCGCGGTAGACGGCATCGGCGATTGCAGGCTCCTGGCTGAGCAAGTCCACGACGGCGCCTGTGATATCGAGGAAAGCGGAAGAAGTCATTCGACCTCCAGCAGAAGCATCGAGAGGCCGGTGCCGTCCGGCTGGTGGTCAACGACAATGTGCCGCCCCGCAGCCACTTCCAGCACCTTCCCCTGGGAAGATGCTGGCACCAGCGCCGTCGGCAGGAAGTAGACTGGCCGCGAATCGGACATCCCCACGCCGCCACCGTTGGAGACCCAGGCGGCATCGAAGATTCCACTGACGGCCTGCCCATCGAGTTTATCGCCACCTTCGGCGCAAAACTCTCCGGGCACGAAGAACGGGCTCAGGTCGGTGCCGATCATGTTCGCTTAGGCGTCTGCCGGTGGGTTGCCAGCACCATCGGCGCCGTCGTCGCCCGGCAGCAGCGAGGAGTCGCCGTCCGCACCGTCGGTACCCGCAGGGGCCGCCGGCACCACAGGGACCGCTGGGGCCGCTGCAGGAGCCTTGGCCTTGCCGCCGGCCAGCTCCGCCGAACCTGACTCGATCAGGGCTTGCGCATCCTTTTTGGATACATCGACCTGGTCGCCGATTTCCAGTGGCTTGCCATCATGCTGGACAGGCGAAGTAATGATGATCTTCATGATTTCCCCTTGATTAGGCCACTGCGTTGACGATCAGGTAGCCAGCATCGGCGCCCGCGATCACCGGCGCCACTTCATCGGTCACCGGGAACATCCAGCTCTTTGCGTTACGATCGAAGTACGGCTCTTCGACGATTGCATAGCCTTCCAGCTGATAGGTGTAGCCGTAGGATGGCTTACCCTTTTCCTGCACGGTTCCGACTTCAACGTACGCCAGGACGACGTCCTTGCCCCAGACGTCGGTGAAGTTGCCGGCATCGTCAGCGAAGACCGCGTCGCCGACACGGACCTCGTCGAGGTCGAACAGCTGCGCCAGCAGCTCCGGCGTCGCAACATCGCGACCGGTGTACTTCATGCGGTCAACCACTTTCGGGTGCTGTTTCAACGCGGCAAAGACTGCAGCGCCGATCACAGCCAGATTCGGGCGCTTGCCGATCTTCTTGCGAACCGCTTCCTTACCGGCCTCGATCACAGCAACAGGGTCGCTGACGCCGGAGTAATCGCTCCACTGGGAGGTGCCGGAGAGGGTGATCTTGTTCGATGCGCTGTATGCGGCGGCATTGCGCGCCGTGTCGGCCTGTTGTTTTTCCAGGCGCAAGGCGATGATGTTCTGCGTTGCGTTGATGGTGTTCGTGCTCAGATCGATGCCCGGCACGGCTGCCGCCTCCTGCATCGTTTCGATCGGCAGTTGGCCTTCCAGACTGTGACTTTCCAGCACGTACGGCAGGCCCTGGTGGCCGAACGACACGCGCTTGGTGTTCTGGCCAGGCGCCCGGCCAGTGTTGTACAGCATGAAGTCTTCTTTGCCGAACTGGATGATCTTGCCACCACGTGCACCGACCTTCACGGTGGGGAACAACACGCCGCCCACGAAGTCGGCGTTCTTGTAGCCTTGCGCAATGGAGGTCAGTACTGGATCAACGATCCGGGCCTGCGAATTACTCATTTGGAACATATCGTTTCCTTTATCTCGTAGAGGGAGGGGATCAGTTAGGGATCAGCAGCACTTCGATCACTTGGCCGGCGCCGGAGGAGCTACCCAGCGCATGGGCGACAGCGACACCAGTGTTCTTCGGGATGAGGCGACCGAGTGCATCGACTTCCAGTGCGGCGCCAGCTGTAACGGCGGCGCCGGTTTCCGCTGGCACGGAACCCATCGCACCGACGCTTACGCGCTCGCCGATGGCGCCGGAGAAGTCCGCAATACCCAAGGCGCGCGCGCCCGCCGCAGGGAGCGCGCCGGCGGCGGTTACGGCACGGAATTGAGTGAGCGCGGCGGTGGCGATCACGCTCAAGGTCAGGAGTTTGATACCGGCAGCAGCCATGGTTTTTTCCTCGTATGTGGTGGTGAATTACTTACCGCCGACAGCCTTGTAGGCTGCGACGTAGCTCGTGCCGGGGTTGGCAGCCATGTGCGCCTTAGCGCGCTTGTCCAGCTCTTCGCGCGACAGCGCTTCCGGTTTGTCAGCGCCAGGCTGCACTGCTGCAGGCGGCACCACCGGCAGCGGTGCCGGCGCATCGTTCGCGGTCGCGGTGGCGTGAGCAGCACGGCTGGCCTTCTCTGCAGCCAGGACGGCCTGCGCCGCGTCACCAGCGGTCGACTTGCCATCGAACTTCAACTTGGCGATCAGCGCTTCGTGACCAGGCATCGATTGGCCCTCGATAGCCTGGATACGTGCGCGCTCCGCTTCGGCGCCTTCGGCGCGCAGCGAAACGGCCAGTTCTGGATGGTTTGCTTCCAATTCGTATTTGGTCATTTTCTTGTTTCCTTGTGGGGACTTAGGGGGAACTGCACCTTGTACGGGCTTACGTTGAGGGACGGATGGCAGAGGCCCGCCAGCCTGCCTCCGATTCAGTTGTGCGACCAGCGCATCCATCGTGACGATGCCGTCTACCAAGCCAGCATCCACAGCGCGCTGGCCAGTAAACATGCGGCCATCGGCCATGTCTGCCACCACTTGCTCCTCGCTGACGCCGCGTTGCTTTGCGACCGCGCCAACGAACAGCGAATACAAGTAGTCCAGCTGATCCTGGATGCTGGCGCGGCCTTCTTCCGATAGAGGTGCGTACTGGCTCGCAATACGCTTGTATTTGCCGGCAGTGATTTCGGTCGTCTTGATCCCACGGGCAATCTCGGCAGCGCTGACATCGGTGTGCGATGTCACCACACCGATCGAACCGACTGCGGTCGTTCCGTCGGCGATATAGATTTCGCTTGCGGCGCTGCCGATCCAGTAAGCTGCGCTTGCCATCGTGCCACTCGCGAGGGTCACGATCGGCTTGGCTTTGCGGCCCTCCAGCACGGCGTCAGCGAGTTGCTGCGTACCGTCCACGGTACCGCCAGGGCTATCGATGGCCAGAATGATGCTATGCACGGTCGCGTCATCCAGCGCAGCGAGGAGGTTCTGGCGAATCAGCTGCGTGCTGGCTCCGCCGGAGATCTGGCTGAACATGTTCATCTTCTTGGCAATAACGCCTTCGATCGGAAGGACAGCGACCCCGTCGCGGACCTCGTAGGCGCGCTGCTCGTTGGCAAGAGGACGACCGAGGCGCTGTTCGACGGCGGCGATATCGATCTTATCGCCGCGCAGATGCGTCGCGTAGATCGCTTGCATCTCCAGCAGCCGGCTAGGCTCGATGGCCCAAGGAGAGGTTAGGACTTCAAAGATTCTCATCACGAACGCAGGTGTGGTTGATGATGAGATTGTGAGGAAACGGGTCGTCTCAAAACAGGGCAATTTGAGACGACCCGAAGTTGCTATGCGTCGTCGCTTTTCGCCGGGGCGGGCTCTGCGGCCGGGGCTCGACCAGCCGGAGGGTAATAGATGCCCTCCTTTCTTTCCGCGTTAATCTCTTTCACGCGCTGGCGATGCTTTACTTCCCATGGCACACCGTCGTAAAGAATGCTCTCGCTTTGCTTGGTGCTTATTCCCAGGTTGACGCGGCGCTCGGCAGCATCGACTTCCTTGGTCGGATCCAGGCTTCCAGGTCCGTCCCCCGTCCACATCGCCTTGCACCACGAAGCGCGGACCAAATCATCAACGAAGAAACCTGGTGCGTAGATTCGCCCCTCCGCCACTTCGTCAGCAAGCCATAACTCATACGTCGGCTGGCACAGATAGGTGGCCAGAAAATCACGCCTTGCGCGGAATGACTTCCATGCCATCAAGAGGGCCGCACGCGCGGCGCTGTAGCTGCTCTGGAAGTGCATCACCAGTACTTCGAATGGCATCTCCAGGGCCATGCCGATCTGCCGTACCATCGCCTCCCAGAACGGGTCGAAAGCCGGGTTCGGACGCCCTGGCGTGCTCGTTTCGATACTTTCGCCGGGGAGCAGGTTCACCGCCTTGCCGGATTCCATCTCGCCGCTCCAGTTGGACGACTTCTCCACGATGGCCTTCTTCGAGTCGTCATCAAACATTTCGTCGAAGGCATCCGGATCCATCTTGATGAACACGCTAAACATGCCACTGACGACAGCGGCATTAAGTTCCGCGTCAGTCCAGCGATTCAGCTGCTTCAATGGCTCAAGGATTGGCGCAATCATCGGGACACCGCGAACAAGGCCTGGCCGCAGTGGTTTGAACAGATGCAGCACGTTCCGGCGACCGGTACTTCCGCGCATCACGACGCGGTCCCAGGTGTTTCCGCCTGCATGCATATCGCCAGGATGGCGACGCGCGACGTGGCAGGCGATCGATTCGCCGGTCGATGGATCGATTTCGAAGCCGTCGATCAGCGTGTCAGTGTTCTGTCCCCTATCGGGATTGCAGACGCGGTCCGCCTCCAACAACTGCAACGCCAGTTTGGGACGTCCGCCATCGCGTGCGATACGCGGCGTGATCACAACAGCATCACCGCTTTCAAGCGTCGTCCGCAGCGACAGGTCCTGAATACCATAAAAATTGAGCCGGCGCGCGATGTCGCAATCGAGGGATTCTGCCCAGGCGTTGAAGCGACGCGAGGTGTCTTCCTGCCAAGCATCCGCTTCTTCTTCCGAGAGCCCGAGGGCGGCAGCATCAATTGTCGGGGTACACGACAGGCCGGTGCCGACGGCATGGCTGACCTGGGTATTCAAGGCACCAAGGGCCACCGGAGAATTTCGCATCTGATCTCGACTACGCGCCCGCAGCATCGGAAGATCGCGGATCACATCCGTCGTGGGCGAACCACCCCCTGGCTGCCAACGACTCAGCGCTGCACGATCCACGCGGGCGCCGGTGTATCCCCCTGCGATTGCAAGTTGAAGCCTGGCGGCGGTGCGCTTAGCTGCTGTGCGCGGCGCAACGTATTCAATCGCCTTGTCGATCCAATTGGAGGAAATGGCAGGTTTGCGCTCGCCCATGTCAGCCTCCTGGAACAATCGTGCGGCAACGGCCACGGCCACGAGAGCGGACCGACAACTCATTCACCCGCTGGTTCCAGGCGGCGACACCTTTTTGAACCGCCACCAGGTCGGCACGCGTGAGCTTGCGACCGGCAATTTCGTAGGACTGGCCGGAAAGAATTGCTGTCTCTGCCGCCAGATACTTTTCCAACTGCGCTTCGGCCTGCGCAAGTGTAATCCCGCTCATATTTGCTCTCCTTATGATGCTGAGAGTCTATGGATTACGTAAGGCCAATAACAGGGCAATTTGAGACGGGGCTAGGTCCGCGATGTCGCCGTGTGCAGACGTCTGCACACCGCAGATGTCAACCGCTTGCACGTCGCCCCGCCCCTCCCTGCGGCGTTATTTCCCCGTTTTCATGAGGCGGTACAAGGTGGCGCGGCTGATTCCATGCTTTGCCGTGACTTCCTCGGTCGGCATCCCGCTAAGACCATCTGCGAATGCGTGCTCGCGTTCCTGCGCACTAGGATGTTTGCGCTTCTTAGGGATACGTACACGCAGCCCGCCGTAGTCGGCTCGCACCATGACTTCGATCATTCTCGCGGCTTCGGCGTCCAGGCCTTCAGCCTGGGCGGCGCGCAGAATCACTTCAACGATATCTGGATCCGGATCCAAGTTCATGCCTGCCCCCTGCGGGTGCCTGCGAGGGAAATCCGACCACCACGAATCACTTCGGGGCGAGCGGGCGCCGGGGAAAGATTCGCCGCCTGCAGCTCCGCCGCGTGCTGATCGCGAGGACCTTGTGGCGCCGACGGTGGTAACTCCTGTTGCAGGGTTACTTCCTCCGGCGCAGGAAGGATCGCGGGAGCCATTTTCGGCAAAGGCGGAATAGTTGCGATCGATGGCTGGTCCTCAACCACGGCCAACTGCTTGAACATATCGAGGTTGCGTGGATTGAGACGCTCACGCAGGCTCTGCCAATAGTGTTCGCTCTTGCGGTTCAAGCCCAGGTGATAAGCGGCAGCGAGGTTATAGACCATCAAGTCGAGTGCTTCGTTGCGATCACCGGGCTTTTTTTCCCAAACGCTGACCTTAAATCCACGTTTGAATTTCGTCACGCGAAACTCGGCGGTCAGCTGCTCGAAATACGATTCCGGCAGGCCTTGAGGGAAATGCACCGCGCCGGCGCCAGCGGACAGCTTCCAGCGGCCCGCCAGGTAGTCTTTGGCGGTGTCAGTGCCGACGAACCATAGTTTGCCGCCACGCTTCTCAGCCTTGCCGCGCGGGGTGATATCGACGATCGTCGGTTTCGAACTGATGATGGGGCGGCCTGGCCGGGATGCGCCTTTAATCGCGTGCACGCCACGGCGCCGCAGCGTATAGGTGAAATCATAGACGTCCTGAGTGTGGGCGCCGCCCGAGTCGACGAAGGCGGCCTCGATCCCCAGCAACTCGCCGTACGCGTGCCTGTAGCGAGTTTGCAGCAAGCGATCGGCCTTCTTCCAGGTGGCCTCGTCCGATGGGTCGCCGTGAATCACATGGAAGTCCACGATCCAGGACTCCAGGCCTTCGCCCCAAGCGACGGCCTTATACTCCAGTCGGTCGTTCTGCGTGTCGATCGCAGCCGTCAGCACCAGACCTTCCGCTGGCACGGTGCCGAGCTTGTACGCTTCCACACGCGCCATCAAGTCCTCATGGCGGGTCTTTTCTTTCGCCCGCGCCCAGCACCTGGCAAGCCGCGTGTTGTAGAAGGTGATCATCTGCTCGTCGCTGCCCGCGTCCAGCTTTGTCTTTGCCTCCTGGTATTCATCGAGCAATGCCTTCCAGGGAAGCCAGCCGTACGGTGCAAACATGGCGCTGATTGTGAAGCTCTCGGTCTGCCCGTCACCCACTACGCCGTCAGACCATGCCCCGCGCGCAAACATGCGGTTTTTATCCCGCTCATGGTGGATCGCGCCGCACTCCATGCACGGATATTCGGCTGTTTCGCCATCCGGCGACAGCTTGAGGTTTTCAAAGACCAACGGCTGCTCCGCTCCGCAATGGATGCAGTCGGCCAGCGCTTCGCGCCGAGTCCCCTTCTCGTACAGCCCCTCAATGATCGACTCGCCTTCGATGGTCGGCGAGCTGGGGTAATACGCCTTGCGATTGCGTTCGAACGTAGTTTGTCGCGCTTCCGCCAGTTTGACCGGATCGCCCTCGCCGTCCACGTTGCCCACGGCGCGGTCCACCTCGTCGAATAGCACCCGCCTGGCCGGCAGTTCGGAAAGGTTGGCCGCCGCGCCGGCGGTCACGATGGTCAGCGCTCCGCCCACGTACTCCTTGGTGTCGGTAGTGTTGACCGAATCGCGCGACCTGGGCGACGCGACACGCTCCTTCAGCTCGGGAACCGCCTCGATCGTCTTGGCGATCCTGGTGCTCGTGCGCTTTTGCAGTTTCCCCGTCGGGAGGATCCAGAGGAAATTCGACGGCGATTGGTGGACGCTGGCGCCGAACCAATTCAGTCCTACCTGAGTCTTGAGCATCTGGGAAGCGCCCATCAGCGCGACCCGCTTGCATGGATGGTTATCGGACAAGCAGCGCATCACTTCCCGCCCATGCGGCGTGCGGCTGGTCCTGTATTTGCCGTATTCATTCGCGCCGGTAGACTTGGGAATGATCATGTAGCGATCGGCCCACTCGTCGACCGTCATATTGGGATCTGGTTCAAGACCACGACCAAACGCGTCGGGTACTACGTGAACTGCCGGTGTCATTCGCTGGCGCCCTCCACATCTACCCCGATCCTCGATTTGAACGAAAGCGCCATGCTGGCAAGCAGCGCGCGGTGCTCGCGCTCAATGACTTCCTCGCACTCCTCTGCGGTGGCCAGGCCCGCCACATCGCCAGCGATGCGGCGCGAGCAGTTCGCGAGCCCATCGCGTAATGCTCGCGCGATCTCGAAGGTAACCGCCTCCACCTCCACCTTCACCAGGTAGAGCCCCGCCATCTCCGCAGCCTTGATCTCGGCTTGCAGCGCCTCCGCCTCCTCCCTCCGCGCGCGGCTGCTTTCGTAGGTGGTTGGGGCTCCTCCGCCCTCCACGCCGCCAGGCTTGCCGGAAGCGGAGGCCTCGGCCCCGCGTCGGCTATTGGTGCGTGCGCGCGTGTGCTTGTGGTACAGGTGCGTCGCGTATTCAGCATCGACCGCGCCGTCTGTGACAGGAATTCCGCACCGCTCGATGGCGGCGTACCCTTGCTGCCTAGAGATGCCGAGCGATTCTGCCCACTTTGCGATTTTTGTCAGGTTTGGCATGTACTGTGTTGCTTGTCAGGGAAGTTGTCAGGAAATGTTTTCGGCTCCGGCTAGCGCGGCGACGGGGCCTGAATTACCCTCGTCCGGCCAGGTCGCCGGGAGTACCTTGATGGGGGGGGCTACCCCCGCAGCCTGGCTCTCGCTACCGCCTTGCCCCACTCAGTCTCGAACTGGCGAGGGAACTGTGCGTTTGCCTCGGCTTGGCCCACTTCGAAGAAGCGCAGGCGGGGGCGATAGGTCAGGGACTGGACGAAGATGAACACCGGGCGCACCGCCGTGCCATGCGCGAAGCGACGCTTGAGGTAGATTCCCGGCGCCAGTCCGCGATTCTTTCGGGGCAGTGCGAAGTAGGTCACGCCCTGGCGCGCGACCGCGCGGTTGGAGCGCGTGCTGCCGCTGGCGCGGGATTCAAAGCCTGCGCCGCGCTGCAGCTTGAGCTGGGACAGGATCTGAACGATCTGGCTGCGCTTGACGTTGCCATTGCCATCCAGTTGCGCGCCTGCAGCAGGCACTGCGAACCATCCTGCCTGCATAAGATTGGAACGTTGCAGCAATCGCTCCATTCCCTTCAAGCCACGGATACCACCGTAGATCTGCGGCAGCAGGAAGCGATCTGCCGGCGTACCACGCCCACTCGGGTTGTCCTTGACCCAGAGCTTCGCCTCCAGGTTCTGCTTCGTCGCCGCCTTGACGAACGTCCCGTTCAAGGCGTACGAAGTCGGGCGATCAAACGAGCGTTGCATCTCGTCCTTGATGGCGGCCTGGGCGGCCTTGATCGAGCGCGTCAGCGAAACAGCGGCCACGAACGGCGCCTGGTTGCCCAGGTCTTTCAGCCGCTGCGCGACGTCCGGAAAGTTATCTTTTACTGTGACCTTCATCTTCTCCCTTCCAAACTGTGATCTTGAACTACGATGCAGGGTTTTCCGGCTTTGTCTTAAACCCTGCTCCGTTGAAACCCGCACCAATACTCACTTAGAGCAGGGTATGCATGGTTACAGGGTTGATTTACATGTGGTCATTCAAAAAAAACATACCAATGACCCAGACATAGATTTCCGCACACGTGCGCCCCACCCTGCTTACCCTGCAACCCTGCTACAACCGCCTATCCATGCGGGTTTGCGCGGAGCAGGGTTTGATTCCAACCCATGCCAACCCTGCATCGAACCCTGCATTACTCGGCCCGCACATCGGCCAAGTCCCTGAATTTGTCGATCTCCGCCTCCAGCTGCTCCTTGTCGGGATTGCCGATCTCAAAGACCATCCGCGACTTCGGCTGCTTTTTGCTCACTGATACCTTCCGCTTGACCTTGTGTTCGCGACTGGCGATCAGGCCGGCGAACTTGCACAACGTCAGCGCCTTCTCGCCGCTCTTGTCACACCAGCGCCGGTAGATGCGGTACAAGTCCTCCGACAGGCACGAACTGTACGGCGCGTCCAGATAGCCATCCTTCCACGCACGGTGGAATGACATCCAGCCGCTGAGCCCGAACTCGATCACGCGCTCCTTCGCCAGTGTCATCGGCGGCTTGGTGTGCTCGTTGAAGGTGCCGAGGTCCAACGTGAGGAGGAAGTGATAGAAGGCTTCAATGGCGCCGGCGTCGATCGCCGCCTTGACCTCGGCATAAAACTCCTCCGACTGCTTTGCCCTGGCTTCGATCACCATAAACCGGCGATCTTCCAGTTCGATCGGGATCGGCTGCGGCTCATTGGAGAGGAATACGCTATTCATGTGGTTGCGCTCATCGCGCAGCGGCAGGTTCTTCTCGTTGATGCTCATGGACCTGCCGGTGATCATGTACTTCAACGTGCCGTTGTGACTGAATCGGTCATCGCGGGAGAGGACCTCCTCGAACAGGACGAACAGTTTGCGCGAGCGCCATGCGGTGAATGTTGATTCCAGCTGGTGTTGGCTGGCGACCGTGCCGTAGTCGCCGTAGATCGGGGCGACCACATCCTGAAAGAATAGGCTTTTGCCGGTGCCCTGCTTCTCGCCGAACATCAGCAGCGCGGTCTGCATCTTTGCACCAGGGTGCTGCAGCGGATACGCCAGCCAGCGCAGGATCCAGTAGACGCAGTCCTCCACCTTATCTTCGGCGCCGCACAGCGACTCAAGGAGCGCGAGGATCGGCGTGACCAGGTCTGCATTGGGTTTCGGTATCAGCGGCCAGCCCAGGAAGATGTTCACGTGCGAGACGGGGTCCGCCTGTTGCGTAGGGTCGAACACCAAGTTCTTTGCCTCGATGGTCTTACGCAGCGCGTGTTCCTGCCATTTCGATGTCAACTCCGCCGTATAGTCGGCGCGCACGGCACCCAGGCTCATCACCTGCTGGCCGATGCCGTCCCAAACAGTTTCGGTACCGCGAAGCAGAGTCAGTTGCTCGAGCATCTCGCCAAGCTTGCCGCCAGCGCCGCCACCTTCCACCGCGCGTCCACCGACCAGCGTCGGGAGACTTTCACGCATCACAGTGCGCCGGGCCGGATCCTTCTCCCACTTTGCGGCCAGGTCTTTACCGACCCAAGCCGCGAAGGCGGACTTCTTCAAACGTTGCTTGCGGAGTGAGTCCCATACGTCGGTGGTCGGATAGATCAAGGCGAAGTGGGACAGCAGCCCCTCCAGCGTTGGCACCGTCAGGCTCGTCGGCCCCGCCTGAACCGGGGGCGCGGGGGGCTCGGAAACGTGATCGGGAGCGGACTCGGCTTCCGGTACAGGAACAGGCACTGGGCCGCTCGACGCCGCGAGCGCGGTCAAGACTTGGGCACGAACCTCCCCCAACGATTCCTGTACGTGCAAGTCATTGAAGTCGGTCCATTTATTCTCGCCACGATCCTTGAACACTGGCCAGACGACGCGCGCGTTGCCGACCTCACGTGCAGCGGCGCGCGCGCTGGCAATGCCTGCATTCTCAAATTTCCAGATCTGGAAACGCCGGCCTGACCGCACATCGGCCTCAACATAATCGGTACCGGTCAAATCTTTGCGCCAGGTGGCGCGCACGGTCACTTGATCACCCGCTTCGTTGTGCAGCACGTGATCCGTACCGTCAATGGGAGGTGCGGCAACACCGAACTCGGTCAAAACGTCGCGCTCATACCGCTGGACTAGTTGCCAGTCATCGTCAGCGAAGAAGATCAGTTCGGCGTCCGGGAAGTCTCGCCGCAGCTGGCGCGCGATGTGCACCAAGTTGCCGGCGCTGAAGGCGACCATAAGCGGCAGCACCTCGTTGGCAGCCATGCGAACGCTTCGACCACTGGCGTATCCTTCGGCGAGCCCGATCTGAGGAATGCTTGGGGACAGAGCACCCAGCAGGCAGCTGACCCCAATGGTATCGGCGCCGGCATTGAACTTCTTCTCCCCCTCGGCATCGATTTTTTGGACGCACATCAGCTCGACGTTGCCAGGCTTATAGCGCCGCGCCGGGATCAGCAGCATGCCGTTTTCGTCGAGGCGCACGCCCTCACCGGACACTTGCTTGCGAACCAGATAAGGGTGGGCGGCAGCGTCCGTAGCGGGCCTAGCCTGACGCCATTGCATGCGTGCGCGGCCAGCTGCTCGCTCCACCACAGCAGCCCGGCGCGCTTCCTCCTGACGCGCCTTTTCTTCCTGTCGGCGCTTGATCTTGGCGAGCTCCGCTTCGCTTACGCCTGACCAGTCGGGTTCGATCTTGACTGTTCCCGGATCACGGCCTTGCCAGCGCCCAAAAGCGCCAGTGACTATGAAGCGCCCGTCGTCGAGCTTTTCTTCAACCAACTTGTACCAGGACTTCTTGCCCTTGCCGAACTTTCGGAACTTCCCGCTGGTATCCAGCGGAGTCGGCGGCAGTGCAGGTAGCACCGCCGCCATCTGGGCCAGAACCTCGTTAACCGTCGTCATTTACTCTTTTTCCTGGCGCGTCGATGCCTTGTAGGGGACGTGCTTGCCGCCCATGACAGAAGGAATATTGCGATAGTCCAGAGCGCCTTCGCGCAACACCATTGGGCTGCGGCTACGAAGCGGGCGATGCACGCCGCCAACGCGCGGTGCAGCAGGAATGCCAACGTATTGCTCTTTGGGCGGTTCAAAGCCGAGGAAACGGCGCCCTTCCGCAGTGATCGTCACGACGTCGTCGTTGACGGTGACCAGCCCCGCAATTCGCAAGCGCGAGATGACGACCTGGCGGAAGTCACCGGTGGATTCGTGCTGGTCGATCTGCGTGCGCAGTTCGCTTACGGTAGCTGGCCGGTGGAGACGGTGGAGCAATGCCAGGCATTTCTCGGCGCGGCTTCCGCTGCGCGGGAGGGTGTTCTTAGCCATTCGCGACCTCCTCTTTTGCCTGAGGCAGCTTGACTACGTTCGTACGTGGGCAGTACACGGCGAACATCAGGGCCTGGAGCTTATCGAAAGTCCGGTGCACGGTCGCGCCATGCTCCTCGAGACTCTTTCGTTCGCCAGAATCGATCTGACCATCGTTGATCGCATCCATGAATTGCTTGAAGTGCTCAGCAAACTCCACGTGCAGTTCGTTGAACACCGCGTGGACTGAATCGTTGTCGACTTGGCCGATATCAGGCAGCTTGGCGAAAGTCCCGCCGCTCGCATGCGCGATTGCCTCCGCAAAATGGGACGCGCCGGAGAGCTCCTGCAGCAGCATCGCATCGCTGGTGGAGAGGGATTGTCCCTTGGTCTCATAGACCCGATTCTTAAGCGCGTTTTCGGTCATGCCGAGATGCGCAGCAGCGACCACCCACTTTCCATCGATGGCATTGACCATCTTCACCAGGGCGCTACGAACTTCCATACAAGCTCCTAAAAAATTATGGTTTTTTTAATACCCGGCCAGTCCTACACTTCGGGAATGGCTACTTCGTAGCAACGCCAGGAGTTAGCAGGGCGTCTCTTGAGACGACCCCCTTGGTCGCTTCCGCGATTTGGGCGGCATAGTTCGTCTCCCCAGTCCATTCGGTTCTGGGGAGCCGGCCTTTCGCCTTCCATTTACACGCCGAGGGGCCTTTGACGCCGCAAATGCGCGCGATCTTGTTCGGCCCCAGGATGTCAAACGCAACTTCAAGTGCCGTCTTATGAGGTGAAATGAGTTTTGTCATGACCGCGATAGTAGCCGTTAGCTACTAATTGCGCAATAGCCAGCAGGAACTGTTTGGAGGTTATAGTGCGACTGATGAGCCATGAGATCTATGCAGGCTTCGCAAAGCGCCTGTCCCAACTATGCGAAGAGAAGAAGTTGCCCGAGCGCGGGCGTCAAGCCGCCCTGGCGCGGGTTTGCAGCATTAAGCCGTCGTCTGTGAATAAATGGTTCAATGCAATATCACTGCCTGACGCGACCAACCTGGTGATCATTGCGGAATGGGGCAAAACATCCGTTGATTGGCTACTGACCGGCAGGGGAATGCAAGAATCCAACGTCGTGCCTGTCGAATTCGCACTTTGCTGGATTAACAGTGATGAGGAAGGCGTATTGAGCCAATACCGGCAGTGCACCGATGCCGGCAAGAGCTTAGTTAAAGACACCCTGCAGCACGCGGAGAAGGACGCTACACGGCTACGCGCCGCAAGCTAATTGACTTATCCACGAATGAATAGCAACGCAATTCAGCCTCGGATAGCGCATGGAGCCCATGGTTTAAAGTCAATATAGTCTGCGCATGGATCTATCTGCGCGACTCGACCTGGCAATGCGCCGGGCTGGCTACTCGTCTCAAAGCGCCTTGGCGCGAGCAGCCGGGGTATCACAACCATCCGTCAATCGGATTTTGAAGACCCCCGGAAACCAGGGGCCAGAGACCGCCACCATCATCAAGCTGGCCAGGGCCTGTGGGGTAACCGCCGAGTACTTGCTTTACGGCATTGAGAGCGAGCTAGAGAGGCCAGCAATGCAAAACAATCTTGCACTTGTATATCTCGATCAGGCCGAGCTGCGAATCATCACGCTCTACAGAGAGTCGACCTTGGCGGGCAAGCATTTGATCGCCGAAATGGCCGAAAACGCCCCTAAAGAATTAGATTCGCCGCCGCCCGCCGACGACGAGTGACAACCGCGCCGGCATAACAACACTCCTAGCGCGCTCTGGCGCATAGTAGTTCGCCTGCGATTCGATAGTCTTTCGGATCGCCTCCCGCACGCCCACTGGAAGGGATCGAAATGCCAAGAGCATTTCTCTCTCCTGGTCACTCATGTCCATATTGCCACCTCGTAATCAAAATTGCCTAAGTAACAGGCGAATGATAGTACTTCATTGATAGGGTTTCACCTATTCACATTTTTGAAAGGCAAATTCATGGTATCGAAAGAAGTTACCTTACGTTAAGTGAATTGCATTTCAATTTGCACTTGCTTGCGTACACTGCGCGAAGGAGGCGCAATGTACGATTTTCTTGATCTCAAGCTGGTCCAGTACATGAGCGAGGAGACAAGCCTGACCGCTGTAGCGTCCCGGGCGCGAATGTCTTTACCAGCAGTGAGCCAGCGCCTCGCCAAACTTGAAGAGCATTTCCAGGTCAAGCTTGTAAAGCGCAGCGGGGGCTTTGGCCTCACCCCAGCAGGCCAGCTGCTATTTCGAGCCGCCGCAAACATCAACGCCGAGATTGCCGATGTGGAGCGCGGCCTACACGACCTCCACGCCAAAAGCCAGGCGCACCTGACCATCAGCTGCAGCGACTCCACCCTGATCGACGATCTCCCCCTGGTCTTAGACCGCCTTGTGGCAGACATTCCGGGTCTACGAATTCACGTCCAGGACACCCCCACGGCGCGACTCACAGACCAACTGATCGAAGGAGCGATCGACGTCGCCCTCCTTCACGACAAGATCAACACCCCCGGTGTCGAGCTCACTCCCTATCGAACCGAGCGGATCTGCCTCGTTGTCCCCCTGAGCCATCCCCTGGCGCAGCAACCAGGGCCGATTCAGCTTGCAGACACCTTCAACCACGAGCTCATCCTAGTTGGCGGCGGGCGGCAGACTGACCTGGCTTCGGAAATTCAAAAGTTAACCGGAAAAGCTCCGAACGTTCGTGTGACAGTTCAAAGTATTGAGGCCCTATGCACACTCGTCGGCCAGACAAACCTTGGCATTGGGCTGGCGCCGGAAACCGCAGCACGTCGCCATGCACCTACGCAGCCCATTCAAGTCAGACGCCTAGCAGAGGCATGGACGGTGCGACAACTATATGCCTGCACCAGGCCACTTCATGAATCCAATCAGCCAACTCAGCGGTTTGTCGCCCTGCTTGAGGAACGATTCCGGTCGAAACTCAGCTAGATTTCTCGCCAATTATCACGAAAACCGTAGTAATTCACTCCACAGCCCATAGCTAACAAGCAACAAACAGCGAATTCACAGCTAACAGCTATTGCATAATCAGTAGCCATTGGCTACTATTGCCTCACTTTTCAAGGGAGGCAATCATGCAGTTCAGCATTGGCAGCCGCGATTCAAGAAGTGCACAGCAGTTCGAAGTGCGAGTGATTTCTCGCAAAGAAGACCCATACGCAGGACTGAAAGGCCACGATTACATCAAGGCCCGCAATCTCGCACCTGTGATTAAGCGTGTGCAGACGTCTGCACAGAATTCCGACCGCGCTTCGCGCGAGGTGTGCGAATGAACGCACCACTGACCATCGCGATTTTGCCGGCGCAGGAATCCAAGCTGAGTGACCATGCGGCCGCACTGCTGGCCAGCATGAAGAACCTGCAGGCTGCGGCCAGCAACGCTTACGAGCTCCTCGAGGAGGCCGGCTTCGCAGGCCTGCGCGGCGACACTGCTGATGACCTGCGCCAGGCGCTCGCCATCCACGACCACCTAGTCCAAGAATTCAACGTCAAGGTGCGCACCAGCACCGGTACCGCCACGTTCTGCACCTGCGCGACGAATGCCGCCTGCGCCGCCGAAGAGGAGCTGGAGCGCCAAGGCGATACGCCTTGCGGCATTACCGTTACGCCGGCCGACCCAGACCTCCACTCCCTGGCAGCTGCACATCGCTTCTTCAAGGTTGCCAGCCCCCTGGACACCGCGCTGAAAGACCCATCGATAGGCCGAGCGCTGCGCACCTACGCACGCAAGCACCCTGTGCGCCGCTTGCCGACCGCCGATTTCAAATCCCTTGCGGCCAACGACCGCGATTAACTGAGAGACCCACGCCATGAGCAAACTTGTAGTCCTTCCAGCGCCGGTTGTACCGGCTCCCGCCGACCAGGTGATCGTTGTCGATGAACTTGTTATTGAGGGCTATCGCGACATTCCGCTACACCTGATCCGCATTTCGTACACGAACCGGACCCGCTTCAACCCTGAGGCGCTGCAGCAACTCGCGGACAATATCGCCGAAGTGGGCATCCTCCAGCCGATCCTGCTGCGCCCGGTCACGCCGACCGCCGATGTGCCGCAGATCTTCGAAGTTGTTGCCGGCGAGCGCCGCTTCCGTGCGGCTGTTATGGCCGGCCTGCAAGTCGCGCCCGCCAGCATCAAGCACCTGACGGACAAACAGGCTGCCGAAGTCCAGCTGCTTGAAAACATCCAACGCGAGAACCCTCATCCGCTGGAAGAGGCGATCGGCTTCGAGCAATTGATGCTCAAGCACGGCTACAACGCCGACCAGTTGGCCGCGAAGGTCAAGCAGAGCCGCTCGTATGTGTATGGGCGCCTGAAGCTGTGCGCACTGTCGCTGCGCGCCCGTGAACTGTTCCTGGACGATGTGCAACGCTTCCCTGCCTCGCTCGCATTACTGATCGCACGCATCCCAACGCCGGAGCTGCAAGATCAGGCTCTGGGCGAAATCATGCAACCATATGGCGATGATGAGCCGATGTCCGTGCGCGACGCGGCGCAATACATCGCTAGTCGCTACACCCTGAACCTGGACGCCGCCGCCTTTGACATCAAGGATGCGAAGCTGATGGCCAGCGCAGGCAGCTGCGTGAAATGCCCTAAGCGCACCGGCAATCAGCCTGAGATCTACACCGACGCCAGAAGTGCAAACGTCTGCACGGATCCAGACTGCTTCGCCGAGAAAAAGGCCGCTCACTATCAACGCATCATTGTCATCGCCAACAAGAAAGGAATTCCGGTCCTGGAAGGCGAAGAGGCAGACGCCGCACAACCTGACACGTGGAGCCGCGAAGAGGAGTTCGTCACCGAAGACCATCACTTGAGCGCTTTTGATCGCGTGTCGCCGGCAACCGGGATGTCCGGCGCGATCAAGAAGCACCTCACCACAGTTGGCTGGCCAGCACCGGCGAAATACCTCAAGAACGAAAACGGTAGCGTTGATCCCCTCTATCGCCGCGAGGACATCCAGGCCGCGCTGGAAAAGGCCGGCGCATGCGAATCGGAGCATGAGCGCACTGCGCGTCTCGGCGACGCCTCGGATGCACAGAACGTCAAGTTGACCAAGCAGCAGGAGGCCGAAGCGAAGGCCGCCAAGGAGCGCGAAGAACGCCAACAGCGTTGCAAGACGCTTACGCAGGAGCGTGTGATCCGCTACCGCAAGCTCCGTGCTCGCGCCGCCGGCGGACTCACGCTGACCATGCTACGCGAACTGACCAAAGCACTTGCCCTCGGCACTTACGACGTCAGCCTGCCAGACGACTTGATCGGTGACCTGTACCCATTCCAGGACCGCAGCGACGCTGGCCTGTGCAAATTCATCGACCAAGCCGATGTGGCGACCGTTCAGCTGTTGCTGATGGACCTTGTCGTAGGCGAAAGCCTCAGCGTGTCTACTTGGGATTTGGATGATGATCCCTCGCCAAGCGCTCTGGCGATGCTCGCCATGGCCAAGGCGGACGGCATCGATGTCACTCCGGCAGACATGGCCGTTGCAAGCATTGATATCGAAGGCCTGCAGGATCCGGTCGGCGTCCGCGACGCAATCGCCGCCAACATCGACCATCTGGCTGCTGTCGCCGCACACATCATCGACAAGGCGCCACACCACCTGGCCAACGTAGAGGCCGCCGCAAATAGCCTCGGTTACTTCTACAGCACCAACGGCTGGCAGAAGAAGGCAAACGAGGCAACCCCAGAAGTCAAGGCGACGCCCAACCATGGCGCGGAAGAACCAGCGAGCGCGCAGGCACCGCGCAAGACGATCACGCTCAAGCCGAAGGCGCAGAGCCAGCAAGAGGGCGAAGCCAGTCCGGTCGTCAAGGTGAAGAAGGACCGCGCTGCACAAGCTGCCGCTGCCTTGACCCCTGCCACAGCCTGGCCATTCCCTACCCCGACCCGAATCACCACCTAATCGAGCAACCCAATGAACATGAAAAAACTCACTAACTTGATCTCCGCTGCATACACTCACGCCACCCTGACAGCCTCGCGACTTCTTCCTTGGCTGCCGGGCGTAGCACCAGGCCCTGTCAGCACGCCCGCCCTGAACAAGGTTCTTCTCAATCTATGTGGTGGCGACCGAGAACTCGCCCTGTTCGTCATGCGCTGGATCGCTTTTCCACTACGCCGTCATCACGCCAAGCTGGCGACAGCGCTCTGGATCCGCAGCGGTCAAGGCAACGGCAAAAGCCTGTATTTTGAACAGGCTATTTTGCCGCTCTTCCTCGAGCATGGCGTGAGCGTGCCCGACTACAAACTGTCCTCTTCCTTCAATGACTGGCTGTACGGTCGGCACATGGTCGTGGTCAATGGCGCGATGGCCCGCGCCGAGGAGGTGGCGACGCTTAAGCACATGATTACCAGCTCGCACGTCAAGTTGCACAGCAAAGGCCGACCGTCCATCACGACCAAGAACCGCGCCAATTTCGTGTGCCTTTCTGGCCACCAGGAGGCACTCCCGATCGACAGCTGCGATCGCCGCTTTGTGGTGATTGAAAGTGGACCTGCATTGCCTCGGGAAGTCTATGCCGCTGCCGCAAAGGAGATCAGGAGCGGCGGCGTTGAGGCGCTATACCGCTACTTCACTCGCGAGATCCGTATGGGTGGTTTTAGCATCGACTCATTACCTGGCCAACGAACCATCCAGACCGAAGAAATGCGCGCCCGCTTCCTGAAACCCATTCAGCACGCAGAAAAAGTCGGCGGTGCACAGTAATGAACGCTTTCAAAAATCACACGACAACTGCAGCGCCCCTGGGCCAACCACCAGCCGCGCAGATCATCGCCTGCCTGGTGTCGGAGCTCCGCGCTGCTGGCGAGATCCTGGTGGCCCTACGCCACTTCGGTACGCAAACACAGCTGCTGCATGCACGGATCGACCTGCAGGGGCGCGGCCTGATCGAAGGCCACATGCTCCGCACACCGGAGCGCGAAGCGGTGCTGGATATGGCAAAGCAGTACACACAGCAGTACCAAGCCGCGATTTCGGCGGCGCCGGTGAGCGCTGCCGCTACGCGCGACCTCCTGCACCGCCTGCGCACCGTTGCCGGCCAGAGCACGATCAAGCCTCCCGCCATCGACCTGGAGGCTGCCGATCACATTGAGAAACTTCAGCGATACATTGACGAAGCGCCATCTGGCATCAATTTTGTGCAGGTCACGTCGAACCCTGACGTTATCCGGCCCGACCTGGGCGACCGTCGCTTTTGGCCTGTCGACCTGACTGCGCAAGATAGTGCTGCCATCCCTTCGTCAGCCGGCCAGGAATTGGTTTCCATCCTGGAAGGCGCTCTGGCCGACGACCTGGTGCAATACCACTCCCAGGAGTGGCTGGCGCGCGCACGCACTGCCATCGCAAAGCATCGCAGTCCTGCAGCCACCGAGTCGCAGCAAACTCCAGGCGGTGCGGTATGAAGAAAACAGCGCCGCTGCCGCGCCAACCCATTGTCTTCCCCCGCGCAGATCCAGCGGCCCTGGTGGAGTTTGATCCTGCTACCAAGGAGTGCACCATGAACTGCGGGCCACACCGCGATGACCCGCGCAGCGCGAAGGAACGCAAGCTGCTTTGTGATGAGTGCCGTGGAGTCACACCGTCGCATCAGGCATCCATCAAACTGGTGCCACTGACCGGCTACGGTCAAGTGCGTGAGGGCGATGTGCTACTGGTGAAGCGCAGCAACGAATACATTGCGCCCGTTGAAGTGAAAGAGGTTATAGACACAGGCACGGACAGAGAGGAAATCATTCTGTCCAAGGCGAAGAACGTCTATTTTGTCGTCGCCAAGTTTCTACGCGGTGATTCCTGGATCAAGGAATGCAGCAAGCTGGTCGATGGCCGCTTGTATTCCATCACCAACAACCAGCGCGATATTACTTGCTATCGCGACGACGCCAGGGCCACTGCCCAAGAGGAAGGACATCAGGAAGGGACCGGACCATGAACTATCTCACTGCCAACGAACTTGCCGAGCTGATCGAATGCAAGCCGAATCAGCGTAGCAAAATGGTCTCCTGGTTGACCTCCAACCGATGGAAATTTGAGGTCGGATCAACGGGCCTGCCGCGCGTCGCGCGTGCATACCATGATCGGAAATTGGGAATTATAGAAACGAAAGTACAAATCAAACATGCCGAAGCACCAAACCTCAACGCGTTCGCGTAGGGAGTTCCTTTCCGGCGCCGAGCGTATTCAAAAGTACGTCGGCAAGCGCAAGGTCTCCTTCTATTATCAGCACGTCGATAAGACGACCGAGACCCTTGCTACAGCACCGCTCGGAGATCGCCAGGCCATCGCCGAAGCCGAGCGTGTCGCACGCCGCAAGGCACTGGACATCCAGCAGGGCCAGATCATCGCCGGCTCCGTCGCATCGCTGATCGAGCGCTTCGAGGACGAGGTGGCACCAACACACTACCGCGATCAGAGCAAGGAAGGCAAATCGGTACGCGCCTCCACTTATAAGAACCTCAAGGCATTCTTCGGCCAGATGGCGCCAATGTCTCTCAAGACCGTGCATGGCTATCAGTACTTGGACGCGCGGGCAAAGGCTGGAGCACCTGCCAAGGCCAACAAGGAACTTTCCCTCATGTCCACCATTTGCCACTACGCCGTGCGCTGGGGCGTGATCGAGGCCAATCCGTTCACGGACATGATGCAAAACAAGACCGAGAAGGACACGCGCACCATCACCCGCAGCCAGGTCGTGCGATTCTATCTATGGTGTCAGCATCAGGAGAACCGCACCGCGCGTTTGATGGGCTGCCTGGCGCTATTCACTTACCTCACTGGCTTCCGGACCGCCGAGGTGCGCCCATTGCTGAAAGCCGCGTGCACACCGAAAGGCGTGATGGCTATTGGCGCGAAGAGGAAGCGCGGCGAGGCCGAGGTTGTCAAGCTGCGTGAGTGGTCGCCAAGACTGCGCATGGTTGTGAAGCGGATTGAGCAGGCCCAGGTCTTTATGCCGGCAGCACCAACCGAAGTCACCGAGCTCATGGCGCGCATCGCAATCTTGATCGCCAAGGGCGAGAGCGCGAAGCGTGCCACTGCTACCGTGGGTATGAAGGAGCCGACCTACTATTACTGGAAGAAGCGCATCCAGAAGGACGAACGCGTCCGTCCAAGCCAGTCGGACTACTTGTTCCCTGCAGTCGGCGGGAAGTGCTATACGAAGGGCGGCTTAACATCGTCCTGGCAAGAGGTCATGCTGGCCTACGTCAGCGCCCTTGATGAAACCGCAAACGAGAGCACGCTCACCCAGCATGCAGAGTATTTCGCCCCCCTCGACATTCGACCAGCCGCAATCACCACCAAGCTGGATAAGGGGTCAGCAGACGCCTACGACTTCGCAGCGCACGCAAATCCGTCCACTACGCATCGACACTACGACCGCAGGAAGGTGCGAAAAGCAGGCGCCACCGAATGATGAAATTTGCCGACGCATGGCTGCAAACCCGCATGGATTCGTGAGAAAATTTGCGCCATCGTCGGAAAATAAGAAAAGGAATATCTTATGTTAACAATGACATACCTATACTTTGCGGCGGGATTGTGATTCCTGTTGTCGTGGGTTCGAGCCCCATCAGCCACCCCAAGAATTTTAAAGCCCAGCCTAGTGCTGGGCTTTTTCATTTCCGGGATATTGGTAAAATAGAATTAATTTCAGACAACCAATTCAGGAACGCGTGGACTTCCAGTCTTTGAATTGCCCGCAGTGTGGCGGGATTCTTCCCCGCCAGGCCATCTGGCGCACCGTTGCTTGCCCATATTGCGACGCCACCGTCACGCGCTCCGATTCGGTTGTCGATATCGCCCGCTTCCACGAGGCGCTCCAGCGATTCCAGAACGATCCCGCCGGCCAGGACGCCCGTTGCGGCGAGCGGCGCTACCGCATCATCCGCCAGTTGTACCAGGGCGCCGGCTCGCGCCTCATGCAGGCGCGGCGCTGTGGGCGGCTGGGCGAACATGTCGTTCTCAAATATGCCGACGCCGCAAAACTGGAGCGCGAACACGACGTTCTCCGCCAACTGCAGGCGGCCGAGATTCCTGGTGCCGCCTATTTTTCCCAGCGCCTGCCGGAATCCATCGCACTGGGCCCGGACGGCAATGGCGGCTCGGTCCTCGTGCTGCGCCACCCGCCGGGCTACTGGGGCAGCCTGGCCGAAGTTCACCGCCATTACGGCAGCGGGCTCGATGCGCGCCACGTCGTCTGGATGTGGCGCCGCTTGCTTGAAGTGCTGGCGCATGCGCACACCATTGGCTGGATCCATGGCAGGGTAAGCCTGGAACACATGCTGGTGCACCCGGCCGACCATGGCGTCTTCCTGGTGGGCTGGTCGGCCGCGAAACGCCATGCCGACCAGTCGCTCGACCTGCTGCAATCGGCCTGGAGCATGCGCGCCCTGCTGGCTGGCCAAAGCATCGGTGACGATGCTCCGGCAATTCCTGCATCGGTCCCTGCACCGCTGGCGGAAGTCTTGCACCGCGCCTGCTCGGATGGGCACTGGCTGCGGTCGCATTCCGCATCAGGCCTGCACAATGCAGTCACCCGCGCAGCGGAAGCCGCATTCGGGCCGCCGCGCTTCGTTCACTTCCACCCAACACCCTAATCGTATTCAGAGGAGCCAAATGGGACACGGTAACTACTCCTTCTCGGCACACGCCGCCCTGGTCGCCGACCGCGCATCCGCGTCGCGCACCGAAGTATTCCAGCAGCGCAGCTGCCATCCGCTGATGAACCCCAAGGGCATCAAGATGCGTGAGTCGCGCGACAACGCCGACCACCCAAATTCGCTGGGCATCGTCTTTGCGCTCGACGTCACCGGCTCGATGGGCGATATCCCGCAACAGCTGGCGACCAAAGAGCTGCCGACCTTCATGCGCCTGCTGATGGCCTGCGGCGTCGCCGATCCGCAGATCCAGTTCATGGCAATCGGCGATGCCGTTTCTGACCATGCACCTTTGCAGGTCGGCCAGTTCGAATCGACCGCGGAGCTGATGGACCAGTGGCTGACCTGGAGCTATATCGAAGGCGGTGGTGGCGGTTCGGGCGAAGAGAGCTATGAACTGGCCTTCTACATGGCGGCGCAGCACACGGACCTCGATTGCTGGGCCAAGCGCCGCAAGAAAGGCTACCTGTTCGTGACCGGCGATGAACTGCCCTACCCTGCGGTATCGCGCCACCAGATCGAAGCACTGGTCGGCGACCGCCTGGACCAGGACTTGCCGATCGAGGAAGTGATCGCCGCTGCGTCCGAGACTTTCCACCTGTTCTTCCTGATCCCCGACCTGCATCGCCGCCAGCGCTGCGAGGCGCGCTGGCGCGAACTGCTTGGCGACCATGTGATCTGCATGGAGGATCCGCAGGATGCCTGCGCGGTTGCCGCTTCCATCGTGGCCCTGACCGAAGGCGCCTTGCCGAAGCTGGACGCCCTGCCTGGCGTGCTGTCCGGCGAAGGGATCAACGGCGGCCGCGTTTCCGCCATCGTCCGCGCACTGCGCCCCTATGCAGCGCTTCTCGACAAAGGCATGGCGCACGACATCCCGGTGTCATCGCCAGCCGTGGCGCTCGGCGAGCGCCCTTGGTGGAGGCGCCTGTTTGGTTGAGGGCAGGATCGTTTCGGTCATCGGGCTCGCCTTCGGTGACTGCGGCAAAGGCTTGTTCACGGACTACCTGTGCCGCGCCAGGTCGGCGCACACGGTGGTGCGCTTCAATGGCGGCGCGCAGGCGGGACACAACGTTGTCCTGCCGGACGGCCACCATCACACCTTTTCCCAATTCGGCGCCGGCACGTTCAATCCCGGCGTCGCCACCGTCCTGTCAGCACCGGTCGTGGTTCATCCCACGGCCTTGCTGGTCGAGGAAACCTACCTGCAGCGCGCAGGCGTCAGCGACGCGCTGGGTCGCCTGTTCATCGACGCGCGCTGCCTGGTCACCACGCCCTACCATGAAGCGGCCGGCCGCCTGCGCGAACGCGCGCGCGGTGCGGCAGCCCACGGAAGCTGCGGCGTAGGCTTCGGCGAGACCGTGGGCCATGCGCTGGCGCAGCCCGGCCAGGCCCTCCGCTATGCCGACCTGTTGCAGCCCACGCGTGCCTGCGACAAGCTGGACGCCATGCGCATCAGCCTGCGCGCTTCGTTGCCCGAGGGCGCGCAGGCGCTGGGCCCGCAAGACGCAGCCATCATGGACGATCCCGGCTTTGGCCTGCTGTGGCTCGAGCATGCCCGGCGCCTCGTCGCCACGGTGAAGCCCTCTTCGCCCGAACAGATTGCAGCGCAGCTGGCTCGCCCCGGCAGCATTGTGATGGAAGGTGCGCAAGGAATGCTGCTGGACGAATGGCACGGCTTCCATCCGCATACGACATGGAGCAGCACAGGGCCTGCCGCAGCCGAAGCGGCACTGGCCAGCTACGGCCTGTCCGAACGCGTCACGCATCTCGGCGCCATGCGCAGCTACCTCACCCGCCATGGCCAGGGCCCCATGCCGACCGAAGACGCGGCCCTGGACGCGCTGGCCGAACCGCACAACGCCGACAGCGGCTGGCAAGGCCGCTTCCGCCGTGGCCATCCGGATGCGGTGCTGCTGCGCTATGCACTCGCCAGCGCAGGCCGCATTGATGGCCTGCTGGTCAGCCATTTGGACGCGTTCGAACGCGCCCTCAACCTTTATTGGGCCCACAGCTACAACGTAGACGGCGAGGAAGTCCTCGAACTCCCGCGAGCCGATGCTCCCAGCCTTGCGCACCAGGAGACGCTGTGCAAGCTTCTGGCCACAGCCCAGCCCAACTACGCCCCCGCGCCAATCGACAGCGCTGACGCCTTCCTCGGCGAACTCCAAGCCATCACCAAGCTGCCCGTCATCTGCCGCTCGCACGGCCCGACCTGGCAGCATGTCCGCGATTGAAAACAAATAGGGCGTGTTTCGACCGCATTGCCGCCTAAGCTGGCGGCATGGATATCTACCCAGTCATTGAATTCCGCCGCTACACGACTGTAGAAGGCGGGCAGGCAGCGTTCTCACGCTATTTCGAAACCTATTTCCCGGAAGCCTTCCAGCAACTGGGCGCGATGGCGCTTGGCCAGTTCACTGAGCGCGGAAACCCGAACAGCTTCCTCTGGATGCGCGGCTTCACCAGTTGGGAGCAGCGCGCCGTGGTGAATGCCGGCTTCTACTACGGCCCGGTATGGAAGGAGCACAAGGCCACGCTGAACGGCTTGATGACCGACAGCGACAACGTGCTGCTGCTGCGCCCATTGCGGCCGGGCAGCGGCGTGCCGGTGCTGCCCGCCGTGGATCCGGTGCTGGAGCCCGATGGCGCGCAAGGCGAAGCGGTCGCCATCCTGTGCACGGTGAAGCCCGGCCAGCTGGAACGCTTTGCCGAACTGGCAGCGCCAGCCTTTGCAGTGTGGTGCGAGGCCGGATGGAGCGAAGCCGGTACGCTGGCCACGCTCGACATGCCGAACAATTTCCCGCAATTGCCGGTGCGCGGCGACGGCCCGCACCTGGTCTGGCTGGCCAGCGCGCCTGCTGGCAGCACGCCGCCAGCATTGGAAGTGCTCACTGACGCCGCGCGCGACCTGCTGCGCGAGCCGCCCGAGCGCATCCTGCTGCGGCCGACCCAGCGGTCGCGCTTGCGGTACAGATCGAAAATTTAGGCAATAGCATTGTGCTACGGCATTTGTTTTGAGGATAAAATAACGACTCAGAGAAACATTGCACTCATGGAAGAAGTCATGTCTGAGTTGAAAGAATTATCCACCTACAGCAAGGACACCCCGGTTGGCCTGCCTGTCGTTGGCGGCCGTGCCGGCGTGTTCGTCCCCACCGATCTGTTCGACCTTGCGAGCTCCAGCACCATTCGCAAAGGCGCAGGCATTGTCGGCTTCGGCAATCCCGACGGTTCGCTGACCGTTTACTTCGAAGCCAACCGCTTCGACGATTCTTCGCTGCACAAATGGGAAAACAAGGCGCGCAAAGCTTACGACCGCATGGTAGCGGTAGCACCGACTGTGTCGAAAGCCAAGATGGATGCTCGGTACCTCGAACAGGTTGGCTACATCGATGGCGCCGGCATCACGCTGAAAGAGCCGGACCGCCTGACCGACTGGCTGAACCTTTCCAATGCCCTGGATACGGCGCCAGATAGCCCTGTTGTACTTTGGGGTAAAAAATAGCGGACGAGCAATAGTCCTACAAAGGCATCGGCACCTATCCGATGCCTTTTTTGTTTGCTCTTGATTAAGATGAGATCATAATCTTAGGCAGGAGCATCCCATGTCCCACCATCCATTTGCCAGCAGCGCTGTGCTGCTCAGCCTGGTGGCCTCCGCAACTTGGCTGCTGTGCTCGGCGGACGTGCTGACGCACATCCCCCTCTTCTTCCACTGATTACCAGCGACGGCCACGATAGCCGTGGCGATGGTTGGTAAACAGGAAGTCAAAGCCGATTGTCACCGGCGGGTACGCATAGACTGGTGCCGGCGCATAGTAAGGCGCAGGCGCGACGTACACCGGCTGCGGCGCCACATATACGGGCTGTGGCTGCTCAACATAAACCGGCTCGCTCGAATAGCTCACCGCCGCACCGGAACGCGCTGCAGTACCGTTCGGCACAGGCGTCACCGACACCGTCCGCCATTCGTATGGATTGCTGGAGGCATAGCGCACCGGCTGTTGGGTGGCGCAACCGGCCAGGCCCAGGGCCAGCACCGGCAAGATCATCAAGGTTTTCATGGCATTCTCCTTCCCAGGATTCAACTATAGGGAAAAATCGCGCGCATGTCGCAGCTTTTACAAATGCTTACCGTGGGCAACTCAAATATACGGAATATCGCACTTGTCGACGGCCCTGCCCGCGGCATCGATGCGCTGGGCGCATAGCTGGTAAGTGACCCCATAATCCATTTCGACACGGTACACCTTGCCATAAGGCAGGGAGACCGTTTCCTGCAGCACGTGCTGGTAGCTCAAGGCCGGCACGTCGGCCGGCACGGCGATCGAAGTATGGAAGTTCCGGCGGCGGTCCTGCTGACGACGATGCACGTCCACATTCAGGCCCAGGTCCAGGGTGACGCCGCCAGGCTCATAGGTGTAGCGCGTGACGTTGCGCGAGGCCAGCAGCACTCCCCACGCGCAAGGCAAGGCATCCGGGCAGTGCTTGAGCTGGGCAAGCGGGAAGATTTCCTCGTTACTGCTTAATTCCTGAAGCTGCCAGATGGTACGGGTACCGTCCAGCTTGCCACTGGCCGCATTGGGCCAGGTCATGGAATTGACAACCACAACAGACTGATTGTTGCGCGCCGGATCATTCGGGTTGCGCCACATTGCGCAACCGGATAGCAAAACGCCGGCTAGTGGAACGAGAAACAGAACTTTCATACGGGCTATCCTGACTAGATACCCGCAGATTAACAAAAAACGGCCCGCGAGGGGCCGTTTTCTTGTAAAGGAACACCAGGTCAGTCCAGTTTCCAGGCGTAGTCAACCTTGGTCCAGGTTTCAGCCGGCGAACCATCCTTGGTGCCCGGCTTGAATTTGCAGGCGCTCAGCGCCTTCATTGCAGCCTTGTCCAGGTTCTTGAAGCCGGACGACTTGTCCAGTTTCGAATCCTTGACGTCGCCGTTGGCGGCAACCAGGAAAGACATGCTCACGGTGCCCTGCTCTTCGTTCATCAGGGACGCTTTTGGATACTCAGCCTTGCAATTCTTGGCATCGAACGATGCCGGTACTTCGGCCGCGAAGGCCGATGCGCCCATTGCGAGCGCTACAGCGATAACACTCAACTTGGTAATCATGATGTTCCCCTACTGAACGAGAAAAGAAATGAATTACAGGGACCAGACGTAGTCGACCTTGGTCCAGGTCTGGGCTACGGCACCGTCCTTGGTACCTGGCTTGAATTTGCAAGCGCTGATGGCTTTGACTGCAGCCTTGTCCAGGTTCTTGAAGCCGCTCGACTTGTCGACCTTGGATTCCATCACTTCACCGGAAGCCGAAATCAGGAAGGACATGGTCACCTGGCCCTGTTCTTCGTTCATCAGGGAAGCTTTCGGGTATTCAGCCTTGCAGTTCTTGGCATCGAATACGGCCGGGGTCTCACCCGCGAACGCGGAAACGGAAACGATGGATGCTGCGATAAAACCAATCAGACGCTTGTTCATTTCAAATCCCAATCAAAATTTTTAAAAGACTGCGGGTGTGTCCCCGATTATTAGAATTCTTCCCATTCGTCGCTGCCGGCAGTGGCGGCGACTACTTTTTTCGGTGCAGGAGCGGCTGCCGGCTTGGCAGCAGGCGCGCGCTTCGCCGGAGCCTTCGGTACCACGGCAACAGCGGTCTGGGTGACGGCCGGCTTGGCGGCGGTCAGTGCATATTCGGTTTCGGCGTCCAGCTTGAAGATCGACACCACGCGCGACAGTTCGCCAGCCTGGTCTTGCAGCGACTGCGCAGCGGCAGCAGCTTCTTCAACCAGCGCAGCGTTCTGCTGGGTCATGGCATCCATCTCGATGATGGACTGGTTCACCTGTTCGATGCCGGCGCTCTGTTCCTGCGAGGCGCTGGCGATTTCGCTCATGATGTCGGTCACGCGGCGCACGGAGGCAACCACTTCATCCATGGTCACGCCAGCCTGGCCCACCAGTTTCGAACCGCGTTCCACTTTCTCGACGGAGTCGCCGATCAGGGACTTGATCTCTTTCGCAGCGCCAGCGGAACGCTGGGCCAGGTTACGCACTTCCGACGCCACCACCGCAAAGCCGCGGCCCTGCTCACCGGCACGCGCTGCTTCAACAGCAGCGTTCAGCGCCAGGATGTTGGTCTGGAAGGCGATGCCATCGATCACGCCGATGATGTCGACGATCTTGTTGGCGGAAGCGTTGATCGAGCTCATGGTCTCGACCACTTGGGACACCACCTGGCCGCCTTTCAGCGCCACGTCGGATGCGGAAGCTGCCAGCTGGTTGGCTT